>Ga0114967_10002399_pt1 | contig 15672 bp, 14 predicted proteins | sample M_130628_MF_Meta_FD_92639 | JGI IMG/M metagenome (GOLD analysis project Ga0114967, IMG submission 92639) | Freshwater microbial communities from Lake Montjoie, Canada to study carbon cycling - M_130628_MF_MetaG | ecosystem: Environmental > Aquatic > Freshwater > Lake | place: Lake Montjoie... | reverse complement strand
GAATCCACCTCAGTTGAGATTGGAAACAACTCCGGACTGGAGTCAAGAGAATGGCAGCTTTGGGCAATACGAACCAGAAACCAACACACTGATCTTGGCCACATCGGGTCGCCATGTGTTGGATATACTTCGCACCATGGCACATGAGATGACACATCGCCAGCAGGATGAGCAAAATCCGTTACCCATTGATGCTGGAGAAACTGGTAGCCCTTGGGAAGATCAAGCCAACGCCATGGCTGGTCGTATCATGAGAGACTGGGCCGAAGAACAGCCCGAGATGTTTGATGGTGTTACACTGGAAGAAGCTTCGGGCTACATCCCCACGCGGAAGCAGGCCCGAGATCCAAGATTCTTAATGGCACTGACTCCGGATGTGCGTCCCGGTGCTGTGGGCAAGGAAGCCAACAAGCTGGGATTACAAACAGATTCACAAGGTCATCCTGCCTTGCTCACAGCAGGTTTACAAAAACTGTTGCGTGAGTTCAAAGAGCAGGATCTGTTTGAAATCAACATGGGTGGCAAGAACCTGCGCAAAGAAGCTGCCAAGACAGGTGCCATTGCTGGCATGGAATTTGAAATGATTGTTCCCAACACTTCATCAGAGGATCAAGAACTAGAGCCCGACTTTGACATGGATCAATCAGCCAGCAGCGCATACGACATCCGAGACTTTTTTTATGACGGTGATTACAACAGTCGCAGAAGTGTTGATAGTCTGATTGATCGGATAATGGACGATTACAGTAACTGGCAAGTGGAACATTTTGACAGTCGCTGGGATTCAGATCAAGAAGAATTTGTCTATCGGTATATTAAAGAAAATGTCGACGACGATGAAATCAGAGAGTTGCTGGACCTAGAACCAGACGACGATATTACCAAAAAAGAATATCAACTGGCTGCGGACATGATTGTCACTGAACAAATGGGCCCTTGGTATGAGGATGCTCGAGAGTCAGCTCAAGAGGATTTCTTCGAAGATGATAATTTTGAACAATTTCTACAAGATAACGAGCTGGACACCATGAGTGGCATCTACTATCGTTACGATAGCATGGTCCATTGGCCACACTATACTAGTGGTGGAGGTGACACCAGCGTTCAAGATGTGGCAGATTCATTCAGTGGTGCGGTGGGTCGCCCAGCACAAGCAAGAAGTGATTATCATGCGTATGGTCAAGAGCGTCCCGGTCCAGGCAAAAACTTCTATGTAGTAGAACCCGACGGCAGCTTACAGCCCGATGATTCAGACGATTCGGGCTTGGAGTTTGTGAGCCCACCCTTGCCTATAGATGACATCATGAGTGACCTGAACAAGGTCAAGGCCTGGGCTGATCGTACCGGTTGCTACACCAATGACTCAACTGGCTTGCACATCAATATCTCAGTGCCCAACTACAGTATAGACCGACTGGATTATATTAAACTGGCCTTGCTCATGGGCGACGAATATGTGTTAAATGACTTTGGGCGTGCCAGCAACACTTATGCAAGAAGTGCAATGAGCAAAATCAAAGGCAAAGTCACTCCTGAAAATGCCAAACAAATCCTAGACAAAATGAAATCAGGCATGGATCAGTTGGCTACCAAAGCCATACATTCAGGCATCACAGACAAGTACACATCAATCAACACCAAGGATGGACACATTGAGTTTCGCAGCCCTGGTGGTGACTGGTTGGATGACAACTTTGAAAAGATTGAAAACACCTTGATGCGATTCACAGTGGCCATGAGTGCTGCGTTGAATCCTGAAGCATACAGACAAGAATATCTCAAGAAGCTGTACAAGATGTTGGCACCAAAAGATGAAAAAGATCCCTTGGCTATTTTTGCAAAGTACGCAGCTGGTGAGTTACCCAAGGCTGCACTCAAGAGTTTTATACGTCAAGCACAGACTGAACGCAAGGTCAAAAAATCCGGCGAGGACATAGTAGGAGTTGATCAGACAGCGCAAGGCCGTGGTAGACCTAATGACCCCAACGGACGGTTGGCCATTGTGAATAGAGATGATCCTCGAGTATTTGCCTACGGTAGCGGAACATCATCACCTGCACCTGACTACTTGTTTAGATTTACCTTGGGAGATGGCTACAGCCAAGCACAACTTCGTTCTGTACTAGCGGCCTGGGCTGCTCGAGAAAATGCAAATGCCGCAGATTACATGATAGTTGATACCACGCAGTTTGCAGCACCTGAACAAACAGCAGCACCTGGAGAATCCAATCAAGGCAACTGGGGTATTTGGCTTGGGTCGGTGAATCAATTTTCACGCATGCCCGGAGAATATTCTGCAGGGCAACCAGTTCCATTGAGAAGATTCCCCAGCCAAGAAGCTGCTGAACAATTCCTCACCCAGACTCGTGCAAGCAATCCAAGAATGCGAGCAGATGCAGAAGTTCGTGAAATAGAGCCAACCACCGCACAAGCAACACCTACCGACTCCAATCAGGGCAACTGGGGAGTGTGGGTGCCATCACTCAACCGCTATGCAACTATAGGTAATTCAGGACCTAGAAGATTCATGTGGCATGGTGAGGCTCAGGCCTGGATTCAAGATTACAATACCAGACATGTAGGAAACAATGTCGAGTTGTCTGTTCGTGAAATAGTACCGACTACTGCACCAGCAGAACCCGAAGCCGGTAGTATGCAATGGAACATTATTAATAGTAATGGCGAAACTGTGCATACTTTCTGGGACACAAATGTGCAAAGAGATGCCAACCTAGCAGCACGACTATGGTTGATTGACCATGCTTCAGATGATTATCGAGAGCAATTTGATGTTGTTCCTGCGGCCATCCCAGGCAGCACACAGGATCTACAACGTCAACGCCAACGAGATGCAGCATTAGCAGCAGCCAGCATGGCCGCTGATGCAGAACATGCTGCTAACCGTCGAACACCTACTCCAATTCCAGGAGTGCAAGACATTGAAATAGATATTCCAATGGCACAAACACAGTGGGAAGTATACAATAGATCTAGTAACCAACCAGTGTTCACAATGTATGCTGAGAACCAAGCAAATGCCTGGCGTAAAGGTCAAGAATGGGTGGCCACTGCAATGCAGACAAATCCAACAATAGATGCTAGTAACTTCTCAGTGAGACAGAGTGCTCAACCAGTTGCAGAAAGCCGAGAGATTACTAAACTTGGTAAACTAGATTCAGTTCTAGAACAATGCATCAACATGATCCATCAAGGACAAGAAACCAATCCCAAAAAGTATGGGCGTGTGGCTGCTTGTTTGATTGACAACAACAACAATCACACCTATGCTATCAACTTGCCTGGTCCCAATGGTACACGACGCCATGCTGAACGAGTGGCCATAGACACACATTTAAAACGTCATGGACGTATTGGACCCAATGCTATCATGGTCACTACGTTGAGTCCTTGTGTTAATCATATGGACGAACGAGCAGGTGAAAGTTGTACTGAATTGTTGAGTGATTATGGTATTGAAAAATGCTATGCTGGGTGGCAAGACCCCACGCAGCAGCCTGCAACAGACTATCCGTTCAACTTGCAAGTCACAGACAATGCTGATATCTTTAATACTTGTCAACACATAGCTGCCAGTTTCCTACCGCAGGTCATGGCCAACAACTTGAATGAAGTCGTCAATCCAGATTGTTTTGATCCTGCATTCAATGACACGCAAATCTTTGACGGGTTGACTTATCGTGCCACCGTAGAAGAGGAATACGGCAAGCCAGTGCTCACAATCAAGGTTCTTGATGACAACTTTCATCAAGTGGGTCTTTCCAAATTCAAACAAAGCAAAAACGCCAAAGGTGAACCCGCAGTGGTATCATTGATCACCAGCTTTCGCCCTGAATATCAAGGGCAAGGAATAGCACGTAACATCTATGCCTATGTGAGAATGTTGGGTAACACTATTGTACCAAGTAAAAATCAATTGCCACCAGGCAAGGCCATGTGGGCAGCCTGGAAGAAGTCTGGTGATGCCAAACACTTGATGAAAGATGTAGCAGAAAGTAGAAACCAATGAGAGCAAATGAATTTGTTGATGAAGAAATCAATCCAGATATACTGAATCCTAGATTTAGCCATACTCAACAGATTGGTGACTATACTTATACTGCGGCGTTAGAACCTGATGTATATGACCCCAAGCAAACGGTGTTTGTTATTAAATGCTATGATAATGATAAGATGATCGGCCGGGTTGAATTTTATACACCATTTGGTGACTCGTTAGTAAGCGCATTAACCAATGTTCTTCCAGCTTATAGAAAGCAAGGTATTGCAAGTACAATGTATGCCTATGCCAGAATGTTAGGTAATACCATAGAACCCAGTGATTCACAATTGCCCCCTGGTAAGAAAATGTGGAATGCCTGGAAGAAGTCCGGTGATGCCAAACACTTGATGCGAGATGTAGCAGAAGAAGAGGAACCAACAAGAATCAAACTAGGCAACAACAATGCAGCTCAAGCATTCATTGAACGAGTGTACGCACGGTATCCAGACAGATTTGACAATAATCATGTTATGGTTTGGGGCGAGGGTGATAATCAACAGTTTGCCATGTTCGAACTAACACCTAGTTTTAGTCGGCGCGGTGCAGTTGAAGTCAAATGGTTCCAGGCATATCCATTGCGTCAAGGTGTTGGCACACGTGCCATGCAAGAACTACAAGCCATGGCCAGAGAAGATGGTGTTAGTCTAACATTATTTCCCTGGGACAAAGGACAAGTGAGTCAAAGTAAACTGACCAAATTCTACCGTGGTCAAGGATTTACTCCCACTGTCAAAGGCGGTAAAGCAATGCAGTGGGAACCCCAAATGAGAGCAAATGAATTCCTAAACGAATGGCAAGACGCTGACTTATATCATGCCACTAGCATACCCGGTATGTTGAGTATGTGGCATAATGATAAAATGGGTTTTAGCGGTGATGTTAGCACCACTAGAAACTATAACTATGCTCTGGGCTATTTAAAAAACATAAGCACATATGGCACCGGTGGCGGAGTGATATTCACGCTGGATCAAGACCTGCTGCGTAGAGACATCGGACGCAGAAGAATGCCCGGTACTGACTGGTTCAAAGGTGAGCCGCCAGAAAGTTCCAGTGATGAATTTCAACGTCGCAGCGACATGCATGACACTGATAGATTTGAAACACTGATCAAGAACGGATTGAACCCATTTAGAAAATATGTAAAAAAGATTCAAATATGGTTGCCTAAAAAGCGCAAAGTAAAACCAACTCCGCCAGGAGAGCATCCTATGTATCGCCATACTTATAACCCTGGCGACGATCCTGATCAACACTATGATGTATCAGTTGATGATGAATTGATGCAAAACAATTGGTTCAGCAATCCCAAAATGAAAGCAACATGGGATGCTGTGTTGCGTGATCCACGAACAGAAGTCAAACAAGAAATAGGATATCAAAAGACTCAACACAACGTTCCTGTTAGTGCAAGAAGTCAATATGGGCCAGATCATGCATTATATGATCCTTCAAGGGATGAACACAGATGAGAGCAAATGAATTTGAAGGCATTGAAAAACTTCCAGCTGGTGAATATCGTGGCGGAAAAAGTTCATTATTTGTACCTACAAAATTTAAACCTGATTCTATACAGAAGTTGCCGGGCGGCAGCGGATTTGTATACACTATTGGTCCCGGACAATATGGTACAAATATAGAAATTTGGGATCCCGAGGGATCGGACTATATTAATGCAACAACACCGCCGGTTAGAAAACCTCGAGAGTCTGATGGTGCTTTTAAAGAACGAGTTCAATGGTGGGAATATGCCACTAGACGAGCATCAAATGCTCCAGGCCAATTGATTGGTAAACTTTCAGTTACACCCGCAGATACAAGGATAGGCCAATTTCCGTTAGCCAATGCAGTGAGAGTTGATACTATCACAGTAGACGAGGATTATCGTGGCCGGGGCATTGCTAAAGCATTATACGGTATTGTATTAACTATTATGCAAGTGCCATTGGTTGCTGGCAATACGCAAACTCCTGGTGGACGTAGAAATTGGGTTAGCCTTGCTAGTATACCCGGCGTTGAGATAAAAGGGTATGTTGGGTTAGAAACTTATGATCTAAATTCTCGTAATATTGATACAGTCATGGGTCAATTGGGTGGTGAACATCTTGGCCGAGCCAAAGATGGAGAAGCGTTTTTTACATTTGATGTACAACCTAGCACAACTGGACAAGAATTAGAAGCTTATGTCAAAACTTATTTGAGTAAAATATACGGTGACACAGATTATAATTCTGGCCTATACGCAATCTGGAGTGGCACATGAGAGCAACGGAATTCTTGATTGAAAGAGCAACTGATGTACTGTTTCATTACACTGGTATCAGAGCTGGATTGAAGATACTGCAATCAGGTAACTTTGAACTGGCCAGTGTAACTGGTACCAAGAGTGAAGAACAATATGCTCCGCCAGGCTATCCGTACTTTCTCAGCTTAACACGAACCATAACCGGTGACTATCATCGCTGGGTGGGATCAGGTGCTGTGATGTTCAAGCTCAATGGCGACTGGTTTAACTCTCGCTATATTGTTAAACCCATTGACTACTGGGAACGTGCATGGTTGCACAGCAATGGCACAAGAACAAGAGAATCAGAAGACCGTGTGTTCAGCAAAGACCCTACTATCCCAATCACCCCTGTGACTGAAGTTCATGTGCTGCTGAAAGAACAAAATGAATATCGCAGTCCAGAAACACGACAGATTTTAATCACAGCCAAACAGCAAGGCTTGCCTGTGTTTTTTTACACAGACGAAGCTGCATGGCGCTTGCTGGACAAACGCAAGGCACAAACACCAGCACAGAGTCGTGACGTTCTGCGTGGTCCGCAACCTGCTGGAAATTCTCGCAAGTCCACTGACTATGTGAAGCCTTGGATAGAGTTGATTACCAAGAACGATGAAGCACATCTAAGTGAACGAGCCAAACGTGCGTTAAAGACCATGCGGTACTATGGTAATGCACATGAGGATCAAAATCTCAGTGTGGATCTCAGCAATGCTCGCAAGCCTGATTCCGGAGACCGTGCCAGTGCAGTTTGGATAATTAAGTACATGCAGGACAATAATTTTAAATCCACACTGGAATTGAAGAATGCCATCTCTGACAAATGGGAAGCTATCTACAAAGCCAAGCAACCGGTTGCAAAACCTGTAACACCTGGTGAACCCACATGAGAGCCGCAGAATTCGTAATCAATGAAAACTTTGCCGACGGCAAGCATCCTGAAGATCAATTTTCTACTATCACTTGGAGGCATAAAAGAAGAAAATTAAATGTTCCTGCATTGATCAACGCAGGTGCAATTTTAGTCACCTATCCACATACTAAACAAGGATGGGATACAGACAATAAAGAAGATTGGTCATATAGTTTGATTTCATTATACAATGTTCTGCAAGGCGGCTGGCCTAGTGAGGCAAAACAATATCTCAAGCCCAAAAGTTATAAGAAGGCTGAGCAACAGATAAATTCTAGTGCTCCAAACTTAGGCTCTGACCAACTAGTTTACGATGGAAAATATAATCAAATTCTTTGGAGCATTAAAAAATTAGGCATTCCTAACAAGGTAGCATTTTTAGATGATACACAAGATGTAGAAGAAAACTTTGCCGACGGTCGACATCCTGAAGATCGGGGTGATTCAAAACGTCTAGGTGTTCCTACCAAATTATCAGTAAGCAATCTGCGTAAATATGCCAAGAGTCATTCAGGACGGGCAGCACAGTTGTCACATTGGGCTGCAAATATGAAAGCCGGGCGGGCCAAAAAGAAGAAAACCAACGAGGCCACTGTGGCCACTATCAATATAGGTGGTATCGTTGTGAACATGGATGATCATGCACTAGATAGACAGCAGGAACGTGGCATCAGCAACAAATCATTTGATTCGGCCATACGTAAACTCAAACTACCTCGAGTGATAAATCAAATGTCTAAACTGGAAGTGGGCAATAGATTTTATGTGCTGGATCACATTACAAATGTGGCCCTGGGTATGAGAAAGATTGGCAATGCCAAATATGTACTGAAAACTGTGGTCAACGGCCGCCCTGCTGACTATAACATAGCAGATATTATAACAGTATGAAACTGTTAGAATTCAGCCCACTAACACTTCGTGGCAGTTTTGAATCAGGACTGATCTTGAACAAACTGTGGCTGATACACGAACTTCGAAAGATTCAAGATCAATTCAGCACCATATACATCCTGGGTTCATGGTACGGAAACACAAGCATACTGTTGGCCAAGAGCAGGATACAATACAATCACATTGTGAATGTGGACCAAGATGTTGGTGTCACACGCGAAGCAAAACGCATAGGTCGCATGATGAATATTGGCAAAAACATTGAATACATGGCCAAGGATGTTAACCGTTTGAACTATCAGCAACTGGATCAGGATGGCCTGGTGATCAATACAAGTTGCCATGACATAGACGATCACGGTTGGTTTGATCACATACCTGCAGGAGTAATGGTAGCACTGCAAAGCAGAGATGATGTGGATGATGATCTTGGCAATTATGATCTTGACCAAACACTTTATCAAGGGTCAAGAAGTGCTCAAGATCCAGAAACAAACTATCGCAGCATATTACGAATTGGTGTTAAATAAGCATATGAGAAATTTAATTAGACTAGTTGAAGCATTAGAAAAAGGGTGTCCACGGGCCACGCATGACATCGAACTAAATCTCAAGAATCGTCAAGCAGCCATTGACAATTATCACTATGGTCCAGCAAATCCATTGGCACCAGGTGACTATTGGAACAAGGCTGCTGACCGTTGGGCTGTGCCAGAAAAAATAGTCAAGACCATGATGTGCGGCAATTGTGCTGCGTTTGATGCCAGCAACAGCATGAGAAAATGTATCGAGTCTGGAATACAAGGTGATGAAACACACGCAGATGCTGCTGCCACAATAAATCTCAGTGACCTGGGCTACTGCAACTTCTTGCATTTCAAATGTGCCGGTACCAGGACCTGTGCAGCCTGGGTAGTGGGTGGACCTATTACTGAAAAAGATCGCGGAAAGAAGGTAATGTAAATGAAATCAAGTGAATTCATAACCGAACACCAGCAGCAGTTGGAAGAAAATCTACATCAGTGGTTCAAAGACAAATGGGTGAGATTTGGACCCGACGGTAAGATTCGCGGTGACTGTGCTCGTGGAAGTGAATCAGAAGGCAAACCCAAGTGTTTGCCACAGTCCAAGGCACAGGCTCTGGGCAAGAAAGGTCGTGCAAGTGCAGCGGCCAGAAAGCGTCGCGAAGATCCCGATGCTGATCGTCGTGGTGCTGCTATCAATGTTGCCACCAAGAAAAAGGTCAAGGAAAATCACGACACATGTCCGCACTGTGGTGGACCATTGTATGAATACGGCTCCTTGATGGAAAAGAAAGATGCCTGCTACTACAAAGTCAAGGCTAGTGCAAAAGTATGGCCTTCAGCCTATGCGTCGGGCCGCCTGGTGCAGTGTCGCAAAAAAGGCGCAGCCAACTATGGCAACAAGTCTTAAGAGAAAGGTGAACTAATGAAAAGCCATGAATTTATCACAGAAAGTATGCGCCACTTGGAAGAGAAGTGGAGTAAAAAATACAAAAGCAGTATCAACTGCTCACATCCAAAAGGTTTCTCACAAAAAGCACATTGTGCCGGCAAGCGGAAACAGAACGAATCAGTTGAGAAGGAGATGGTGTGTGAAATGTGTGGCATGTGTCAAACGCACGGTGATCACATGATGGAAATGACCAGTCGGCTGGATGCCAAGTGCTGGAGCGGCATGCACAAAGCAGGCACCAAGATCAAAGGTGGAGTGTGTGTGAATAACTGTGTGCCCAACGAGAGTGTGGCGGAAGACCTAAGCCGCAGAGGATTCTTGCGAGGTGCCGGTGCAGCGGCTGTGGCAGGCGCGGCTGGCCCAGAGATTGTGACCTTGGTCAAAGGATTTGCTGAACAAGCCGGTGGGATGAATGGCATCCAGGCTCTCAAAGCCATGCTCAAGATAGCCACTCCTGACGAACTATACAACATGTATGAATACTATGCCGACTCAGGTATATTAGAAGATGCCATCACTGACAGTGATATGATAGCACTGGATCGTGCAGGATATGACAGTTGGAGTGAGTTTGAAGAACATTGTGATGAAAATGGTGTGGATCCGGACGACGAGTTCCAACGATTGACCGGGCGACCACTCAAAGTCAAGTTGGTAGATGACATCGTAGGCAAGGTTGATGATACCTGGAGCCTGGAAGAATTTTTTGATGAATATCCCGACGCATTGAAAATCATTAACCCGTTTGAAAATGGATCCATCTCCATGCCCACCATGCAACAATTGGCAAAGATCGATACAGCAGCCAAGGGTGCTAGTTTGCCCACACCTATCGTGGCCATGGCCAATGCTGTGGCAGGTCTGGTGCGGCAGATATTCAAGGCCAATGGACAATCTCTGTCAGAGCCAGAACAAGTAGCGCAGCCCGGTCGCGCTGCACCAGCATTGCCTGCACCTACAAAACCTGAATTTGATTTCACACCCAACTTGAAATCAAAAGAAAAGGTTCCCGTGCAGCGGCAAGGTGGCGATGAAGAGCAATACTACAGACCCGCGCCCGAACACATCCAACAAGCGTTAGATGCTGGTGAATTGGGTGATAAAAACTTTTTTCAATCTATTGTGAATGGGACCCATAAGAACCCCTGGGTTACTCCAGAAAAAGCACAGGAAATATTAAACAAGTATTATAGTCCGCAAAAACCCGATAAAAAGCAAGGTATGTCGGAAGGCATCTGCAGCCTAGAAGAGGCCCATGAGATATTTGATGATTTTGAACGGGCCATGGCTGCTCGTGGGCTGACTGAAGATATATTCGAAACCATCACGGATGAACAGATCATCCGTGAAACTGCTGCATGGAGACGCAAGGCCGGAAAGAGCGCCAAGGGCGGTCTCAATGCCAAAGGTGTGGCCAGCTATCGCAGAGAGAATCCTGGATCTAAACTACAGATGGCTGTGACAACCAAGCCGTCAAAACTCAAGCCCGGCTCCAAAGCAGCCAAGCGTCGTAAAAGTTTCTGTGCTAGAATGTCAGGCGTAAAAGGGCCAATGAAGAAACCCAATGGCAAACCCACACGCAAGGCCCTGGCATTGAGGAAGTGGAACTGCTGATGAGAGCTGCCGAGTTCATCACCGAAGACGATAGTAGCAAGCAACCGCCGGAGCCGGCACCCATCAATTACATGGCGTTAGGTACCGGCTGGCATCCAGGCTGGACTGCACCTGCTGGGTGGTTGCAAGCCTGGAAAGTCGATGCTCGCACTGGCACTATAGAAACATTACCCCAATCCTTTAATCCAAATGGAAAAATGGCCAAGCTGTTATCTGCGTACAAATGGGCTAGAGACCGAAAACTGCTACCCGTGATACCCCCCGAAACGTGGGCAGCATTGGCACTTGTAGAGGGCCGAGAAGATTTTGGCTACAACGGCCTGGAGCTTGATGGTCAACCTCAACATCAAAAACAACAACAAACGTTTTTGGATCAAGTAATGCAGGCAGGAATGACCGAAGATATGAGCCAGTGGATTTTGTTTTTGTATGAGAAACTTGCAACGGCCAAGCGATTAGGCATGCCATTTTATCGAGCGTGGAATGGCTCGTCTATATATCAACAACGGTTCGATGCTCAAGCCAAGGCCTTGCAAAATCCCAAAAACGAACCATTCTTAAATTGGTTCAAGCAACAGTTGGCATAATATTATGAGAGCACTAGAATTCATCACCGAACTAAAAATAAACAACCGGCAAGGTCTGGGTGCTGTTCCGCACAATGCAGATGTGCATTACTTTGGGCTGCAAGTGGTCATGCGTCCCAGTATGTTTTTGAAGCTGAGTCTGCCCTTGGACAAGAACTCACCAGACGAACAAGCAACCATACAGCATCTGAAACAAAAAATCAATGATCCAGGCTTTGGTGCGCCGTTCTTAACTGTAGTAGTCCCTGAGTCTTGGGAAAATAATGACTTCAGTCTAGAAGCCCGGGTGCGCGACCATGACGGGCGTCATAGAATGTATGCTATCCTAGACGAGGAAGGTGACGATCCTGTGGAGGTTCATATTTTCATACCACACTTTCGTCGCAGAGACATCACAGATGGTATCATCAAGAATCTACGCAATGGCATATTGAATCAAGCTGGACAGTATGTAAGCGGTCCTATCTTTGGAGATGCCCGATGAGAGCACGAGAATTTGTTCGCAAGAAAAAACCCGAATCGCAAGAACTAGATGAACTTACGTTTCTAGGGTCGCCCTGCACCAAGGATTGTTCCGGCCACAGGGCTGGGTATTCATGGTCAAAAGCCCGTGGTAATCGTACTGCAATGAGTCACAGCAACAGTTTTAACAATGGCGCAAGATTGGCGTCACAGGGCAAATAGAATAAATAACACATAGATCATTCATAAAGGAGAACATCACATGAGATCAACAGAATTTATCCGAGAAGCAGGACCCGGCGGTCCAGGTTTTATACCAACTGATGCTCAACTAGCAGCACGAGCAGCACAAGGTGAAAAGAATGCACAAGGAATTAAAAATTTCTTTGCTGGAGCACCACAAACTGGCGCTGCCAGCAACATGGCACAGGACCCAGCACAACTGGGCGGGCAAGGAAGACCAGAAAATTCAATGGACGACAGCGACGATTTTTATGCTAAACCATTTGTGGCACCAGCAGCACCAGTAGCACCAGCAGATGGTATAGGAGTAGCACCGCCGGCACCAGCAGATGGTATAGGAGTAGCACCTCCCACTCAAGCACCCACACCGGTACCTAAGAAAACGTTTACACCAGATCCAGCTGGTGTAGCAATTGCACAGCAATTAAAGATGGATTCTAACGCAATTAAATTATTCCAAAAAAATCAAGGATTGAATCCAGACGGACGAATTGGTCCTCAAACAACAGCGGCATTGAAGGCAGCACAATTGAAACAAGGCAACGTAGCTGCCAACGACAAAGGTGGTGCAAGAGGTGGTGCTGCATTTGCGGCCACAGATCCACGCAGAACTGATGCTGCGGGCGGCGGCCAAACTGGATATAATTCACCACCATTTGCAGCACCAGCTGGTATAGGAGTAGCGCCACCAGCAGGAGCACGTCCACCAGCAGGTATAGGAGTAGCGCCACCAGCACCACGTGGCGGGAACCTGCGCAACCCAAATGCCGAAAATTTATTATCCACAACTGAATCTAAACAACGTAATAAGTTAACAAATTTTGAAGAAAGTGTGGATCGCATGCGTCGGTTGTCAAACATGTTAAAAGGGTAGCATGAAGTTATTTGAGTTCTTGTCAGAAGCTACTAGCTCAAGCAATATCTATACCGTGAAATCCGGGGATTCCTTGCCAAGCATAGCAACGGCCAATGACACAACTGTGGATGGCATCATGTGGCAAAACCCACAGTTTGTTAGTCCTAATGATATACAGCTTGGATCACGTATACGTTTACCTGGACCGGGTGCCAACACCAATACCAACATAGAACCATCTTCAAATACCGGTTTTAAATTCAAACCTGGGGCTATAGATCCAAATGAAATTAAATCTTATTTGAAATCTAAAGGTCTTGATAGCAATCAAGCCGCAGGGTTATTGGTTAATATCAAATTTGAAAGCAAATTTGTTCCGGGTATGTATACAGCCAGCGACGGTGGCGAAGGACAATCTGGCGGGTTGTTTGCTTTCCATGATGGAGTCAGTGGCAAGGGTGCATTTACTAACATGGTTAATGCAGTTGGCCCACAATGGCAAACTGATTGGAAAAAACAAATAGACTTTGCATTGAGTAAAAATCTAGGTCGACAATATACAGCAACAAAATTTAACACCCCGGGAGATGCTGCTGCATGGTGGCTCAACAACTATGAAAAACCAACTGATACCTCAGGAAATAGTGCCAGAATCAGTTCAGCAAATCAATACGCCTAATTTTAGAAAATAAATTATCATGTCTGCAACAATAACTTGGACCGTAACCGAAATGAACTGCTACCCAACAGCAGAGGGACAACCCAACGTGGTGTTTGAAGTTTACTGGATTTGTAGTGGTGTTCAAGATACCTACAGCAACCATGTGGCTGCTGTGAGCGCCTGCAATGTTCCTTTGCCGACCACTTCTTTTACGCCTTATGCTGATCTAACACAAGCACAAGTGCTTGGCTGGATCTGGGCCAATGGTGTCGACCAGTCTGCTGTAGAACTACAAGTACAAGCCTTGATTGACGTACAAATCAATCCTCCAGTGGTAATACTTCCACTGCCCTGGACAACATAATCATGCGACTATACGAATTCTTTGACCAACCACGCGAAGGCATGGGATTTCTGGGCGAGAAAAATGTTGAAGAAAACGACTTAGACAAATTTAAAAAGTACATCAGACCAGTAGTAAAAACCACCCCAAAGATTGAAAGAACAACCAATCCTGCAGGAAGAACTACTGACCACGTTGAATACAAAGTTACAACTCCCACTGGCGAAATTCACAGATACAAATCTAAAAAACAAGCGCAAGAACATTTTGATTCTTTTGGTTCTCAAGGTGTCACGGAAGGCTTGAAACAGCAATATCTATGGCCTGGGTCAAGACAAAAGATTCCTATGTATCAGCCAATCAAAGATGAAATTACAGAAGCATTTGACTATCCCTATAAACTTAAATGGGAAAAGAGTAACCACGGTGATGTCGATGCATCCGCTACATTAGATGATGGTAATTATCTAAATATAATGTTCAATCGGGACGAGAATGAAGACGGTGAATTAGTATGGAATGTTGAGTTTGATAGAAACTACAGCCAAGCAGTCACGGGCGAAGGCGATGCACAACGAGTATTTGCTACTGTTCTATCTGCTATACAAACATTCATTAAAAAGTACAAACCATTGAAATTGACTTTTGCCGCTAGTAAAGAAGTTGATCAAGGACAAAACTCTCAAAGCAGAGCCAGACTCTACGATAGTTTAGTTCAACGATATGCTAGAGCTTGGGGTTACAAGGCTTTCCGTGCAGACACTGGTAATTTAGTTGTATATGAATTTTCAAGAATACAAAAGCTGAAGGCTGTAGGTGAAGATTACACTGGACAATTTGCCAAGGAAGGTGTGGCGGAAGGCTCGCAGGAAATAAATTGGGTCAAGCCTAATTTTGATTTTGAATGGCACGAAGTTGAAGAACAATCCAGGATGAAACAAGTCCCGGTTGATGTCAGACAGTATTATCAAAAACATTTTCCTAACAAAGATGCATGGTTAAAAGCAGTTCAAAATGGTAAGGCAGTTGTAGTGCCACCCGACCATGCCTATGAGATAAGAAATGCTCCGTTTGATAAAGCAGCTTTACAAAAAGTTTTAGCACCTACTGGTCACGAAGGTCCTATAGGTCCAGCAAAAGAAAAAAGAGTAAATGATTTGTTTGATAAAGGTCAAGTAGAAATGCCTATCATACTAAAAACAAGTCAAGGACTGTGGTTAATAGGTGGCAAAACACGATTGGGCACAGCAAATTATGTTAAAGGATTACCTGCTAAAGT
>Ga0114967_10002398_pt1 | contig 15680 bp, 16 predicted proteins | sample M_130628_MF_Meta_FD_92639 | JGI IMG/M metagenome (GOLD analysis project Ga0114967, IMG submission 92639) | Freshwater microbial communities from Lake Montjoie, Canada to study carbon cycling - M_130628_MF_MetaG | ecosystem: Environmental > Aquatic > Freshwater > Lake | place: Lake Montjoie... | reverse complement strand
GCAGTGGCGACAGAGCGAACTCGGTCAGTATGTGCAGCGCTTTGAGCAAACCTGCTTCGATAAGATGGTCGCCGACGTGTTTGGCTATCACGCGTTGCAACTGGGGCAACCTAATCTTGACCTCTTGCGCGCCAACCGGATGCCTTTCAAGGCCTACGCGGGTGCCGAGTTGCCGGTGTTGCCCGCGGCGGATTGGGCGGGCATGGTGTTGGCCGAACCAGAGTTCTTACCTTTTGACTCCCAAAGTGTAGACCTTTTGGTTTTGCCACATGGCTTAGAAGCAAGTGCTCACCCACATCAAGTCTTGCGCGAGGTTGAACGTGTTCTAGTGCCTGAAGGCCGGGTCGTGATTTCAGGGTTTAACCCCTGGAGTCTTTGGGGCGTACGCCATCGAACCCCATATTTGACACCTTGGTTACCGCGGCCTATTCAGGCCCAGGTGTCGCTGCCCCGGCTAAAAGACTGGCTCAAGTTGTTGTCGTTCGAAATCGAATTAGGGCACTTTGGCTGTTATGTTCCCCCACTTCGCTCACAAAAATGGCTCGATCGCTTTGCGTTCGCCGAAGCGGCCGGCAACCGTTGGTGGCCGGTCTGTGGTGCCGTGTATGTTGTTTCAGCGGTTAAACGCGTGGCCGGCATGCGACTGATTAAGCCGCGTTGGAAAACTGCCGCGGCGGTGCGCAAAGGTGCACGCCAGACCGCTGGCGCAACGTTGCAGCAAAAGACCAGCTCAAAGTCGCTGGACGACTCTGTTTAGCCGAATGCAAGAAAATCCTCCCCGAACAGGCGAAGGATAAATAGCGCGAATAACAGGATGCGCTCGACTAAGCCTCGCTCTTTGTGGTGGCGAGAACACTAATCTTAAGAAACTTGTCATGAATACTGAAGACACCGTAGAAATTTGGACAGATGGCGCATGCAAAGGCAATCCGGGCCCGGGCGGTTGGGGTGTTTTGTTAAAGCGCGGCAACGTTGAAAAAACGCTGCACGGCGGCGAACCTTTAACCACCAACAACCGTATGGAAATGATGGCCGTGATTGAGGCCTTGCGTGCCCTGACGCGCCCGTGCAAAGTGACCCTGCACATCGACTCGCAATACGTCATGAAGGGGATGACCGAGTGGATTCACGGTTGGAAGCAGCGCGGCTGGCGCACGGCCGACAAAAAACCCGTAAAAAATGCTGACTTGTGGTTGTTGCTAGACGGTTTAGTCGCCCAGCATGACATCACTTGGCATTGGGTCAAGGGCCACGCCGGAGACCCGGGCAACGAGCGGGCCGACTTGCTGGCCAACCGTGGGGTCGAGGACGCGCGATCGCGGATGTAAGATGGCGATGGGCGGCCGCCTTTCGTTCGCTCGCCCTTTTTTTAGGTCACCCAAACTATGCGCTGGATTATTCTCGATACTGAAACGACAGGCCTTGACCCTGCTTATGGGCATCGTATCGTTGAAATCGGAGCAATTGAGGTACTCAACCGCGGTATCACTGGCCGCGATTTTCATACGTATCTGAACCCTGGCCGCGATAGCGATCCGGGGGCGCTTGAGGTGCATGGATTGACGACAGAATTTTTATCAACGAAGCCGCGTTTTGAAGAGCAGGTCGACGAGTTTCTGGCTTTTATTGCTGGCGCTGAACTCATTATTCACAATGCGCCTTTCGATTTGAAGTTCCTAAATGCTGAACTCGCGAAAATCGGTCGTGAACCTGTTACGAATGTTTGCTCGGGCGTCACCGATTCTCTTGCACACGCAAAAACCTTGCATCCGGGCAAGCGTAATTCTCTTGATGCGTTATGTGACCGCTATGGGGTGTCTAACGCACACCGGCAGTTGCATGGCGCGCTGTTAGATTCACGGCTGCTCGCTGAAGTCTGGCTAGCCATGACGCGCGGTCAAGACAGTTTGATGATCGACAATTTTGACGTACCAGAAACCGCCAGCGTGGCGGCAAACGAGCAGCGACTTGAAGCGTTGAATTTGCCGGTTACTTTGCCGAGTGCCGATGACCTATTTGCACACGAAAAGTATCTCGCCGCTTTAGACAAAGCTGCTAAAGGGGCTTGCGTCTGGCGGCAATATGAAGCGACGCAAATCGATGAGATTAAGACCTGACCGCTTGCAAATGGTATTTTTCAGTAACGTACGATGACGGACAATTGGGTTGCAGCAGTCATCGTACGCGGGCCGCAGGGACGCTTGAAACATCCTGTTACGTCAACATCCCCAGTGTCTTTCTTTTGATTAGTTCAAAATCGATTTGTGCGCCAAGACCCGGTGCCATGGGTGCATGAATCATTCCCTGCGCATCGATTTCGATATCCTGCAGCAGCCCATATTTTTGCGACTCTGCCGGCAACAGCACTTCAAAAAGTTCAGTGTTTTGAAGTGCCATGATCACGTGTAAATTCGCGAAGTTATTAAGCGAGTTGCCACCGTGGTGCACTTCATAATTTAAATGAAAGGCCTCGGCTAAATGAGCAGTCTTCATCAGTGTGGTGATGCCACCCTTGACGGCCACATCGCCGCGTAAGAAGTCAGTCGCGCGCTCTTTGATCCAAGGCGCGTACGAATCCAAACCGCCCGCTGGATATTCAGTTGCCATGATTGGGATCGTCAGATGCTTTTTCAGTTCAATGTAATTGTAGATATCGGCATCGGCTAACGGATCTTCATACCAATAAAAGCCAAGCGCTTCGATTGCCTGACCAACGCGCAAGGCGGCGGGGTAGTCGTAGCTCCAAACCGAATCCAGCATCAAGGTGTAGTCGTCTCCGACGGCCTTACGCACAGCTTCACACACCTTAATATCGTCTTGCCAAACTTGTGGCGGATGAATCTTGTAAGCGGCCATGTTCAGTGACTTGTAGTGTTGCGCTTCTTCGGCATAAGCCTCTGGGGCAGCCAACACGGCTGAGCTAATGTAAGCCGGAATGCGATCACGATAAGAGCCTAGCAGTTGATGAATTGGCAGGCCCGCGATTTTTCCGGCGATGTCCCACAAGGCGACATCCATCGCACCAATGGCGCGTGCGGTCGTGGTGCGAACGCGCTTCCACATCGCTTTATAGAGACGTTCACGGTCAAGCGGATTTTGATTGAGCAGAATCGGCTTGAGATACTTAATCAAGCTCGCGCCATCCATATCGGCAGGATAAAACGCTGAGCCTAAAAAAGCGTGACCGGTAATCCCTTGATCGGTGGTGATGGCAAGCAGGCCCAGCTTGCTGCCGCCCGAGAAACGACCCGTGTGCGCGCCGTAGCTTGTTGCAGGGATATCGTCCCAGCTAAACAGGGTAAGGGTGACGTCTTGAATTTTCATGTGCGCATCACTCGAGTTTAATATTCGCGTCTTTCACCACTTTGCCCCATTTAGCGACTTCGCTTTTGAGTAGCGCGCTAAATGCTTCAGGGGTACTTGCAACCACTTCTACGCCGGCATCAGTAAAGCGTTTGGTAATGTCGGGTTCGCGAAAGATTGCAGCGAGTTGACGATTAACCTGAGCCACAACTGCTTTGGGTGTTGCTGCAGGCACTTGCATGCCAAACCAGACGTTCACTTCAAAACCAGGGGCGCCGGTTTCAGCAACTGTTGGGATGCCAGGTAAAAGTGGCGAAGGTTTTAAGCCTGTGACCGCAATCGCTGTCACAGTGCCCGCTTTGATTTGCCCAAGAATGTTTGGGATATTGTCAAAGAGTACGTCGATTTCACCCGCCATCAGCGCTGCCACAGCGGGGGCGCTGCCTTTGTAGGGCACGTGCGTGAGTTTGATGCCAGTCATACTCATCAGTAGTTCCATCGACAGATGGTTTGACGAGCCAGAGCCGGTTGAGCCGTAGTTGAGTTTGCCCGGATTCTTTTTGGCATAGGCAATTAACTCATTGACGTCTTTGATACCAAGACCCTTGCGAGTCGCCAGTACGTTGTTGGCAACACCAGCCAAAATCAGCGCTTGAAAATCGTTCAGTGCATCGTAGGGAAGTTTGCTTCCGTACAGGGCCGGTAAGGCCGAGAAGGGCAGGGGCGTGACTAAAATCGTGTAGCCATCACCAGCCGACTTGGCCACGTAGTTATTACCAATGGTGGTATTGCCACCGGGCTTGTTTTCAACCACAACGGTTTGGTTCCAAAGCTTGGTGAGTTTTTCGCTTGACATGCGTGCCAACGAATCGTTGAAGGCCCCTGGTGGATAAGGCACAACGATTTTGACTGAACGCTCTGGAAACGTTTGTGCGTGTGTGGGGGCGATCGTTGCAAGGGCAACAATGAGTGGTGCGAAAAGTTTTGCAACTGCTTTAAACATGATGCCTCCGGTGATGAGAGAAGTTTTGCTCTATTGATTCGAGGAATATTGTTACGGTGATTCGAGAAGTTCTATGCGCACGTCGTTACCGACTTAAAATTTCACCACATAGCCAGGCCCATCAATGAGTGGATACTTGGCAAACAACGATTCATCAATCTCAAGCCCGATCCCTGGCTTGTCAAGTGGCTCAACGCAACCGTCTGCGGCAATCTCAAAGGTGGTGCCAAACATATCGCGCAAGGGATTAAAGTGCGACACGCAGGCCTCAAAGTAGCCTGAATTTTCAATGGCCGCCATAAAATGAATGGTGGCTGCATGGTTAATGCCGGTGGCTGAACTGTGCGTGTGCATGGGGATACGATACGCCGATGCCATGGCTGCAATGGCTAGGCCTTCGGTAATGCCACCGCATTTTGATAAGTCGGGCTGCCAGATCTGCACCGCACTCGCCTCGCGTAGCTGCGCAAATTCAAAGCGGCCGTAATGGTTTTCGCCCGCGGCGATCGGCACAAGCGACGTAATTTTTGCCGCTTCGCGATAAGACGAAAAATCGTTACAGGCAAACGGTTCTTCAAGCCAGCCGGCTTTGATGTCTGCCAGCACAGGCATTACGCGTCGCACATCAGCCAGGGTATATGCGGTGTTGGCGTCAGTCAAAATATCAATATCGTCGCCCAGCACTTTGCGCACGTGCAGTACGCGCTCAATGTCGGCTTTGGCGCTATCACCCAGCCTGAGCTTGATCGCTTTGTAGCCACGTGCAACGTACTCTTGAGCTTCTTCTGCGAGGGATTCTTTCGGTTGATAGCCTAACGAGATGCCGCCGGCGTAGGCAGGCAAACGGCGCTTGCTGCCGCCCAGCAACTCATACAAGGGCATCTTGGCGGCTTTGCCGCGAATATCCCAAAGTGCCATGTCGATGCCCGATAAGCCCAGCGAGGCGCCTGAACCCACCCCATGACTTGAAAGTTGCATGCGATGCACCCGCTTCCAGACGCCAATGACGTCGGTCGCTTTCATGCCGATCAGCATGGGGGCCAGCGTATTGTGAATTAGGCTGACCACGGCTCCGGGGCTTCGGCCGGGGTGGGCTTCGCCGTAACCCGTAATGCCTTCAGAGGTTTCAACCCGCACAATAATCGTGTCGCGCTTGGTCGTGCTGCCGATCCCCATCGTGACCGTCTTGCCCTGATCAAGTCGAAAGGACAGGGGAATTGCAGTGATTGCGGTTATTTTCAAGGCGTGTCTCGTGTCTATGTTGTTTGACTAGGATTATGGCTGATTTTGGTTGGGATGACACGCCTGGCTTGGCTTGCTTTGTTGTCAGACAATTAGGGCGGATTTATAGCCATTTAGAACAGGCTTGTGTAAGTGTTTGTAAGAGTCCGGCCTAAGCGCTTGCGTTTGACTTTGCGTCGACTCACAGTAGAGTCTTGAAGGCGGTTTAATACGAAGATTCAACTTTGAAGGATGCGCAATGAGTACGTTTAATTCTCTGTCTCAGACAGATCGTCTTGAGGCTAAGACAAGCCAGCTTGAAATCAAACTAACAGCGCAGATCGAAGATCTAAAAGCTAGGATGGAGGCCAATATTAATAGTTGCAGAGCTAAATCTTCTGCCGTGTATGTTGACGTCGCCGTTCTGAAAAATTCGCAGAAATATATTCTTTGGATTTTGGGCTTGTTCGGGATCATGGCCCTAAGCTTTGTCTACGGCCTGTCTATCCCAACGCTCTTGCGGTCTTTGAGGTGAATGGGCGCCGGTCCTCGTTGCGGACCAACGCTGGCGAGTGACCTTGCACAATATTTATGTCTATGTATGAGTGAATTTATACGTGCTTAAAATATGTATAATTAATACGTATAAATAATGATTCCTTGAAAAATAGAGCTCATATATGGCCATTGCAATGGATACTGCGTCTAATAAGCGCCACACCAACCTTACATTATCTGCAGACGTCCTATCAGAGGCAAAAAAATTGGGGATCAATATTTCAAAAGCGTGCGACGGGTTTCTGCGCGAACTCATCCGGCAAGAAAAAGAACGGCGCTGGAAAGCTGAACATTCAGAATTTGTGTCTGCTTTCAACGCAGAGATCGAGAATGTGGGCTTGCCGCTCGACCAGTGGAGAACTTTTTGATGGCGCGGTATGACGTTTACAGAAACCCAAGCGCTTATTCAAATACAACGCCGTTTTTGCTAAACGTGCAGGCAGACTTATTAGAGAATCTTGATACTTGCATCGTCATCCCTCTCCGGTTGCGCGAGTCTTTTGCTTCCGTTCGATTGCCTGACGATCTCATCCCCGCATTTTTGATTGACGGAGTTAGTTGCTTGTTAGAAACACCAAAAATGGCAGCAGTGCCCCGCAAGATCTTAAAAAGCCCCCTATTAAATCTAAAGAAAGAGACTGATCGCATTACGCTAGCAATAGACCGACTGTTTCATGGGTTTTGAATGTGTGCCCAGTGGTAGAGCACTGCCTTCACACCCGCAGCCGCCAAGTTGCCCGATTGTTTCCCCCCATTGTTACCAAGTTATGCGCGCTGAAAAATTCGATTTCACAAAAAAGTAACCCGCCGGTTTGAGGATATGCGCACGCACATAGCCTTGGCGGGTTTTATTGAGTGAGCGTGTACAGGAAAGAGCCAATCAAGGTTAGCCCTAGAATCTAAACGTTGCCCCCACGAGCACGCCATACATGTTGAGATCGGCCGTTGCGCTGCTTTGACTTTTTTGTTTGTAGTACAAATTTTTAAATGCGAGGGTGGCCTCACCCCATTCGAAAGCTTTGCCAATGCCAAGTATCTGTTGCGAGGTGACTTGGGTGCTTGAGCTGCCACCACCCACATCCACGTAAAACGGTACAAAATAATCTGTATCAGCAATACGAAAACGTCCTTTGACACCCACGATTGGATCAGCGATGGTCGATGACATCTTTGCAACCGCGCTGTAGGGCGTATCCCTAATGCTGATATTGGTTGTTGTATTCAAGCTCAAAATACGTACACCAGCAAGCGCGTCAACATAACTATTGCTGGTGTTGTGCAAAGTGTATGTCCCCGCCAGGGTATAGACCCCAGTTTCTAGCGTAGTCTTCGAACCAAGATCCACTTGACCAACAACGGATGATTTGCTCAAGGTCATTTTTGCGTAAAACAAATCAGCCATGACACCGAAATTACCTTTATGTAATTCGGCAAAAAGCATTCCACCAACATTTAGATCTTGCAACAATTGACCTGTTCCCATACTGACCGTGCCTAATTTCGACTGGTCGTAATAGAGCGACCCATTCACATTGACACCCCACAGGTAGGGAGAAATTGAGCCGTGCCACTCGTTAGTCACTTTAGGGACGGCAACCGGTTTATCTTGGGCATATATGTTCAGTGAGGTAAATGCACTGAATAACGTTGCGGCGATGAGGGCGTTTTTTTTCATGATTTAAAGGGCTAAAAAAATTCGTTTATTCAAGTTTTTGGCCCCTTAGTTTGGAAGACCAAAATGACTGTTCTTTGACGAGCCGTTGAAAAAAACGGAACATCTTCGATTTGGATTTTAGGTACTTTTTATCGGCAATATTGCACCCAAAGTAGACAAAGTTTATGTTAGGATTTACGAGTTGTAAAGCAACACACAATTGGTTGTAACGTAACGCAAACATTGACTGCGCGTGCGTACTTTGATGAGTCAATGATTCTTTAATCATGACGAGCCATTACACATGATCTTTGTAAAAAATCAATATTCACAGCCACAGGAATGACACATGAAATCACTTGTTCAAAACCTAGCCCTCGCGAGTTTGTGTTTTGCTTTTTCTAATGCGTTGGCAGCGCCTCCTGTTGCACCTTTTTATGAGTCGGTCATACAAATGAGCCCTACCGGAGTGTTGGGTCAAGTGATCAAAAAAGAGCAGATTCAGACGTCACTCAAAGGTGCGCAAGCTTGGAAAATTGCCTACATTTCATCTGATGTGGGCGAACGTAAGACAATCGCTACGGCGCTGGTGATCGCCCCTGTTGGTCCAGCCCCCAAAGAAGGCAGACCCATTTTGGCCTGGGCCCATGGCACAACAGGCTCTGCCCAAAACTGTGGCCCCTCCCAAGTTATCGATCCCACTCGTGCGCTGAATCAATATTTTCTGATGGATGGAAACTCTTGGACTGACTTTGGGATTCCGACGGGCCAAGAGTTTATAAACGAAGGTTATGTCGTTGTTGCTACAGACTATCAAGGTCTTGGCGGTGGTGGTAAACATCAATATGCCGTTGCGCAAACCAATGGTAGAGATGTCATTAACTCCGCGCGAGCAGCAAGCTCTATGACAGAAATCGGTGCGGGCAAAAAGACGGTTGTGTATGGTTGGTCACAGGGTGGGGGGGCAACGATTGCAGCGGCAGGTCTGCCTGACTATCAGGCTCTGCAAGGTACTGCTTCAGACAACCTGCAGTACCTTGGATTTGTTGCCTTGGCGCCAGAGGATTTAGCAGCCGTACTTCCAAAGGCTCAGCTCGATGAAGCTAGTGCGGGCAAAGTGATGAAAGAGTTTACTGAGGCGAATGTCTCGAACGTATTCTTATTTACCCACTTTCTGATGGGGCTCTGGGGTACTCAGGCCGCCTATCCCGATCTTAAGCTCACTGATTTACTGACGGAAGAGGGTGCCAAGGTTGCGGATCAATTATCAAGTAACAAATGTGTTCATGTGATGGCTGATTCGTTTAACTATGCCTACGGAGACAAATATAAATCTCTAGTGAATCCCCAGGCCAGCAACTCTTCGGCTTGGATTAAGGCGTTTGTTGATGGTAGTGTCAAACCCGTAAAGCCAGTCGCGCCCGTCGCGATTTACTGGGGCACAAAAGATACTGTCGTGCCTCCTGTTATGCATGAGATTTATCAAAAGCAGATGTGCGCAATGGGGGCGAATGTAGCGAGAGTTCAGCTGCCAGGTGAGCAAACACACTTTACAACCCCAGGTGTTTCTGCTCCTATGTATCTTGAGTGGGTAAAGGATCGTATTGCCGGAAAACCATTAGAGAATGGTTGCCCAAAGGAGTAAGGGCTGGCAAGTCGTACAAAATTGTCCGCTTGGAATTAAACGCACGCGACTGTGTATTATAAATTTTTTGGATTGGCTCCAGGCTTATGAAGAACTTGCTGCCAGCAGTCTGGCGTCCGGATTTGGCCGCATTATTTCCTGCCAATCCTTCTAAGGCAGGCGGTCCAGCACTGGCCTGGTGGATCGCTGTTTTATATCTGTGCGTGATCACTGTGCGCAGTCTTATACACATGCTTGCTGTGGATGGCGGAGCGCACAATATTGCGACCATAGACGTATCTGTTGCGAGCGGTGCAAATATTATTGCAATATTCGGACAATGGGGCGCCAGCCAACTGCTGTTGGCGTTGCTGCTTTGGGTGCTTTTGTTGCGCTACCGAGGATTAGTCCCTCTTGTGCTTCTTATTTTTATACTTGAACCCGCCCTGCGAGCTTTTGTAGGCCATTTAAAACCAGTAATAACCGAGGGGGTTGCTCCAGGAAGGGCGCTCAACTGGGTCGTTGAGCCAATCCTCGTTGTAGCTTTTTTTCTTTCTTTGTGTCCTTCGCGGCGAGCGCCAACCCTCTAACAGTTCTAGCTTTTACAAAGCAAACCCCTTACTGCTGTTCTCAAAGGCCAAAGACGACTGATAAAGGGTGATTTGTTGAGTGTGTATAATTCGCTCCTTGGATTCGTCCAGAACTCCAATCGGCCGCAACTCGCGCGCCTCAGATTGGGCGGTTAGCTCAGTGGTAGAGCACTGCCTTCACACGGCAGGGGTCACAAGTTCGAAACTTGTACCGCCCACCAAAAATACTAGGTCACTTTGCCAAGTAAGTCACTGCAGGCAGCTTGGCAAAGTGGGCGTCAAAAGTCAGTAATTCGGCGCCGCAATGTTGCGCTGTGGCGTAAACGATCGCGTCAGCGGTTGCCAGTTTGAATTTTCGATGACACTCTGCCGCTAACAAAGCGATGCTGGTCTCGAGCGGTGCCACAATGCATTTTTGCGTGTAGGCGATCACAGTATCTGCTCGCTCTTCGCCAAGCTCTCTCGTCAGCCACTTCGATAACTCCAGTTGTACAACCGTTGGCACAATGCAAAAGTCCTTTGCAGGAAATCTGTTGTTGAGTTTTTTTCCGTGCTGACTATCAGTCAGCCATTCAATCCATGCAGAGGTGTCCACAACCCATAGTTGCTTGGATGCCATCAGAAACGATCTTTGCGGTCTCGGTAGTTGTTTCCATTCGTGCCTTTTGCGATCCCTCGAAGTTGATTGAGTTCGGGTACGGGCATCACGAGTAGACCATCACCTTTGGGAAGAAACACAAACTCTTGCCCAGCAGACCAGTGCATAGTTTCTCTGATCTCTTTTGGAATAGAGATTTGGAACTTACTTGATAGTGTGGCGGTATTAGACATTTCTGGTCACTTATTGATCGATAGGTTATTGGTAAGAATATCGATCTTTTCAGAAGTAGTCAACACGTAGTCTTGCTTCAGGTCGTTAAAAAGTGTCGCCTGAATTGTTCAGGGATGTCCTGTTTTAGGTCAGTTCGGCCGCGGTGCAAGCTTCAGTGGCGACACATGGGGCTCAAGCGCGGCGCAGGCTCTGAGCACGGTGAGGTCGTCATGCATGCGCCCAACGACTTGTAAACCAACTGGCAATCCTTTAGCAGTAAACCCGCAAGGCAGGCTCGCCGCGGGTTGCATGGTCAGATTGAACAGATAACAAAAAGGATTCCAGATGCGCCAGGCGCTTCCAATTGAGCCGTCTGCCTGTTTGGGACCGAGTTGGTTGACTTCAAATGCGGTGCCCGGCATGGTGGGCAGCACAAGCAGATCCCAGTCAGTATGAAACTCGCGCATGCGTGCACCGAACGCACTGCGCTCTTCGGTCGCTTTCAGATACTGCGGCAAGGTGTAGGCACGCCCTCGATCAGCCGCTTGGCGTAGCCCGGGCTCTAAGACATTCAGTTGTGCTTCAGTCATGTTGCGCTGGCCGTACGCACAACCCGACTGCCACAGCACATCAATGGTGTCATTCATGTCGCCAATGGGTGGGGTGACTTCACTGACATGTGCACCGAGTTCAGCCATTTTTTCAACCGCCGCTTTTACAAGCGCAGCAACGTCTGGGTCGACCCCGCCAAAGCCTAAGTCAGGGCTGTAGGCAATGCGCAGACCCTTAAGCCCTGTGCTGGGCAAATCCGCCCAATTCATCTCTTGCTGGGGTAACGCATTCCAGTCTCTAGCATCCCATTTTGAAATAATCGACAGCGTGAGTGCTGCGTCTGCGACTGTTCTGGTCATGGGGCCGATATTGGCAAGCGTGCCAACCTGGCTTGCGGGCCAGGCGGGCACTCGACCATAACTTGCCTTATGACCAAAGACTCCGGTGTAGCTTGATGGGATGCGAATCGAACCGGCACCATCCGTGCCGATAGAGATGGGGCCTAGGCCGCAAGCAACCTGCACAGCAGAGCCACCGCTAGAACCGCCGGGTGTATGAGTGGGCTTCCAAGGGTTTCTTGTTGTACCTGCAAGCGCAGAATCAGTGATACCTTTCCAGCCAAATTCTGGCGTTGTTGTTTTGCCTAGGATCACCGCGCCGGCCTCGCGCAAGCGTGCCACCGCCGGCGCATCCGCGTCGCAGAGATCGTCGGCCGAGGTTGTCAGCGACCCTCGTCTTGTGGGCATGCCTTTTGTGACGAGCAAATCTTTGATGCCGATGGGTACCCCATCCAAACCCGAAAGCGGTGCGCCTTCGTTGTAGCGTTGCTCAGAGGTACGGGCTGCGTTCAGCGCTAGTTCTGGATTCAGGTGACAAAAAGCATTGAGACTGTCGAAATCAGGGATGGCTTCTAGAATCGCTTTGGTCGCTTCAACCGGCGACAGCGTTCGAGCGCGATAGGCTTGGGCGAGTTCAAGTGCTGTTGCGCTGAGAAGGTTCACGGTAGTTGCCTTGAAATCGATATCCCGCATAGGCGAGATAAAACGGTTTTTGGAAATTTCTAGTATTTTCAGAGACGACAGATCAATCAGGCTTGGTACAAGTGTTTCTATTTGCTGATTTGTAGTTGGTCTAGACTAATTGAAATCGCCTAATATGGCAAAAATCTTTCATACATCCATCATCACTAAAAACAAGCGAGTCAAAATGACATTGCCAAAGACGTTTCCAATGCTTGGGATCATTGCAGCTGCATTCATACTTTTAACGCCGACGAGCCACGCTCAAGATAAATGGCCGACACAAGCGATCACTTTTCTTGTGCCCTACCCACCGGGTGGGCCAACAGATGTCATGGCCAGATTGTTATCGGTTCCGATGAGTGCCAAGCTAGGTGTGACGGTAGTTGTCGAGAACAAAGCTGGGGCAAGTGGAAATATCGGTACCGCTCAGGTTGCCAGAGCGAAGCCCGATGGTTACACAATCTTGCTAGCGGCAAGCGGCAATATGACCATCAACAAAGTGATCTTTAAGGATCTTGCTTACGATCCGGTTAAAGATTTTGCACCCATTACGCAAATTTCGAAATTTCCGCTGGTCCTTGAGGTTAAGGCAGATTCAAAGATAAAAACACTGCAAGAATTCATTGACTATGCGAAGGCAAATCCTAATAAAGTCACTTTCGGTTCAGCCGGTAGCGGTTCGCCCCAACATTTAGGGCCCGAGTTACTGAAAAAAATGGCTGGGATATCGATGCAGCATGTTCCTTACAAAGGTGCTGGGCCTGCGGCGAATGATTTGCTGGGTGGTCAGATTTTCAGTATGGTCGACATCACTGCTGGCTCAATGAAATACATCCAGGCGGGCTTGTTGCGCCCCCTAGCGGTCACAACTGCGACGCGCTCACCTGCCTTGCCCGACGTGCCCACAATGGATGAAGCGGGTATCAAAGGTTTTGATTACTTTGCCTGGCACGGAATTGCTGCGCCCGCAAAGACGCCCGCTGCCATTATCGATAGATACAACAAAGCGCTACTTGAAATTTTCAATGATCCTGATTTTCGAAAAAAATGGGAAGGGATCGGAAGCGAAATCGTGGCCGGTACACCTCAACAATTCGCGGATCTGATTAATTCAGAAGCCATCCGTTTAGGCGCCTTAGTCAAGGATTTGAATATTCAGTTGGATTAGAACTTCACTGTAAAGTCTACACATAGAGAGAGCAGCATCCGTCACAGACGAGTGGGTAAACGGAGGCTTAATGGCTTGCGACTTAAAACAAGGCGGCTTTGTTAGCCGCGCCCGGATCGGGGCAATATTATTAGCGGCGGGCCAAGGTAGCCGTATGGGTAGCGTGCCGAAATCGCTGCTCGAGTTAGAGGGTGTGCCCCTGATCAATCGGCAACTGATCGCGCTTAGCGGCGCGGAGGTTGACGAAGTTGTCGTTGTCACGGGCTATCACCATGAGCGAGTTGAGCCCGCCTTAGCACAGTCACCCGTCAAGATCGTGCGTAATCCTAATCCTGAAAATGGCCAGGCTTCGTCAGTCAGACTTGGTATTGAAGCCTTGGGCAGTGATTTTGACGCGATTATTATGGCCTTGTCAGATCAGCCTCTGATCAATGCCAACGATATAAAAAAATTAATTGCGGCTTTTAAAAATCGCTCGAGTGGTGAAATTCTGATGCCAGTCGTCAATGGACAACGGGGCAACCCCATTGTCTTAAGTGGCACTGTCATGGGTCGGATTATTGAATCTGGTCGAAATATGGTTTGCAGAAATTACATGGATCAACACACTGAGTTGGTGACGCCTTACGAGACCGACAACGAGCACTTTGTGTTTGATGTAGATAGCCTTGAGGATCTCAACACTTTTGCTGCCAAAACTGGCTTGGTTTTAAAACTACCTAGCCCCCGCTGACGAAGACGAGAAGGGTATCAAACGACAGTGCGTGGACAGGCGCCCTTTAGGCATGACTAAACAGGTTGACTCAGCGCCTGGTTAGCTGGCAATCCAGACTTAGTTAAAGTTTGGTACGATCCGATTTGCGCCTAGCATGACGGTTCCTCAAAAAAGAGGTGAATAGGCGGCCAAAACTAAAAAAATTAAGTGACAGCCCCTAGTCAACCCGTGATCATGACCAATACTCTACCAAGTCAATCCTCCAGTCCGTGGAGTTTCTTGCCCTTTGCGCTGACAATATTTACGAGCGCCTTTTTATTGTTTCAGGTTCAGCCCCTGTTGAGCAAACAAATCCTGCCATGGTTTGGCGGCAGCCCCGCAGTTTGGACCACGGCGATGCTGTTTTTTCAAAGCCTGCTGTGCTTGGGCTATCTATATGCCCATGCGTTGGCCGCCTTGCCCTCGCGCAAAACTCAGGCCCGTATACATGTGGTCTTGTTGGTGCTGGCGGCCTTGTTGGCGTCTAGAGTGCTGCCCGGAGCAGACCTTCGACCTGAGTCACCCGATTCACCTGTTTTTCAGGTACTGCTGATTTTGGGGGCCAGTGTGGGGTTGCCGTACTTCTGTTTGGCGACCACCGGGCCTTTGGTTCAGCACTGGTTCACCAGCACGGCACACTCCTCCTCAGTTTTCCGTTTGTACGCTTTGTCTAATGTGGGTTCGTTCTTGGCTCTTTTGTCTTTTCCGTATGTGCTAGAGCCCTGGCTCGAGCAGCAGGAAATGGGTCGCCTTTGGACAGCTGGCTTTTGGGTGTTTGCCTTGCTTTGTTTGCCCGTAGCGTTGGGTGCGTGGCAAAACAAGTCTCCGGTCGGCGCGGCCCCTTCTGGGGCTGCAGAAGGTGTGCCTGCCAAGCAAGCCGTGGTCAGCTCGCTCAAGCCTTCGTTGGCCCAGCGCCTTTCGTGGGTGGCTTTGCCAGCCTTGGCTTCACTGGTGTTTATTGCGACCACTGATCAGATCAGCCACGATGTGGCACCCGAGCCAGGGCTTTGGGTGGCGACGCTGGGTTTGTATTTGGTCACTTTCATTCTGACGTTTGACCACCCTCGGTGGTACCGCCCCAAGTTGTTTGCGTTTCTCACGTTGGTGTTGTTGTTAGCGTCTTCAGGGTTGAACGACATACCGCGTTGGCTCGGTATTCAATGGGACTATGGCGTCAATGAAGTGCGTTGGTCGCATTACGCTTTATTGTTTGTGGTGTGCATGCTGTGCCACGGCGAGTTGTATCGCCGCAGACCGTCGGATACGCGTCGATTGACCGAGTTTTACCTGTGCATGTCGGTTGGAGGGGCGTTCGGAGGCTTGTTCGTCACCCTCGTGGCCACCCAATTCTTTGACGATTACTACGAGTGGCTGATTGCGTTAGGGTTGGTGGCCTTGTTGGCGTGCCATGTGTTGTTTC
>Ga0114967_10002397_pt1 | contig 15680 bp, 9 predicted proteins | sample M_130628_MF_Meta_FD_92639 | JGI IMG/M metagenome (GOLD analysis project Ga0114967, IMG submission 92639) | Freshwater microbial communities from Lake Montjoie, Canada to study carbon cycling - M_130628_MF_MetaG | ecosystem: Environmental > Aquatic > Freshwater > Lake | place: Lake Montjoie... | reverse complement strand
ATTGCACAAACTTTTTCCTTTACTAAGCAAATTTAACGCTGATAACATCGAGTGGTATCTTAAAAACAATGGCCTATTGGAATGGTTTGAACCAGATGGCATCCCCTACAAAACAGGACAAAATCCGATTAGCTACGCCACATTTTCCTCATTTGTACAACTAGATGCGCTAGCGACGGCATTAAGTCCAGTTCCAAACCCTGCTGATATTGAAAACCCCATTACCTTCCTTAAATTGGCTGTAATGCTTTTACCTGGTAGCACGACTACCAGAGCTCTATTCATAGAAACATTTTCACTGCTTACTGGATACGACAAACAATCGGTAGATGATTTTGATGCCTATTTATTCCCTGTTTTTAGTCTCAATAATTACAGAGACATCAAAACATGGCAAAGAATGGAAGCTGGCATGTACAACCTCCGATTATTGGGAACAACAGTGGCCCAAGCCAAAGAATTTATAAAGCCAGTTTTAACAGCTACGGATACCCATCTTCTTCGCATGGCCTTAAAAGCACGCTACGATGAGGATACTTGGCTGAGCACTTTGAAGGAAATAACCGACATCATTCGCCCTCAAAAACGGAATGCTTTGGTGGCCTATCTCCTATCCGTCAACCCTAGCATGAAGGATGAAAATGATTTGTACGACTATTTCCTCGTAGATGTGGAGATGGAAGCCTGTATGCCATCGTCACGCATTGTGTTAGCACATGGCACGGTTCAGCTTTTTGCGCAGCGTTGTTTGATGGGATTAGAACAAAAAGCGGCAGCGGATTTGGATCATGACAAAAGCTGGGAACAATGGAAATGGATGAAAAATTACCGCGTATGGGAAGCCAACAGAAAAGTATTCCTATATCCCGAAAACTGGATCGAGGCAGAATTACGCGATGATAAATCTTTCCAATTCCAAGAACTGGAAAACGAATTGTTACAAAATGAATTGACCAATCTGTCAGCAGAAGATGCCCTTACGCGGTATTTAGAAAAATTAGACACCATTGCCTTTCTCGAAATCGTAGCTACGTGGTATCAGTCGGATATCAAAACGATGCACGTATTTGGACGAACCAAAGGAGGCGATCCGGCTACGTATTATTACCGCAGATTTGAGCAAGAACGTTATTGGACTCCTTGGGAAAAAATAGATTTAGAAATTAGCGGCAACCATCTTTTAGCCTTTGTGCGAAACAATCGCTTAAATTTGGCATGGCCCATTTTCAGTGAAGAACCTAAGCCCACGCAATCTTCAGTTATCCCGAATGGCACCGCAGGAACGGTAGTGCAAAACGATCAACCCAAACGAAAATTAAAAATTCAATTAGCCATCAGCGAATACGCCAATAAAAAATGGCTGCCGAAGAAAATTTCTGAAGATAGCATTCTCACGCCATCTGATTTTATAGCCGCCACATTTACAAAACAGAATTACAACCTCTCGTACGTTGAGCTGACGCAACAGGTATGGCTTTTCAGCACGCAATTTAATTATGGCACTGATTACAATTATGTCAATGGTATATTCAATGTAACAGGTTGCAAAGGATACCCAGAGCTGGTATTCCAAGGCGATGCGTATTTTCCCGATTTTCTTCCAGATTTTAAAGACACCCAACTAAAAAGTCAACGATATACGGAGTTAAATTTTGATACCCCAGATGATCTGGCGGTGAGAAATGGGATATCATCTTTCGCTTTTTATCAGATTTTGAACCAGACACCAGGAAACTTCCGCATCACCTATCCACTCCAAGCGACGTGGATCGATAATGTGGCCCTACTTTTCCAATACCTAATTTTATCTACCTACGGCAATACCAACTTTGCTTCAGTCGGTCACCGATCCGTTAAAATCCCGCTAGGTACTTTACTCCCCTACTTTATGGAGGATAGCGATCATGCGTATGTCATCATCCCTGGATTTTATAAAACAGATAAAAATTCGAATACAGGTGAGCCAATCTATTTACAACGAACAGGGTCAAACATTTTACAGTTGATTGAAGACATCAACGCTTTGCTGATCAAATACATGGCCTTGTATGGTACCAATCCCAATATCCAGGCACTCATCCAAAAACTACTTCAGGATCCAGAGTATCAACGTATCATCGCCGAGTTAAAAGAATTGCAAACCATGCAATACGGAGAGAAATTCAAAAACATGTATCATCCATTGATATGTCCACTTCGGAAAACACTTTACAGAGATGGTGTTCCAGAATTGATGAAACGAGACACTCAACTGCAAGTCTCTCTGTTTGATTTCAAAAAATACTACGATCCTGCACCTGTAGTGCCCCTGAAATATCCCGTAGAGGATATCGATTTTGATAGTGATGGTAGTTACAGCGGCTACAACTGGGAACTATTCTTCCATGTTCCCTTTCTATTAGCTACTCGCCTTACCCATGATCAACAGTTTGAAGAATCGATGAAGTGGTTCCACTACATGTTCAACCCCACAGGTGCCTTGCCAGGCACTACTCCTCAAAAATATTGGGTAACAAAACCTTTTTATCTACGCCATACGGCCGAATATGTGAATCAACGGATTGACACCTTACTTTATAAAATTGCTGATCCAAACACTCCAGAAATGGCAGAACTTGAATTTGCGATTGATCAATGGCGCGAGAAGCCATTCAAGCCACACGTGGTTGCGCGATTCAGATCCGTGGCCTATCAAAAGGCTTTACTGATGAAGTATATCGACAATTTAACCGAATGGGGCGATTACTTATTCCGCCAGGACACGATGGAATCGATCGTCCAAGCGACGCAGATGTATATTTTGGCCGATAAATTATTGGGACCCAAACCACGCATCATTCCACCTGTGGTGAAACCACCCTACGAAACCTATGATCAAATAGAAGCTCGGCTAGACGCCTTTGGCAATGCGTTAATCGATCTAGAAAACATTTTACCCGACTTATCTGTTTTACCCGAAGGTGGAGCAGAATTGCCTCCTGATCCTATCACCTTATCCACCCTATACTTCTGTATCCCACCAAACGATAAGATGCAAGAATACTGGGACCGGGTAGCCGATCGTCTATTCAAAATCCGTCATTGTCAAAATATTGATGGCATTGAACGCTCACTCGCATTATTTGCTCCGCCAATCGATCCTGGAATGTTGGTACGCGCAGCAGCAGCAGGTTTGGATATGTCTTCCATTCTTGCTGGAATGAATGCGCCAACACCTTATTACCGCTTCACGGTCCTATCGCAAAAAGCCACTGAGTTAGTACAAGAAATTCGCGGACTAGGTAGCTCATTATTGCAAGCCTTGGAGAAGAAAGATGCCGAAGCCATGTCACTTTTACGCAGCGAACTCGAATTGAAAGTATTAGTTGCCGTTCGCGATCTGAAAAAGTTGCAAATCAAGGAAGCTAAACAGCAAATCGAAGTGCTGTACAAAACCAAAGCGGTGACCGAAGAGCGGAATCAATATTATACCACGATTGTAAAAATCATCCCCAAAGAACAACTCAACCTCGACAAATTAAGCGAATCGCACGATTTTACCATGGCCGCGCAAATCGTACAAGCGAGTGCTGGGGTATTAGCCCTCATCCCCGATTTAGTGATCGGTGCTTCAGGGTTCGGTGGAAGTCCACATGCTGCTGCCAAATGGGGCGGAACTTTCCTTGCACATGCTGCTGGCGCTGCTGCTTCGGTCCTCACTGTGCTCAGTACCGCAGCATCCTACGAGGCAAGTCGCGCATCTATTTTAGCTGGATATGACAGACGTTTCGACGATTGGAAGTTTCAAGAACGCATAGCCAAAAAAGATCTGATCCAAATCGAAAACCAAATCACAGCGGCCAAAATTCGTCAAGAGATATCAGAAAATGACTTAAAAAATCATGATCTACAAATTGAAAATGCCAAAAAGACCGACGAGTTCATGCACTCCAAGTTCACTAATAAAGAATTGTATGAATGGACGATCGGACAAATCAGTAGCGTATATTTCAGAGCGTATAAATTGGCACATGACTTTGCTAAAAAAGCAGAGCGCAGTTATAAACACGAGCTAGGCAATGATGACACCTTCATCGGCCCAGGCTACTGGGACAGCATGAAAAAAGGGTTGCAAAGTGCCGATATGCTTTTCCACGACATCAAACGCATGGAAACGGCTTATCTCGATAAAAACAAACGAGAATATGAAATAAGCAAACACGTTTCGCTTGCCTTACTCGATCCTTTGGCTTTAGTTCGGTTGAGAGCTACAGGTGTGTGTGATTTTGAAATTCCAGAAGCACTTTTTGATATGGATTATGCAGGTCAGTACTTCCGTAGATTGAAAACGGTGAGCATCTCCTTGCCTTGTATTGCGGGTCCGTATACTTCTGTCAGTGCCCGACTCTCTTTAGTGAGCAATAAGTATCGAAAAAACACAAACCCAGGCGCCCAATATGCAGAAGATCCAGGTAATGATGATCGATTCAACTACAATGTGGGATCCATTCAATCTATTGCCACCAGTAATGCGCAAAATGATAGTGGCCTATTCGAATTAAATTTCCGCGACGACCGTTATTTGCCTTTCGAGGGAACTGGCGCCATCAGTACCTGGCGATTAGAACTTCCAACGGCCATCCATCAATTCGACTATAATACCATCGCAGATGTGATCGTACACCTAAAATACACCGCACGCGAAGGAGGCAGTTCATTAAAAACCCTAGCCGAAACGGGCATCAAAGATCGATTGGCAGATATCAAAGAACAACTCAGCCAAACGGGATTGCACACGACCATCAATTTAAAGCATGACATGCCTAACGAGTGGCATTTGCTCAAAAAGAATGGAACAGTGGATCTGACCATCCTCAAAAACAGATTACCCTATTTTGCTCAATCGCTTGCCCCGGCTGTCGAAAATGTGATATTCATCGTAAAAGCAACAGGTAACCCGATCAATTATTCCATTAACATAGATGGTGCTGCAAACAATTTGGCGAAAATTGATGCATGGCAATTGTGTAAAGGCGACAATGCCACGATAACACTAGATACTCCTTTTACATTAGCCATTACGAGCACACCAGCATTGGCTAATTTGGAAGAATTGATGATGGTGGTGAAATATAGTTTTTGATTGGGATGGATTGGATTAATTGGATAAACATTTAGGGCTAATTTTAGCCCTAAATATTGCAAGTATGAGTCACTGCCCCTCCATGTACTGGTGCTGTTTGCGCCTTCACTTGCTATAAAAGGTGCATGGTCAGTGTGGGGTAAAAAAATAGTAAGTAAATTTTTTTTCTAATTTGCGACGAAACAAAACACCTACAACAACATGGATCGGACACAAATAGAAATGGAAGTAGATACAATAAATTCAGCTCAAATCATTAATTCAATTTCGGGAGCAAGTTCAACTCAAGAGATGCAACAAGTTCCAAAGAAAGGGCATCCTAAAGGGCTTTACGTATTATTTGTCACAGAAATGTGGGAGCGCTTTAGCTATTACGGCATGCGGGCTATATTGGTGTTATTTATGACCAAAGCACTCATGTACGACAAAGCTTTCGCTTCCAATTTATATGGCAGTTATACAGGTTTAGTTTATCTCACTCCACTAATTGGAGGTTACATCGCAGATCGATTCTGGGGGAATCAACGCTCCATTATCACAGGTGGACTACTGATGGCCTTCGGTCAGTTTTTGTTATTCTTTTGTGGAACGACCTACCATACTTCGCCTCACCTTTCCACCTTTTTGTTTTTTGCGGGTTTAGGATTTTTAATTGCTGGAAATGGGTTTTTTAAACCCAATATTTCATCTATGGTGGGGCAGCTTTACCCCAAAGGTGATCGTCGAATTGATGCTGCATATACTATTTTTTACATGGGAATTAATGTTGGTGGAGCACTCGGACCTCTTCTTTGTGGTGCTTTGGGAGATACGGGTAATCCGACTGATTTTAGATGGGGATTTATGGTTGCTGGTATTGGAATGCTGCTCGGTATTCTAATTTTCAAAAAACTAAAAGACAAGTTTGTGATCTCCCCAGAAGGAAAAACACTAGGTCTAACCCCAACAAAAGCAGATGGAACAGTACAGGTTAAGACCTCACAGATTTTAGTATATGGAGGATTATTGGCTTTATCGATTGCAATTATTGGCTTACTATATATTGATGCAACCAAGTTTGGCATCCTTTCCTATCTATTAATAACTGCAGTACTTGGTATTGGGTTTATGATATTCTCAGATCGGTCTTTGAATCGTGTAGACAAGCAGCGTATTGGTGTGATTTTTATCACGGCATTTTTTGTCATATTTTTTTGGAGTGCCTTCGAACAGGCTGGGGCTTCATTGACATTTTTTGCAGAAGAACAAACGCATCGTAATCTGGGCTGGTACACGGTTCCAGCTAGCTTTTTTCAATCGTTAAACTCTTTGTTTATCATCATTTTTGCTCCAATTTTTGCATTCTTATGGGTTAAATTAGGTAATCGCGGGATAGAGCCCTCCTCCCCCACAAAAATGGCTTTAGGCTTATTTCTGTTAGCACTTGGTTATTTAGTAATTGCCTACGGTGTAAAAGGGATACAACCTAGTACAAAAGTAAGTATGATGTGGCTTACCAGCATGTATGCACTACACACCTATGGCGAATTGTGCCTCTCACCTATCGGCCTATCTCTTGTAAATAAACTCTCTCCTTTACGCTTTGGGTCACTACTAATGGCTGTTTGGTTCTTAGCCAATGCTGCTGCTAACAAAATGGCGGGGATACTCAGTGCTTTATATCCAGATCCAAGTAAATCGGCACCACATTTATTAGGACTCGAAATTACCGGACTTTACCAATTCTTTATGCTTTTTGTTTTTATGGCCGGGATCGCATCCGTTATCCTGTTTACAGTAACCAAGTATCTACAAAAAATGATGCATAATGGCGAATGACGTTAAGATAGATATTTCAATATATTCTAAACTTTTAGCTAAAGCAGTATATTAGCGGCTTTTAAATCGTACACGCGTGTTTTTATCTGATAGTATTGTCATTATCCCTACTTACAACGAAAAAGAAAATATCGAAAAGATTATCCGAAAGGTATTTTCTCTTCACGATATTTTTCACATACTAATCATTGACGACGGTTCACCCGATGGCACGGCAGAGATTGTCAAATATCTACAAGGCGAGTTTGCAGGAAAGCTATATATCGAAGAACGCGCAAGTAAACAAGGTTTAGGAACGGCCTATATACATGGATTTAAATGGGTACTCGAGCGAGATTATCAATTTATTTTCGAGATGGATGCCGACTTTTCTCATAATCCAGAAGATTTACTTCAGCTAAAAGCTACTTGTAAAAATGGGGCAGAGCTTGCTATTGGGTCTCGCTATATCAAGGGAGTCAATGTAGTTAACTGGCCCATCCAAAGAGTCATGATGTCTTACTTTGCATCTGTTTATGTGCGATTAGTGACTGGAATCAATATCCAGGATACCACGGCTGGGTTTAAATGCTACCGACGTCTTGTTTTAGAAACGATCCGATTAGATAAAATCAAGTTTGTGGGCTATGCTTTTCAAATAGAAATGAAATTTACAGCCATTAAACATGGATTTAAAGTAGTCGAAATACCGATCATCTTTACTGATCGTACGGAAGGAAAATCAAAAATGAGCACAAACATATTCCGTGAAGCTTTTCTTGGGGTGATGTTGATTAAGCTGAATAGCCTCTTTCGTACATATGCACCAGTGAGATAGATGAACGGTGTCGTAGTGTTTAGCCTGTGAGTGTAAACTAACCCGTGTCAAAGGATAAATTGTTGTTATTGAATAGTTGTAAATGCACCATTTTGACGTTTAAATCTTACGGGCAGAATTAAAAAAAGGGCAGAAAATTTTCTGCCCTTACCGTAACAAAAGGGTCCCGCTTTCATTCAGGACTTTGAGTCCTGTCGAACTGAGCTTGATGGAGAGAACTGGGGTGAGGCTCTTTAAATCAAGCTCACACTTCGATTCACAAACTCAGTAAGTTCGCTACCGCTAAGCATACCTTGAGCCAATAATCCCAAATCAAATGCCTGACGCGCTAATTGTTTCTGCTCATCCTCTTCCTGACTTTGTAAAATACGTCCAATCAATGGATGGTTTCCGTTGATGGCTACTTTGTAAGTATCAGGCATGGCACCATAAAAATTCATTCCCCCACCCATTTTAGCCATATCTTTCATCCGGCGCATAAATTCGTTCATCGTGATGATCACGGGAAGCTCATCTGCACTCAAGCTCTCTACTTCTGGATGCATATTGGGTTTGCCAATAGTTTTTTCAAAAATGGCTTTGATTTTTGCACTTTCGTCGTCGTTGAGAATATGCTTTTGCGTGTCTTCTTTAGCAATCAATTTCTCAACAATATCCGAATCGACACGCTTGATAGATGTTTTTTCTAGTTTGTGTTCAAAATGGCTGATAAAATGCCCGTCGATGGGTGAATCCATCACTAATACATCATATCCCTTTTTGTTTGCCGACTGGATAAATGCATCTTGCTTGTTTTCGTCAGTCGTATACAAATAGACCAATGTCCCATCTTTGTCTGTTTGAGACGCTTTTACCTTTTCAGCATATTCATCAGGAGTGCAAAGTTCTTTTTTGGTATTTTCAAGCAGCGCGAACTCTTTTGCTTTTTCATAAAATTTCTCGTCGCTGATCATTCCATACTTCACAAAAAGACCAATATCCGACCATTTTTGTTCATACGCTGGACGGTCACTTTTATAAAGATCACCCAGTTTATCGGCTACTTTTTTGGTGATATAACTGTTAATTTTTTTGACATTGCTATCGGCTTGTAGAAAACTACGGGAAACATTCAATGGAATATCGGGTGAATCAATCACACCATGTAACAACATGAGGAATTCAGGTACCACATCTTTCACTTCATCGGTAATAAATACTTGGCGAGAAAAAAGTTTGATCTTATTCTTTTGCATCTCAAACTCATTTTTCACTTTGGGAAAATACAACACACCTGTTAGGTTGAAGGGATAATCGACATTGAGGTGTATCCAAAAAAGTGGGTCTTCAGAGAAAGGATAAAGCTCCCGGTAAAAAGCCAAATAATCTTCATCTTTCAGCTCGGCGGGAGCTTTTGTCCAAATGGGGTTGGTATTATTGATGATATTATCAATCTCTACCGTTTTATACTTAGGCTTTCCTTCTTTATCCTCGCCATCCGATTCTTGCGTTAACCGGGTGCCAAATTGGATAGGCACAGGTAAAAACTGACAGTATTTAGTGAGGATACCTTGTAATTTTTCCTTGTTTAAAAACTCTTCCGAATCTTTATTAATATGTAAGATGATATCTGTCCCGCGTGTTTTGCGATGCCCTTTACCAATTTCGAACTCGGTACTGCCATCACAGGCCCATTTAGCTGGTTCAGCTCCATCCTGGTAAGATAAAGTGTCGATTTCTACCTGATCAGCCACCATGAAAGCAGAATAGAATCCCATTCCGAATTTTCCGATGATCTCGTTGGCATCTTTCGCATCTTTAAATTTTTCGACAAATTCGGTAGCCCCAGAAAAAGCAATCTGATTGATGTATTTCTTGATTTCTTCGGCAGTCATTCCAAGTCCGTTGTCCGAAATGGTGAGTGTTTTTTTCTTCTCATCAAATGAAACTTTTACTCGAACCTCCCCCAAATCGTCTTTAAATTGCCCGATAGAAGCCAGACGCTTTATTTTTTGTGTTGCATCCACCGCATTGGACACCAATTCCCGGAGGAAGATTTCATTATCAGAGTATAAAAACTTCTTAATGATCGGAAAGATATTTTCCGTGTGAATCGAAATAGTTCCTTTTTCTTGCATGGTATAAAAATCTTTTAGATTAAATCCTAAAGAGGATGATGATCAAGAGGCGTTCCAAAGTGAAATATATGTCACTTTGACAGCCTCACCCAAACCCTCTCCAAAAGAGTGAGCTTAAAAAATCTCATTAATCATACAAATCACATAAATCATAGTTCTACTTTTGCTCACATGAGTATTATTTATCAAAAAGTAGCTTTACAAAATGTCCATTTTTTCGCCTATCATGGCTTTTACCCCATTGAACAAGTTTTAGGAAGTGAGTTTATTCTAGATATCGAAACAGAATTTGAAGTATTTAACAATGGGAGTGATGATTTAGCACAAACAGTAAACTATGAGCGTTTGTATGAGATTGCATCCGTAGAAATGAAAAACACCCGTAAGCTCATCGAAGCCGTTGCCCATGCCATTTTAGAACAAATACGCCATGATTTTTTAGCTGTTAAAAGGATTCGGGTAGTGATCCGTAAAATGCACCCCCCTGTAAAAGGCGAAGTAGGAAACTCTTTAGTTGAACTAAAATTTAACAGGTAAACATGCACTACAATCGAATTACGGCACCGCTTTTAAATGAAATAAAAAATATTGTCGGTGCTGATCAGGTATTAACGACACATGAACAACTGGAAAAATATGCACATGATGAGACAGAGGATTTGCATTTTTATCCTGAAGTGGTGGTCAAGCCGATTGATACGCTACAAATTTCACACTTATTAAAACTATGTAATACACATACGATACCCGTAACGCCACGAGGTGGGGGGACTGGTTTGAGTGGTGGTGCATTGCCCATACATGGTGGCTTACTTATTTCAATGGAGAAGTTTGACAAGATCTTAGAAATTGACGAACGAAATTTACAAGCCACCTTACAGCCCGGCGTTATCACAGAAGTATTTATAAATGCAGTAGCAGAAAAAGGCCTACTCTACCCTGTTGATCCATCAAGCAAGGGAAGTTGTTTGATGGGCGGCAATATGGCACACGGAAGCGGTGGCCCTCGAGTGGTGAAATATGGAACTATTCGTGAATATGCCCTCAACTTTGAGGTGGTGTTACCTAGCGGCGATATCATTTGGACAGGTGCTAATACACTCAAATATGCGTCGGGGTATAATCTCACTCAGTTATTCATCGGCTCAGAAGGTACTTTAGGAATTATCACCAAAATTGTTGTAAAACTAATTCCTAAACCAATGAAAGATATCCTCATGCTAGCCTCCTTTTCCAATAATGAACAAGCCTGCGAAGCAGTATCCGCTATTTTCAGCGTAGGACTCACTCCATCAGCGGTTGAATTTATGGAACGGAAAGGCGTGGAATGGGTGATTGAACATGATCGTATTTCATTTGATTTGAAAGCTGAAGCAGAAGCCTTTCTTTTGATTGAACTCGACGGTACGGATATGGATGTACTGCTTAGCGAAAGTGAAAAAATCAACAAAATTTTAGAAATAAATGGCTGCTCGGAGGTCCTTTTTGCTGATACAGCCACTCAAAAAGAAGAGTTGTGGAGAATACGCCGTACCATGGCTGTTTCTGTTAAAGCAAATTCCATCTATAAAGAAGAAGATACGGTAGTGCCTCGCGCAGAACTCCCGCAATTAATTCGTGGAATAAAGGAAATCGGTGATCAATATGGTTTCCAATCCATCTGCTATGGCCATGCTGGCGATGGAAATTTGCACGTCAATATTATCAAAGGGACAATGAGTGATTCTGATTGGAACACCAAATTAAAAGACGGCATAATCAAATTATTTCAACTAACGGTTGCCCTCGGCGGCACGCTATCAGGCGAACATGGTATCGGATTTGTGCAAAAGGAGTATATGCCCATTAAGTATTCAAATGTGCACCTTGAGTTGATGCGTGGAATAAAGCGCACTTTCGATCCTAATGGAATATTAAATCCCGAGAAAATATTTTAAACAATGATATACGAAATATCTTATCATACATGGACGAAATACCAGAATATCATCTTCATAGAGACGATCTTTCAAAGCTTCACTTTGAAATAAATGAAACAGAGCCCTATTGTGATAAAAATACATTGCATTGTTTCAAACCTCATCGGCACAGCTTTTATCAAATAATTTGGTTTAAAGAAGAAGGTAGGCACTATATAGATTACGAGATTTTAAATCATCCAAGGAATAGTATTGTTTTGATAAATAAAAACCAGGTTCATCACTTTTGTCCAGATTCTAAAAACGAAGGTGTAATTTTTCACTTCAATGACATCTTTCTTACTCAATATGATTTCAAATTTTCATATACCTTATTTAGTGGCATTGGGAGTAATTTCTTTAGTTTGAATACCAACCAAATTGATAGAATAGACACCTTACTAACAATTATTCAACAAGAATTAGCAGAGAAAAAAACATATTTTCAAATCCAGTTATTCTTAATTTTTCACTCATTCATTCTACTTTTAGAACAACTTAAGAATAAATCTAAATCAGGGAGTAAACACATTAATGATCCCCTATTTTACATAGCGGTTAAGTTTAAGGCAGAAATAGGACTTCATTTATCAGAGTCAAAATCTTTAACATTTTATTTTGATAAATTAAATGTTAATTCTAAAAAACTAACCTTAGCATCCAAAAAATATCTGAATGACACCCCCAATAATATAATTCGTAAAGAAAAACTGATTGAATCTAAACGTTTATTACTTAACTCAGATTTAAGTATTCAACAAATAGCATATTCATTAGGTTATGACCAACCCACCTACTTTACTAAAATTTTTAAAAGTCATTTCAATACAACACCAAAAGAATTCAGAGAAAGCGTTTTTTAATTTACCAGAATATTGCTTAATAATGCCATTTTAATGAAAATTAAATATTCAACTTTGTCATACACAAACTGATTTAAACTAAAATATTATGACAAAGCAAGCATTATTGATAGGGGGAACAACTGGAATGGGTAAAGCTACTGCAGAGCTACTCCTAAAAGATGGGATTGAGGTAATCATCGTTGGCAGAAACGATCTCAATCTTTCAGAGGTCGAAAACGAGCTTTCCACATTTGGGAAAGTAACTATAGTGAATTTGGACTTATTGAAGATGGATGATGTTTATACATTCGCCACCAACCTCCATAAGCAGTTTCCCCGTATTACCTATTTATTAAATGCAGCAGGCTATTTTAGTCCAAAGTCTTTTTTAGAACACACCCCAGCTGATTATGACATTTATCATAGTTTCAATAAGGCTTTCTTCTTTATAACTCAGTCTGTTGCCGAAATTATGTCCAAAAACGGTTCAGGTTCCATTGTTAACATTGGTTCCATGTGGGCAAAACAATCCATTAAAGCCACCCCATCATCCGCTTACTCCATGGCAAAGGCTGGACTTCACAGTCTGACACAACATTTGGCCATGGAATTAGCAGAACACAACATACGAGTTAATGCAGTATCTCCTGCAGTGATTGTAACTCCTATCTATAGATCTTTTATCGACAAAGAAAAAATCGAAGAAACACTTCAAGGCTTTAATAATTTTCACCCAATTGGAAGAGTTGGTCGTCCAGTGGACATAGCAAATACCATCCACTTCTTATTAACCGATAAATCATCTTGGGTAACCGGGGCTATTTGGGATGTTGATGGTGGTGTTATGGCTGGTAGAAACTAATCAGGTTTCAGCATATTAACCTACCATTAAATAGGTGTAAAATGGCAGTGTATTCAAATTATGCATTTGAATACACTGCCATTTTTTTACTAAGTGAGCTCTTGTGCAATCTCAATTTGGTTTGTGTACCTCGCTGAATTCAAGTACCTTTGCACCTTCAAACCTTAAAAAAAATCAGGATGGACGTCACGTCAATAGTTTCAATCATTTTTTGTGGATTTATATTGATTGCACTCTTGTTATCTTTTGTAACGGTTACACAGGGCAGTATTGCTGTCGTAACTATTTTTGGAAAATATCGAAGGTTGATGAATCCAGGATTAAATATAAAAATCCCCTTTATTGAAGTCATATATAAGCATATATCCATTCAAAATCGATCTATTGAGCTTGAATTTCAGGCAATCACAATCGATCAGGCAAATGTATACTTTAAGGCTATGTTACTTTATGCGGTAGTCAACACCAATGAGGAAAGTATTAAAAATGTAGCTTTCAAATTTATTGATGATCGAAACTTAATGCAAGCGCTAAGCAGAACAATCGAGGGATCTATTCGTGGTTTTGTTGCTACAAAAAGGCAATCAGAAGTATTGTCTCTGCGTAAAGAAATTGTTGAAGATGTGAAAGAACAAATCGATCAAACGCTAGAAACATGGGGTTATCACTTACTAGATCTCCAGCTGAATGACATTACATTTGACGAAACGATCATCCAGTCAATGGCACAAGTAGTGGCGTCCAGTAATTTAAAAGCAGCTGCCGAAAACCAAGGTCAAGCACTATTAATCACCAAAACAAAAGCTGCCGAAGCAGATGGAAATGCGATCAAAATTGCTGCCGAGGCCGAACGTTTAGCAGCACAGCTACGTGGACAAGGCGTTGCACTCTTCCGCGAAGAAGTAGCAAAAGGGATGAGTCAAGCTGCTAAAGAGATGCAACAGGCAAATCTGGACACATCCGTAATCTTATTCAGCATGTGGACGGAAGCAATCAAAAACTTTGCTGAGTATGGAAAGGGAAATGTCATTTTTCTTGATGGCTCTAGTGAAGGAATGCAACGAACCATGAATGAAATGATGGCCATGAATAAGTTAATGGATCCAAACAAGCCTCATTCATAACAAAACACCTGTTTAGTACCGCGCGCGTATTTAGATATGCTAATAAAAAAACAATATCAATTTTCCATAGTATGAAAGCAAGTACAAATATCAACGTATACACAGAGAGCACCCCAAACCCTTCAACAATGAAGTTCTTGGTAAACAAATTATTGTTGAATGGAAGTATCGATTTTGCCACCAAAGAAAGTGCTGTGCAATCCCCCTTCGCAGGCGAATTGTTCCGTTTTGATTTCGTTAATGGCGTGTTTTTTGCCAGCAATTTCGTAACGATCACTAAAACAGAAAGTGCAAACTGGGCAGACATAGAACCTATCCTAAAAGAATTTGTAAAAAGTGCCGTTGAGTCAGAAATAAAGATTCAAGAACAACAGGAAGAAATTGTAAGCTTTGAGGGTACTGAAGTAGAAATAAAAATCCAACAAATACTACACGATTACGTCCGTCCAGCAGTTGAACAAGATGGCGGTGCAATTAGCTATCGATCATTTGACGGTGGCATCGTTACTGTTGAGCTGCGTGGATCATGCAGTGGTTGTCCTTCTTCAACCATCACCCTAAAATCAGGTATCGAAAATCTACTAAAACGTATGGTTCCAGAAGTTACTGAAGTCGTTTCTACAGCTTTATAAAAAAAATCTGGTCAATCTCCCCTCTTCTTTTAGTCTGCATTTCGCACATATTTTACTTTCGGTATTGAAAATATCTACGTAATGCGCGTTAAACATTGTATTTCATATCTCAATACCAAAGATGCCTAACATCTTATTAAGAATCAATTCTAATAGATTTGAAAATTGAATTTACTAGAATTGATCCTTAAATTTCACCATTCAATTGTTTTTCATTAAAAATCCACTAAAATCCCAAGACTGATGCTATCAAAACCAATGCAAGAAGCATTAAATAGTCGGTCCTCAAAAAGGAATCAAGTATCACATTATTAACAATTTACATTAAAATATGTGTATAAAATTATGCAATAAATGGATGTATTTATAACAAAAACTGGTATTT
>Ga0114967_10002396_pt1 | contig 15681 bp, 15 predicted proteins | sample M_130628_MF_Meta_FD_92639 | JGI IMG/M metagenome (GOLD analysis project Ga0114967, IMG submission 92639) | Freshwater microbial communities from Lake Montjoie, Canada to study carbon cycling - M_130628_MF_MetaG | ecosystem: Environmental > Aquatic > Freshwater > Lake | place: Lake Montjoie... | reverse complement strand
TTATGGAAATAGACGCCCTCACTTGCAGGGTGACCATCAGATTTGGGCGGGATCTTCGCAAGTTACTGATTTTGTGTCCTTTGTGTTCTTCTGTTCAAATTCCACTGCCGCTTTTAGGATTACTCCAGCTACTTCCACGCCGGCAAAGCCTGCGCCATAACCGGGCGTAAAACTGGGGCCGCCGGCATTCTGACCACTTATCTGAAAATCACCCACGAGGAGACCAATGTGCCGGAAGCCCGGGAAATCCTGAAATCCCTGCAACCCTGACAATTTCCCGCCAACAGCAGATCACGGCGCGGCCAGCTTGCTGCGATAGAGCTGGGCGGCCTGCCGCACGGGGGCGGCGGGATCGTGCAGCGCCTCGTTGAGGGCGGCTTGCACAGTGAGCGGATCACCCGTCGCACTGACGCTGAGAATGAATCCTTCGCGGGACCGCAGGGGGCCGGCACCGGCGTCCCGCACTGCCTTCCGCATCAATTCCACCGGCAGGGACCCGCTGCCGCCAAGGTGGAGATGCACCGTGTTAGGCATGGTCATCACGGTATAGCGGCCCTCCCGGCGGGCGAGGAACGGCCCGCGGAAGCGGAGGTTGGCCGGTGCCGGGGACGCCCGCCAGCGGGCCATATCCGCCAGGCAATCGCCACAAAACCAGGTCTGCGGCGTCGGGGCCTCCCCGATGGCGGCGAGTTCCGGAATATAATTGAAGACCGGATTCATCAGACAATCCTGATTCCGGCAATGCGCCCCATCCCCATGGGAGGGATCCCGGGCAGCCCCGAGCAGATGTCCCACTTCATGCCGGAGGATCACGCCCCCCAGGACATCGCCAAACCCAGCCTGATTGTAATTCCGGTCGATAAAGATTGCGCAGGGATAGGGGAACACCACCGCATGGGGATTCGCTGTCTTCAGGGCTGGATTCATCGCGCTATTGTAATAAAGCACATAGATAAATGCCGCGCCCGCTGGAGGACCATCCAAATACCGGAGCGCGAGGGCCGAAATGGAAGAGGACGCCGCCTCGGCCGCCGAAATGGTCTGCCCACGCACCACCCGGACCCCGTCTGGTTTGTTGCATTGCTGGCGCAGCATCGCGGCCAACCCATCCAGCCAGGCCTGGGGTGGCTCTGCCCCGCGCACCGCATCCACCTCCACGACGAGCTTCCGGTAGGGGGAAGCGGCGGAGTTGAGCAGCCAGGGTTGCCAAAAGGTGACTTCCCGGGGCAGCGGCCCTTTCCGAAACCCCGAGGGAGCCGCGCAACTGCCTGCCAGCAAGGCCAGCACCATCAGGAGACCCCGGAATATGCAATTTCTTATCATTCCAAGAGCATACGCCCATCTGGAACCCACTCCACTGGAAGATTTTTTATATTAATTATGGAAATTTATCCTAAATCCATTATAATCAAAAAGATGACCTCCCTTCTTGATGCCTTGCCGGTCGCGCCTCCGGGCGTCGCGTGCCCAGGTTGTGGCTGGATGGAATCCCTTTCCGCCACGGTCTGCCGCAGCTGCGGCGATGCGATGCCCCAGTCGGTCCCCCCTGCTCCGCTGGTGGCGGCTCCGATGAGCGCACTGGACGCCGCCATGCCGGGCTCCCCCCCGGCACCTCCAGCGTCCCCTGCGGAAGTGTTGCCGGAACTTACCTCCCCCTACGCCGCGTTCCGCTCGGACCGAGTCCGGGGTTATCCGCCTTTCGTCGCCACCACCTCCGTTTCCGCCCCCAACCGGGGCAGCTTCATTTCCCCGAAAAATTTAGCCCTGATCGTCGTCATCATCGCCTTCAGCCTCTGGCAGTGGAATGAAGGCCGCACGATTGTGCAAAAACCAGGCATCCTGGCCCCGGATGAACCTATCCAAACCGAGCCCCCCCCAGGCAAAACGTCCTGGAAATTAGGGAACCACCAGATCATTCCCCTTGCCTTCTATAAGATCAAAGCCCGGGTGCTGCACAAGGAGCGTTACCGCTGGGATCCGGTCTCGGACCTGGCCCCGCTGGACCTGGGGGTCGGCTGGGGCATCATGTCCGATGAGCAAAATGCCAGCCGGAGCCAGTTTTCCAATTCCAACCGCTTCCTGAGCTGGCACTATGAAGGGGCGGATTTCCCCGGCGAGCTGGCTTCGCGCTGCATTGCCAACATGCACCTGTTGCCCGCCAATGCTTCAATCCGCAGCCACCTTCTGGATTTCCGCGAGGGAGAAATCGTCCAGCTCACCGGTTACCTCGTCCAGGTGCGCTCGCCCGGGCGGAATCCGTGGTCCAGTTCTCTTACCCGCCTTGATACCGGTGATGGAGCCTGCGAAATCATGTGGGTGGAATCAGCTGTAGTGGTGAAATAAGGGGGGCCTTTCGCCATGGGAGCAAATGCCAGAAAAGAATAGACATGTGTTGCATGAACAGCGAAATTCTTGAATATGGTTTTTGTATTTAATTATTGAAATAATTATCCTTATGCACTTTAATTAAAGGAATTATGAGTGATTTCAACGCTACCTCCCCTTCCCCCGCTCCCGGCGTGACGTGTCCAGGGTGCGGTTGGGTAGAGACTGGCGGGGGCAAGGAATGCCGCAGTTGTGGCGGCTCCGTGCCCGATCGACCGGTCGCCATTTCCTACACCGCCTACACCGGAGCCCCTTTGGCCCGGATCAACCGTCCCAAGTCATCCGCAGCGCCTCCCGTCCAAAAACGCACGATTTTATCCATCCGCTCTTCCATAACGCTCGCCTTGTTCGTGGCCGCCGGCTGGTGGCAATGGCACAACTCCCAGCCTCTGACTCAGACCCCTGGCATTTTAGCCCCGGACGAACCGACCCAGAGCGCCCTTCCTCCCAATATTACCGCATGGAACGTGGGCACGACTGAGATCATGCCGCTGGCCACTTTCTGGAGCAAGGCCCGCATTCTCCACCTCGAACGCTACCGCTGGGACGAGATGTCGATCATTTCGCCCATGGATGTCAGCATCGGTTGGGGTCCCCTCTCCAATGAGGTGAAAGTCAATCAGGCCAAATTCACCAATACCGAGCGGAATCTCGAATGGGGCAGCAAAGACCCGGCTTTTGCCTTCTGGGAAGTCTCCCGGAATGTCGCGAACCTTCACGTGATTCCATCCAGCGATTACGTCCGAACCCAGCTGATGGAACTCCGGGAAGGACAAATTGTGCTGATTTCCGGCTATCTGGTCGTGGCAAAACCCGCGACCGGCCCCCCCTGGACCAGTTCCCTCACCCGCGAGGACACCGGCCCCGGCTCTGCCGAAGTGATCTGGGTTGATAGCATCACGGTATCGCCCTGAGACTGGGGAGGTTCCTGGAGGGACTTTCAGAACACTTCCTGCAAAATCGCTTCCTGCAGCTGCCGCATCCGCGCAAAACCCTCTTCCGTGTGGTCTTCGTGCCCATTCAGATGCAGCAGTCCATGAATCAGATAGAGCGATACCTCGTGCTCCGGGGTCTGGCCCTGCTCCACCGCCTGACGGACCGCAGTGTCTGTGCTGATGAGGATCTCCCCATGGGCAAAAGTAATCACGTCCGTCGGGGTAGCATCATCGAGAAACTCCGCATGCACTTGGGAGATCGCCTCATCCGAAATGAACGAGACCTCCACCACGGCCAGACCAGGCAATGCGGGCTCCTCCGGTCCAGGTGCCACGATCACCCGCTGCCAAGCAGCCTCCGCCAGGCGGGTCAGCCGTTCCAGATCCAAGGAAAGCTGGGACTGGTGATCGTAAAGTTCAAACCCGGGTGGCGTCATGCCCCACGTTAAGAGGCCGGTCCGCCATTTTCAAAGGTGGATTCCATCGCGGATCCCCGATTACTTTGGTGGAGCGCTTCCTCCCAGAGATTCTTCGGGCCGCAGCTTGCCTGGACCAGGGCGGACAGACTTGCCCGGAGGTCCGTCTGCCTTTGCGGGATTCAACTTCGGCACAGCGGGCACGGATAGGCCATTCACCACCGGGGGTGAGGCGGCCATGGATTCCGGGGTTTTCAGGGGAACCGGAGCCAAGGGAGGCGCTGCTTGCGGCAAGGGATTTTCCAGCCGCAGTCCATTGACCATGCCGGGGAGGGGAGTCACCGGCCGCAAGCCGCTTTTTTCAGGAGCACCAGGCTGGACGGCGATGGAAGGAAGGCCAGGACTGGAGTCCCCCCCGCCACGCGTGCCCCCCGGACCGCCCGGCAGGACGATCAGCCCCACCGCCACTGCCGCTGCGATCCCAGCCGTCACCAAAGTCGGAGCTAACCAAACCCGACGGCCCGCTGCCGGCGGCACCGTCCGCCGTTCCGGATGCAAAACGGCCTGGCGCTGCGGAATCGTCAGGCACACCAAGGGTTCCTGCCGCAGCGCCGCGCCCAGCAGGCCGGCGGTGCGGGAAATGGCGGCCGCTTCCTGCGGCCATGCAGGATTTTCTGCCAGGCCAGCCCGGAAGGCCGCCCCGTCGCAGGCGGAAACCTCGCCAAGCACAGCGGCCGTGAAGGAAGAGTCGTCAGGAGTGGCAGTCATAGCGTTGAAGAATAAAGGTGGATAGAAAATGGATTGCTTATATCATGGAGCAGGCCGCCGCTTCCGGGGCCAGCAGGGTGCGGAGGCGCTTCAGGCCGGTATGGATGAGGAATCCGACATTGGAGGCCGTCAGTCCAGTGACGTCGGCAATCTCCTGATAGGAAAGCCCGTGTTGGAATTTCAGGCGCAGCACTTCCGCCTGATTGGGGGGCAGGCGGCGGAAGGTTTGCAGCACCAGCGCCGTCTCATCCGCATCGGCCGCCTGGCGGTCCGGACCGGGCGCAGGATCCACGAGGTGATCCATCGGGGAATCCTCCCAACTCACACTGCGGCGGCGGCGGCGCATCAGATCCAGCGCCCGGTTCCGGCTCACCGTGAAGAGCCAGGACTTCAGTCCAGGCCCATCCAGCCGCGCCGGATCCTGCGCGTAGAGCTTGATAAACGTCTCCTGCACCACATCGCGGGCCATTTCCAGGTCGCTGGTCAGATTATAAATATAGCCGCACAACATGGATTCATACTCCGCCACACCACGGCGCACCAAGTCAGCCGCAGTCGTGGAGGGTGACGGAGAGGACATGGAACAGAAAGCAAGGCGGGGATCAGCACTGGAACGGACAGGACCCGGTATCATGGGGAAAACGCCAGGGATTTCAACCCCGGGTGGCATGAAGCTTCAAGTGCAGCGCGATGGCATCGTTCACCACATGCTTGCCGAGCCATGCGAAAATCCGACCGGAGCCGTAATTCACGCCCCATTGCGTGCGGTCGATCTCGATCTGCGCCTGAGCGGTGAGCTGCCCGTCGTCATTCAGCGCGATCACCGCCGGAATGCTCAGCGGCTGCGTCACCCCACGCAAGGTGAAGGTGCCCCCGATCCGGTAATTCGGCGTGCCCGGGGTAGCCCCGGCGATGGCTTCCCCCTGGTCGGTCTTGAAAACGGCCTCGGGAAAACGCGAGGTTTCGAAAAAATCGCGGTCAGCGAGATGCCTCAGCAGCACCGCGTTATAACCCGGATCCGTTAAATCCGAGCAGGCAATGCTGCGCAAATCGATCGTGAACACCGCCTGCCTCAGCCTTCCGCCGGCAATGTCCATCGATCCTCCGCTGAGGCGCACCGTTCCCTCGTGGTGATTGAACAAATTCCGCCCCGTCCAGCGGATCACACTCGTTGCGGGGTCGATCTTCCATGAGCCATCGAAAACAGGCACCACCTCTGTGCTCCCATCCCCCTCCACCGGAAACCACGCCGCCTGCCAGGCGGCCAATCCGCCCTCAAATTCCGAAACCTTCCCATATCCATCAGCACTCAATTTCTCCGCAGCCAACGCCGCATCCAGCGAAGGCCGGCCCGCTCCATATACCACAATTTCAGTGGAGCGGTCCGGGCACAGCCCGTGCACCTTCTCCAGGAAGCTCATTTCATAAACGCAGGCACAGCGGCTGCCCGGCACACGCCGGCCAGCCCACGACTCCTCCGGCAATACATGCAGCAGCACGGGCGGATGCGCTCCAGCCAGCAGCGCCTTGAGGGATTCAGCAGAAATCGCAGGCATAGGAAAAGTCAGGTTGGGGTGGGGGAGATTGAAAAAACCGGCGGCCCGCTCTCCTGACACGACGACCGGATTCCCATCCTGAGGCCGTCCTGCCGTGATATCAATGGCGCACAAACCCCACCAACACCCAGCCCCAAATCATCGCCGCCAGCAGCACGATGCCCGCCAGCCAATACTTCCAAGGCAGGTGATGGGGTTTGAATTTCGCCGTTTTGCCAAACTCCTTCTTCTTCCAATCCTCATAATCAAAGTCTTCCGCATCCTCCGGCAGGTCCACCCCGTCCGGCCAATCCGCCTGATCCGCCGGATTGATGCCCCGGCATTTGCGGCAACCAGCCGACCCGACCCTGACCTCGTCGCCGCAGGTCGGGCAGGCAAACCAATCCGCCTCGCGGGGACTATTGAGATACCGGCTCATTTTTGATTACGGGGAACATATCATGCTTCCATGCGCGCTGTCCAGCGGATGAAATGCCGGACTTTACATTCTTCCGGAATCCCCCTATGTCAGGCCGTTCCGACGGAGTTTTCTTCCCATATCAAAAAAACCAAACCGATTCCATGTTTTGCCCTTCCTTCCTCCGGCCGGCTTTGCTGGTCTGCCTCACTGCCATCGCCCCCCCCGCTCTCCGCGCCCAGGACAGTGCCGATGAAAAAACCAGCTCCCTTGGCAAACAATACGAAAGCATCGTCAACGTCGAATGCTCCGCCCTCCGGGTCGACTACCGCACTCCATGGAACGCCGCCACCCCCTCCGGCGGCAGCGGCACCGCTTTCCTCATCGGGCCGAATCTCTTCATGACCAACGCCCACGTCGTCAGTGACGCCAGCCGCATCACCATCAAAAAAGTCGGCGACTCCACCCCCCACCGCGCCCGGGTCAAATTCATCGCGCACGACTGCGATCTCGCCCTCCTCGAGCTCGAAACCCCCGGCCCCGCCTTTGCCAAAGCCGTCCCCCTCACCATCAGCACCGAGATCCCCAAGCTCGACACCATTGTCAAAGTCGTCGGTTATCCCATCGGCGGGGAGCGCATCTCCGTCACCCGCGGCGTCGTCAGCCGCGTCGACTACCAGGAATTCAGCCACAGCGGCGTGGACCAGCACCTCGCCATCCAGATCGATGCCGCCATCAATCCTGGCAACTCCGGCGGCCCCGTCATCCAGGGCACCAAGGTCGTCGGCGTCGCCTTCCAGGGCTACAGCGGAGACGTCGCCCAAAACACCGGCTACATGATCCCCACCCCCGTGATGCGCCGCTTCCTCAAAGACGTGGAGGATGGTAAATACGACCACTACGGCGAACTCGCCATCCAGCACTATCCCATTCTCAACCCCGCCCAGCGCAAAGCCCTCAACCTGCCTGACAACGACACCGGCGTCATGATCACCGCCGTCGACAGCACTGGCACCTGCGCCAATGCCCTCAAAGTCGGCGACGTCCTCCTCGAACTCGACGGCTTCCACGTCGACAGCACCGGCTCCATCGATATCGACGGCGAACAGACCGAAATGGCCGAAGTCGTGGAACGCAAATTCGTCGGTGACAAACTCAAACTCAAAGTCTGGCGCGATGCCAGGGAACAGGAATTTGAGGTCACCCTCAAACCTTTCCCCGCCTATCTCATGGCCGCCAATCAATACGAAAAGCAGCCCGAATATCTCATGCACGCCGGCCTCGTCTTCCAGCCGCTCGACCACGAACTCATGGGAGCCTTCTCCCTCACCAACCTCCGCACCCGCTACTACTACGATTACTACGCCCAGGACGAGATCTACAAGGAACTCCCGGAAGTCGTCGTCCTCACCAGCGTCCTGCCGGACGCCATCAATACCTGGCTGCGCGACTACACCGGCCAGGTCGTTGAGGAGATCAACGGCGTCAAAATCAAATCCCTCAAGGACGCCGCCGACGCCCTCGACAAGCAGCCGGACAGCACCCACGTCATCATCAGGCTCGCCGGCGAAGGCCGCCCTATCGTCCTCGAAAAACAACTCATCGCCGCCGCCCAGGAACGCATCAGCCGGAAATACGGCCTCGCCTCCGACCGCTACCTCGCCCCCTGATCCTCCCGGCCCCACCTGACCCTATCTCCTTTTTCCTGACATGAAACTCCGTTTCCTCCTCACCGCCCTTCTCCTCCCCCTCGCCCTCCCAGGAGGTGCCGAAGCCGCCCCCGCCCCAGAGACCTCCATCCTCCGCGTCAATATCACCAGCCAGGGCTATAACTTCGCCCTCCCCTGGCAAAAACAACGCCCCAACACCCGCCGCGGCCTCGGAGCCCTCCTCGCCGGAAACCGCGTCCTCGTCACTGCCGAACTCGCCCAGGACGCCAACTACATCGAACTCGAACAAGCCGCCTCCGGCAAACGCATCACCGCCAAAGTCGAAGCCGTCGACTACGAACTCAACCTCGCCACCGTCATCCCCGATGGCGACCCCGGCACCTTCTTCCAGGGCATGGAAGCCCTCGAACTCGACACCACCCTCCGCCCCAAAGCCAGCCTCGACGTCTGGCAATTTGAAAACAACGGCGCCCCCGTCACCTCCTCCGTCGAATTCAACCGCGTCGACCTCGCCCCCTACTTCCTCGAAGACCAATTTTTCCTCATCTTCCAGGCCAACGGTGCCGTCCAATACCGCAGCGGCACCTTCACCCTCCCCGTCATCCACCAGGGCAAACTCGCCGGCATGCTCGTCCGCTACAACTCCCGCGACCAGGTTTCCGACATCCTCCCCGCCACCATGGTCGAGCGCTTCATCAAGGACGCCGCCACCGCTCCCTACGAAGGCCTGCCAGGATTCGGCATCCGCACCGCCTCCACCCTCGACCCCCAACTCCGCTCCTGGCTGAAGCTCGGCGAACAGGACGGCGGCATCCTCATCACCGATGTCACCCCCGGCTTCTCCGCTGCCACCGCCGGCCTCAAGGAAGGCGATGTCATCACCGAGATGAACGGCTTCAAAATCGACGGCCGCGGCTCCTATCAGGACCCCGACTACGGTCTCCTCGGCAGCGGCCACCTCGTCCGCGGCAAAGCCAACGTCGGCGATACCATCAAGCTCAAAATCATCCGCGACGGCCAGCCCCTTGACCTCAACGTCATCATGCTCCGCAAGCAGGCCCAGGACTACCTCGTCGACCCCTACGTCTTCGACCGCCAGCCCCGCTATCTCATCCTCGGCGGAGTCCTCTTCCAGGAACTCACCCTCCCCTTCCTCCAGCTCGCCGGCAAGGAATGGCGCGACCGCGCCTCCTTCCGCCTCGTCTACGCCCAGGCCAATCAGGACGAATTCCTCAAAGCCGGCTGCAAAAAACTCGTCTTCATCAGCGGCGTCCTCCCCGCCCCCTGCACCATCGGCTACGAGCGCATGTCCGGCCTCGTCGTCAACAAAGTGAACGGCAAAGACATCACCGACCTCGCCTCCCTCGCCGATGCCGTCAAAACCCCCACCGACGGTATCCACCGCATCGACGTCCAGGACGGTCCCCGCACCATCTACCTCGACGACGCCCAAGCCAAGCAGGACAACGCCGAATTCCTTCCCAGCCGCTACCGCATCAAAGCCATGGAGAACTTAAAATAGTCAGGCCATGGGACAGCACCTGGCTCTTATTCGCCCCTCTTGAAGCGTGCTTCGTATTCACGGCGTAAAACATCGTGACGCTCCTGCAGCGCTTCCTTGGATAAGGACTCGAGCACGGCATCGGAGGTGATAGGCATTTCGAGAAACTCTTCCAGCGTTTGAATTTTTCCGACGACCCGGCCCTCGATCCGGCCCTCTACCTTACCTTCGACCCGGCCTTCGATTTTGAGTTTTTCGGCAACTGACATAGCGGTGCTTTTAAGATCTGGATTCGACGATAAGATCGGGTAAATCGCCTGCGCGTCAAGTTCGCTGTCGGCGTGCAGTGCGTAAAGGAGCATCAGGCCGATCAGGTCGTTTGGCAAGGCATGGGCTGGAAATTGCACCAGCCAGGCAAAAAACTTCAGGATTTCGCGCTGGCGGACCAATTTCATCAAATTCAACACGATCCGAAGCTGGGTGTCCGTTTCGCCAGTCGTTGGATCATAGCGGCTTAGATCCAACAGGGCGTGCTGGAATTTCGGCAGAAAAGGGAGCAAATCCGCAGCTGTTTCCCCGGGCAGTATAAAGAGATCCTGAAAATGGGGCGATGGCGTCCACGGCTCCGGCCCTTGGTGAAGCACAAAAGGCAGCACCGGTGGCAGCGGCAGGCCGTGGGATTTGTGGTGCTGTTGCAGGATTTCCGTGGTATAGCCCAGGAGCCGCAATGGCATCGCCGGATCCGGCGTGCTCTGGTGCTCGAACAGCAAATAGAGCAGTGCTTCCTCCGTTCCGATCTTTACCGAAAACAGCAGATCGCTATGGACTTGCTGCAGGCTCGATTTCACAAACGAGCCCGGCAGCAGGGAGAGCGTAGCCCAATCCGTCTGCGCGGTGAGGGGCGCAGGCAGGTGGCTCTTAAAAAAAGCCGCCGCGTGGGCAGGCTGGGAGAAGACCGCCTTGAAAAAACCATCGTTGGTATGCGCGGCGGGTGGCAGGGAAGCATCGGTAGATTCCACGAACGATGCTGTGGTATCACTTCCAGAAAAAACAACCCGAATCCAACCACCCAAGGTTCCTCTGTGGCCCGCCCAATCCTTGTTGCACCAATTCCCATTTAAACAGACAGGCTTCGTAGCCTGTCTTGTGAAAAAAATCTTCCGGATCTTCCCTGCTCTCCTTCTGGTCACTTCCCTGGCCGCAAATGTCGCGCTTTTTTTGGTGGCGAGGAATTTTTATACCCGGGAGTCCCAGGTCAGGCTCCATCCCATCGGAAGCGGTCCATGGCCCACAACAGGGCACCCGGGCCATCCAGGGATTCTGCTGATGGGTGATTACAGGATCCGCCAATGGAACAACTTCACGTGCCCTGACCATCGGATCATCAATGCTGGACTCGACAATGAAACCACGGCTCAAATCCTACTCCGGACAAGCGAAGCGCTAACCACCAGCGATCCCGCTGTCGTCGTGATCCAGGCTGGCATTAATGACCTGAAAAGGATTCCCCTGATGCCAGACCGAAACGAAGAAATTACCTCCTCTTGCCTGGACAACCTCATGGAAATGGCCGCCCGCAGCCGCGCCACGGGGGCGCACACCGTCATGCTCAGCGTTCTGCCTGCAGGCCGGGTGGAATGGACCCGCCGCCCCGTCTGGTCCGATGCCGTGGCCGTTGCCGTCAAGGAAGTGAATCGCCGCCTTGCCGCCCGCGTCTCCACCGATCCTGGAATCCGCTTTGTCGATCTCACTGATGAGGTCGCGGGTCTGGAATACGTCGATACCCTTCATTTCAACCCAAGCCTTCTACCAAAAAATCCAACCCCAAATCATTGCAGAAATCACAGCGCTTTCCAAGCCACGGCCGAATTAAACCTCAAAAACCCGGATCGGCCGGATTTCATATTATCACTTTCATCGCCGCGTTTCCCTATATCTTCCAAGCCCTCCGCACCTTGCGCCAACCCGCCCAGCCCCGACATTTCCCGCTTTTCATTTCCGGCGCACTGCGGTTCCTAGGGGCTGATGTCTGACTCCGTTTCCTCCGTTCCACGCTTTTCCCTGGGCCGTCCCTGGCTGGACGCCCTCACACTCGGTGGTCTGCTCGGCTTCCTGAACTTCCTCACCGCCCGGCAGGACCCTGGTTGGTTGGCCTTGAATCCCTCGCCCTGGGTCCTCCTGCCCCTGCTGACTGGTGCCCGCTATGGCTTCCGCTGGGGGTTCCTCTCTGGAGCCACGGTTTCCTTGATCGTTCTCGGTCTCCTCATGGTGTTCCAAAAAGAGGCCATCGCCGCCCATAGTCTGTTCTTTCTGGCCCTGCCCACCATTGGCCTCCTCGCCGGGGAAGCCCACGCCCTTTTCGCCACCAAGCTCGCCGAGCGCGATGACGCCGTGGAAACCCTCCTCACCCAGCGCGACCACCTCGGAGCCGACCTCGAAGTCGCCGAAGACGCCCGCTTCGAACTCCAGGAACGCCTTGCCCTGCTCAATGCCGACACCGCTTCCCTCGACCAGCAACTGCGCGGCCTCTTCGAACCCGGGGCCGGCCCTATCTTCCCCCACCTGCTGCGCCTGCTGCGCGATACCGCCGGCGTGACCGATGCCGCCCTCTATCAAATCAACGGCTCCAACCTGACCCTCAGCGCCCTCCTCGGCGACAGCAGCGCCCTGCCCGCCACCCTCTCACTTCCCGAAACGGAAATCGCCAATCTCGCCGTCACCCGCAGCACCCTCGTCACTTGCCGCCAGGTCTGGTCCAGCGTCCCCGCGCAAAACAGCCCCTGGCTCGCCGCCCTGCCCTGGCCGGCGCACAGTGGCCCCTCCCACAGCCTCCTCCTCATTCACCGGATGGATTTCGCTTCAGTCAATTGGCGCACCTTCTCCCGCATCCAAATGATCTGCCGCTGGGTGGCCCAATTCATGGAACTGCGCGGCCTCACCGGCACGGCCGAGCCCACCGCCGGCCCCCTCCTCGTCCCGGGCGAAACCCTCCGCCGCGCCACCAACGATGCCGCCGCCGCCCACCGCGAGCACAGCCTGCCCTCCACCACCGTGACCTTCCGCCTCGCCCCCGGCTCCACCGCCGAACACGCCGCCCGTCTCGGAGCCCTCATCGCCCCCCAACTCCGCACCACCGACCTCGCCACTCAGCACCCGGATGGCCATATCGAAGTTCTCCTCACCTTCGACAGCGCCCGCGACGCCGAACGCTTCACCACCCGCGTCCAAAGCCTCGCTGCCCGAGATCCTCTCCTCAACGGCTACCTCCTTGGCGAAACGCCTGCCGCCCCCGCTCAGGGCCTCGCCGCCGCCTAACTTTAAAAAACCTTCACACCGTCAGCATGCTGCGCCATCCACTCTTCATCCTGCCCGCCATGGCCCTTCTGGCGGTTGCTGATGGAGCCGCCTGCCTCGCCCTCGCGGGAAAATCCACCGCGCTTCCTCCTGCTGCCGCCAGTTTTCTCTCTCAGCTGCCGTCCTCCCTCAGCCATTCGGCCAACTCAGCCATCCCGTTGGGTTTGCATGCTGCCCTGGCCCTTCCCGCCTCACTGCTTGGAGCTGCCTCCCTCACAGAAGCCACCAAACTCACCCGCTTCACCCTCGGCCTCTTTTTCCTCGTCCTCACCCTCACCATTCCCGTCATCGGCATTCTCATCACCGCCGCTCTGGCCCTCATCCTCCGTCAACCCTCCCTCGGCGGGCTCCGGCCAGAGGAGCGCTTCGTCTTCGGCAATCCGGAAGACACCGCCGCCCGCCGCGAGTCCCGCGATCCCCACCCAAATCTCATTCCCCTCGCCGCCCGCTTCCGCGACATGGATGAAGACACCCTGTGCCGCGCCATCCTTGGTTTAAAACATCTCGGCCCCGTCAGCGCCATCGCCCCGTTTCTCCGCCGCTTCCAGCAGGACCCCCGCACCTCCGTCCAATTCAGCGCCCAAGCCGTCCTCACCGGAGCCACCGAAGCCCTAGAAGAAACCGTCCGCACCCTCCGCGCCCGCGCCGCCGCCGACCCCCGCGACCCCGAGACTGCCCTCGCCCTCGCCAGCACCCTGGATCAACTAGCCGGGTGGACCCCACCCGGCGACACCACCGCCGCCCTCTACCGCCGCGATGCCACCGCCCTTCTCCTACCGTTGCAAAACCACCCTGCCCTCCAGCACCGCATCCTCCCGCTTCTCGCCTGCCAGCAACTCACCACCGACCCCACCGCTGCCCTCCAAACCACCGCCGCTGCCGCCACCTCAGACTCATCCCCAGCTGCCCACCTCGCCCATCTCCAATCCCTCTTCCAGCAAGCCCGCTGGGAAGACCTCGCCGCAGCAGCAACCCAACTCCCTCTCCCCCCCGGCCACGCCGAATCCCAAGCCTTCTGGACCCAGCCCGGGCAGTGAAGCGGCCAGTCTTCCCTCTGTCCGATCCGTCCGATGAGCGCCCCCGCAGCGCCCCCAATAACTAATAACCAGCAACCAATAACTCCCTCCCCCCTCCCCTCCCCCATGTCCCGCCCCGCCACCTCCACCCCAGAGGTCTGCCTTCTCGTCGAAGGCACCTACCCCTACGTGGCGGGCGGAGTCTCCACCTGGGTGCACCAGATCATCACCGCCCTGCCGGATCTCAGTTTCTCCGTCTTCTTCATCGGTTCCGAAAAATCCCCCACGGCCAAATACAAGTATCAGTTCCCCGCCAACGTCACCCGCGTGGACGAAATCTACCTGCATGACCCAGCTGCCGCTCCCCCGCGCGGTCAGGCCCAGGGAGAGGATGCCGCCGCCGTTCATCAGGCCATCCGTCAATTGCTGAGCCACGCCCCGGACGACCCCGCTGCTGCAGGGGCGCTGGATGATCTTTCCACCAAAGTCGCCTGCCTCGCCCGCCGTGTTTCCTTTGATAACTTCTGGCGGGCCACCGGCACGTGGCAGCTCATCCAGGAAATTTACCACCAGCATGCCGAAGGCGGCTCCTTCCTGGACTTTTACTGGTCCCTGCGCAGCCTTGTGGAACCCGTCTGGCGGCTCATGTCCAGCCTCCTGGAAGTCCCGCCCGCCCGCGTCTACCACAGCCTTTGCACCGGTTATGCCGGGTTCGTCGGTGGCCTCGCCGCCCGGCACCACAACGCCACCTTCCTCCTCAGCGAGCACGGCATTTACGTCCGCGAGCGCATCGCCGATCTGCAAAAAGCCCGCTGGATCCACGATCCACCCATCCTGCGCCCGGGCCTCCTGCAACGCCCCACCCTGCTGCGCCGCGTCTGGATCGCCTTCTTCGAACTCCTCGGTCGCTTCGCCTATCAATCCGCCCGCCGCATCACCACCCTTTTTGTCAGGAATGCCGGATTCCAGATCGAACTCGGCGCGCCGCCTGACAAACTCGAAATCATCCCCAACGGCGTCCACCCGGCTGACTTCGATCAACTGCGCGCAAGGCGCGATGCCCTGATCGCCCAAAACCCGGAACGCGAAGTCGTGGGCTTCCTCGGTCGCGTCGTCTCCATCAAAGACGTCAAAACCCTCCTCAGGGCCGCCCGCCTCACCGTCGACCAGCGCCCCGCCGCCCAATTCCTCATCGCCGGCCCGCTCGACGAGGAACCCGCCTACGCCGCCGCCTGCCAGGAACTCAGCCGCAGTCTCGGCTTGGAAAACCACGTCCAATTCCTCGGCCCCCAGCAGCGCGATGACCTCCTCCCCGCCATCGACATCATGCTGCTCACCAGCTACAGCGAAGGCCTCCCCTTTGTTATTCTCGAAGCCTTCGCCGCCGCCATCCCCTGCGTCAGCACCGATGTCGGCTCCTGCCGCGAACTCATCGAAGGCCGCGCCAACGAGCAACCGCCCCTCGGCCCCGCCGGCCTCGTCGCCCCCACCGGCAAAGCCGAACTCATCGCCTCCGCCCTCATCCGCCTCCTCCGCGACCGCCCCCTCGCCACCCGCATGGGCGAAGCTGGCTGCACCCGCGCCACCACCCACTACGCCCGCGATAGCGTCGTCCAACGCTACCGCGAGCTGTATTGCGGGGAGGGAGCTGGGAGTTAATGGTTATTAGTTATTAGTTATCAG
>Ga0114967_10002391_pt1 | contig 15704 bp, 15 predicted proteins | sample M_130628_MF_Meta_FD_92639 | JGI IMG/M metagenome (GOLD analysis project Ga0114967, IMG submission 92639) | Freshwater microbial communities from Lake Montjoie, Canada to study carbon cycling - M_130628_MF_MetaG | ecosystem: Environmental > Aquatic > Freshwater > Lake | place: Lake Montjoie... | reverse complement strand
TAATTAAGAGACTTAAACGACGAGCTGCTTCTTCGCTCATGCGCTTCTTTTCCACGAGCTTGGCTAGTTCAGCACGAACCCAGGCCACACCTTTATCAGCGCGTTCTTGATTAATATCAGTCATCACGATTGGGGTTTTCAGATTACGTAGTAATAGCAACGCTAATTGCGATGCCATTAAGCCAGCGCCAACCACACCGACGCGAGCGACTTTGCGACCAAGAGCTGGCTTTGGAGCGCCTTCAACTTTCTTGCGCTTCTTTTGAATCAAATTGAAAGCATAAAGCGAGGCACGAAGCGGATCATCCATAGTTAGATCAGCGAGTGCTTGATCTTCAGCGTCAAAACCTTCACCAAGTGAATTAGTTCGAGCCGCGGCGATTAATTTAAGTGCGGCGTTTGGTGCATCTATTTCAGCGCCACCATATTTCTTTAGCGCTGCTGCCTTGCCAGTAGCTAGAGCGGTGTCCCAGGCTGGATCATTGCGGTAGTCAGCACGTTCAATTTTGGTTGAGCCATTGAGTACGTTAGCTGCGAATTGAACCGATTTCTCTAGGAAGTCAGCGGGTTCAAATACATCATCTACGACACCAAGCTTTAGCGCGTCTTTAGCTTTCATCATCGTGTTATTAGCCAAAGCATTTAACATGATTACTTGTACTGCGCGTTCTGGCCCAATTAATTTAGGTAGCAAAGTTGCGCCACCCCAACCAGGAACTAAACCAAGGAAAACTTCGGGTAATCCGGTGAGAGCAGTTGAGGCCAAAGTGCGGTAATTGCAATGCAAGCCAACTTCTAAGCCGCCACCAAGGGCAAGACCGTTTATGAAGGCAAAGGTTGGTTTACCTAGCGCTCCTAAGCGACGGAAAACATCGTGACCAAGTTTTCCAATCGCAACTGATTGCTCACGCTCGGTCAAAAACGAAAGCGCGGATAAATCAGCACCAGCTGCAAAGATAAATGGCTTACCGGTAATCGCAACTGCAACTACATCGCGCGCTGCTGCATCAGTAATTGCGGCATCTAGTGCCATAAGTGATTTAGGGCCAAAAGTATTTGGCCGGTTGTGATCGTGCCCGTTATCTAAGGTGATCAAAGCTAGTTTGCCGCTGGCTCCAAATGGCGTTAAATCTATTTCACGAACAAGTGCGTTCGTGACTACTTCTTCAGGAGCACCTTCTGGCATGGTCATTTCAGTAGCCATTTTATTTGCCTCCCTTGAAGTTTGGGTTCTCCCAGATGATGGTGCCGCCCATTCCTAAACCGATACACATTGTGGTGATGCCATAACGCACCTCTGGGTGGGCTTCAAAGCCACGCGCCAAGTTAAGAATTAAGCGAACCCCAGAGGAAGCAAGAGGGTGACCAACTGCAATTGCGCCACCAACTGGATTAACGCGAGGGTCATCATCTGCGATTCCAAAGTGCTCAAGGAAGCTAAGGACTTGAACTGCAAATGCTTCATTGACTTCGAATAAACCAATATCTTCAATCGAAAGTCCAGCTTTTGCGAGTGCCTTAATTGTCGAAGGCACTGGCCCGTATCCCATAATTTCTGGTTCAACGCCTGCAAATGCGAAAGTAACCATGCGAGCTTTAATCGTTAGGCCAAGTTCGATTGCTTTATCTTCAGCCATTACAAGGGCGGCAGTAGCACCATCATTTAAACCAGCAGCGTTTCCGGGTGTCACGCGACCACCTGGACGAAATGGCGTTTTTAATCCGGCCAGTGCTTCCATTGTTGTGCCAGGGCGTGGTGGTTCATCAACAGTTGCAACACTCCAACCAAGTTCAGGATTGCGAGTCGCAGTTGGAATTAAATCTTTTTGAATGATGCCGGCTTCGTAAGCCGCAGCAGTTTTTATTTGCGAATTCAACGCATAGCGATCAGCGCGTTCTTTGGTGATAGTAGGGAAGCGGTCATGCAAATTCTCAGCAGTGTTTCCCATGGCAAGTGCATCGGTAGAAACAATTTTCTCAGCTAAGTAACGCGGATTTGGATCAACGCCTTCGCCCATTGGGTGATTGCCCATATGTTCAACACCGCCGGCAATTGCGACATCGTAAGCACCCATTGCAATTGAACCAGCAACAGTTGTGACCGCAGTTAGCGCGCCCGCGCACCAACGATCAATGGAATATCCGGGAACACTATTTGGCAGGCCAGATAGCAGTGCTGCACTGCGACCAATGTTCATGCCTTGATCACCGCTTTGGGTTGCAGCAGCGATTGCAACATCATCAATTATCTTTGGGTCGAGTTTTGGATTGCGCTCGAGTAAGCCACGGATAGCACGAACAATTAAATCGTCGGCCCGGGTACCGGCATATAAACTGCCAGCTTTTCCAAATGGAGTACGAACTGCATCAACTATGACAACTGAGCGCGACATTGCGGGAGCCCTTCGGTAAGTGTTACCAAAGGCTACTGGTCGGTAAGGTTAAGCAGCAACTAAGCCGCTAGTTAATTGCGCTACTAATTAAGCAGCGGCAGATTTAACTGGGGCTGGCTTGCTGGTTGCTGGCTTTAAGTAAATGTAGAGCACGACCGCTAAGTAGGCGGCCCAGAGAACAAACTGAAGTAGTGAGGTCGTGGTATCAAAGCCAACAGTGCCGGCAAGTACGCCGCCGAGAAGTGATTCCTTCGCGATAACTGAAGTTACATCCCAGATGAAGAAATCAGCACCGGGCAACCAACCAAGTTCTTGATACTCGTGAATGCCGTAACTGAGGACACCAGCTGCAACTACGACTAGCGCAATTCCGGTGTAGTTAAAGAATTTAGAAAGATTGATCTTGATCGAACTGCGATAAATCAGATATCCCAGCGTAATTGCTAGACCTAAACCTAAGACCAGGCCAACAGTTGCTGTCGGGGTTGAGGAAACCGTCTTAAAGTTGGCATAAATAAAGAGCGAAGTTTCTAGACCTTCGCGAACCACGGCAAAAAAAGCTGCTGCAGCAAGTGCTAATGGGCCAGCCAGAACAGCGGTGCTCATTTGCCCTTCTAGTTGACCCTTTAGGTGGCGAGCAGTGCGCTTCATCCAGAAAACCATCCAGGTAACAAAGCCAACTGCCAGGAATGAGGTAGTACCGGCAAAGAACTCTTCGCCACGGGCACTTAATTCGGTTGAAGTAATAGTCAGAAACGCTCCGGTTGCCAGGCTCACTACTACGGCTACGGAAACACCTGCCCATAGTGGGGCTAGCAGGCCTTTACGGCCGGTCTTTACGAGGTAGGCAACGAGAATTCCTACGATTAGGGCGGCCTCTAGGCCCTCGCGGAGGGCAATAATGAATGTACTCAACATGGCATAAACGTACTAGCGTCAATTTAATTACGCAACTCCAATGTTGCGTAATTCGCGTCACTCGGGCTCGGTGGTCGCTTCTGGCGCCTCAGGCAGCACTAAAGGTTCGCGCTCGAGCAGGGCAGCGCTGACTAAATCGGCTATTTCAGCTACCTGCCAGGGCCGCGCCCCAAGTTCGAGGGCATCTTTGCTCACATCGCTGGAAAGTTTCCAAATCAATTTTCTCATTACTTCAGGTGAAATCAAATTCTCCACTGGAATGTTTAACTCTGCTGCGCGTAGTTCAACTGCAGCACGAGCATGAGTAAAGGGTGCATATTTCTCCGGGAAACGTTCTTTCCAAATCTTGGTCGGTGGCATGGAATCACCAGCGGCGCGTAGCTCTGGATAATCACTTTCAGGCAACGCAACGGCTGAAGCAATCGCAGTTAACCAGGTATCTAAATTTTCTTTCCATCGCGGGCGCAAACCGATTGGGCGCAAAGTTTTTTCGAACTCACGTTTATTTGTTGGTGGGTTCAAAGCAAGTTCAACTATCGCACTGTCATTTAGCAACTTACCTGGTGAAACATCGAGTGATTCAGCGATTTGATTTCGAGCGATCCAAAGTGAACGTATTACGGCTAACTGATTTCGTTTTCTGATCTTGTGCATTCCGGAAGTTCGGCGCCAGGGATCAACGCGAGGCGCACTAGGGGGAGCGGTCAAGATTGCCGCGAACTCAGCTTGGGCCCAATCGAACTTCTTCGAATCAATTAATAATTGCGCGATTATGTTTCGTAACTCAATTAGCAGTTCAACATCAAGAGCTGCGTAATTAAGCCAATCAAGCGGTAGGGGGCGAACCGACCAATCTACTGCGGAATGTTCCTTGGCCAGTAAGACACCAAGGTGTGCTTCAAGTAATGGTCCAAGACCAACACGAGGTAAACCTGCAATGCGTCCACCTAATTCGGTATCAAAAAGTAGTTTTGGATTAATTCCCAATTCACGCAAACAAGGCAAATCTTGGGTGCTGGCGTGCAGAATAACTTCATCGGTATTTAGTAGTTCATTTAACTCGATAAACAATTGATGACCAGGGCCAAATGGAATCGGATCAATTAAATGCAACCCACCACCGTTACGTTTAATTTGGATTAAGTAGGCACGAGCACTGTATTTATATCCAGAAGCTCTTTCGGCATCTACGGCAAACGGTCCGGCACCTTTTGCTAACTCTGTTAGCGCGACTCGAAAGGCAGCTTCATCAGCAATAACCGGAGGTGTGCCGGCGGCGGGTACTAGTAATGGCGTGGCTGTTGTTGCCTCTTCTTCGGTCATTAAGATTAATTAACTTGTGCGTCGTTTACGTGATGGGGAAATTACTGAAACCCCATCTGGAATTGGTGGCAGACCAGCCACCGTAGCAAGCAGATTGCACCAAGCAGTCACGTGGCTAAACAATTCATCGGCAGATTTGATAATTGGTGACCAAGACGCACGAATTTCAATTTCAGCTTCATTGCTGCGACCGGTTAACTTTCCGAATGAAGCGCTAGTTACACGAGTGACTGTGCCACTCGGCGCGCTGTATTCACAGCCAGCATCGGCAAGTGAATCCAAGAACCAAGACCAGCCGACTTCAGCCAGCATGGGATCCTCGTGCATATCGGCTTCAACATCGGCACTCATGAAAGTCACGCAACGAAAATCAGATTCCCAAGTTTCTTGGCCACCTGGCTCGTGCAGCAATACAAAACGGCCGGAACCAACGCCATCTTCAGCATCACCAGTTAAGCCATTGCTGACATCGGCCGAAAAGGCAAAGGAATATTTAGCTAATTTCTGCGGGGCTGGGACTTCTTCGAGAATAATTTCAGATCGAGTTTCTACAGTTCTAAGTCGGTCAATTAATCGATCAAAGTCTGCAGCATTCACTGCTTAAGTCTAAGGATGAAGGAAGGAGATTTAGGGGAGGCAGGGCGGTAACCTACGCAAATGGCTTTCGCATTAGCTCTCCTTTCCAGTGCCCTTTGGGGTAGCGCTGATTTTCAAGCCGGGCGAATGAGCAAGAAATATCAAGCTTTCGCGGTTCTAGGAATTACCCAACTGATCGGTTTAGGTTTTGGAATTCTCTTGATTTTTGCAACCGGTGAAAGTGGCGCGGTTGCATTTGGCGATGATGGATTTTTCTCAGGCTTTTTCTGGCCAGGTGTTTTCGCCGGGCTACTTGGATACATAGGTTTAATCTGTCTTTATGTCGGATTGAGCACTGGCCGAATGGGTGTGGTTTCCCCAATTAGTTCACTGGGCGCTGTTGTGCCAGTTATGGTTGCATTAATCGGCGGTGAACAACTTTCTCGTGGTCACTGGATAGGTGTTGTCATAGCTCTTGCTGGTGCTTTCTGCGCAAGTGGCCCTGAAATTTCACAAGGTTTTCCCTTGAAGCCGGTCGCACTAGCATTTGGTGCTGCATTAAGTCTTGGTTTTTGTTTGACCATGATGGGTATTGGTTCTGATTCCAGTGCGTTAATGACAATGGTGACAATGCGCGCAACTACTGCGTTGTTTACGATTCTTCTAGCAATCAGGTTTCGTACAACTGGTGGATTTAGTCGTGCTGATGCGCCAGCTCTGATTTTTATTGGCGTTGCAGATTTTCTTGCGAACTTAACACTCGGACTCGCAACACAAGAAGGTCTAGTTTCAATAGTTATGGTGCTGGGTTCGCTCTATCCAGTTGTTACTGTTTTGCTGGCCTTTAAGTTGCTGCACGAGCGACTTCACAAAGTTCAATATGTCGGAGTCGTTTTCGCGGTTGCTGGAGTTGCCATACTTTCTGCGCTTTAAGAGTCAATTACTGGCAGTGTAAAACGTGGTCTCTTCTTCAATGCGTTCGGTCACGGTAGAAAATTTGTTGAGCAATTTCTTATAGTCAATTTTATCTTCGCCACCGATAACTGAAGTAACGCTTAACTCGAGCTGGTCTACTTTTTTGGCTGCAATTAGCTCTTCGATAATTGAAATACCGGACTCGATCACAATAGTTTCACCGAAGAGACGTTGGGCCCGCGCTAGCGCTTCGATCGGGTCACAATTCCACCAATGGACTAAGCGATTATTTGAAAGTGGATTAAGCATCGACTTAGAGACGACAACAACTGGCACCGGTGTCTTTTGATATGGCTCATTGCGGGCCGTATTGCCACCAATTAACAACGCATCTGCGCTTCGGCGACGGGCTAAGAAAGCTCGACGATCAGCAGCGCTAGAAACTCCAGCTGAGCGGCCTTCTTTACTGGTAGATCCATCGGAACCAACGACTAACGAGGCGATAACAGGCACGGGGAAAAGGTAGGGGGTGGCGATCGATTTAGGGCGTAGATTTTTGAGTGTCTGACCTAAAATCTTTTATGGATTGCACAGATTCATTGTCAGTGGTGGCCTTTACTCTTTAGAGCATGATCATTGACTGCGATTCTTGTTCCCTACGAGACTTAGCTTGTAAAGATTGTGTTGTCGCATTCTTTTTAAACAAAGCTGAAGACTCAGTAGATTTAAGTAACCAAACTGCGCAAGCGCTCGAAGTTCTTTCTTCGAGAGGAATTGTGCCGCCGCTAAGGTTTCTCGCGTAGGTTGGGTTTCTTGCTTGATCAGCCTTGCTTTCCTGTGAATTCGATGATTTCTGCCGGAATTTTGAGCCTGAATTGCGCTTTTTGGCAACTATGCGTGGTTTGAGGTTGAGTAGCGCAACTACGCACCGATAACCTCTTCTCCATGTCAGGCAAAGCTCTACGAAGCGCGCTCGCAATTAGCGCTGCGGGGGCGATGTTAAGTGCATTAATTGTTCCCGTAGCCCAAGCAGCGCCAACACTGACACAGATTCAAGCCCAAGTTCGCCAACTCGAAGAAGATGCAGCTTCGGCTGCCGAAGGTGCGCAAGCGGCAAAAGTTCAACTGGCAACTTTGACTAAGAGACTAAACGGAATTAAGCAAGAAGCCGCGGCACAAGGTGAAACAGTTGCTGCACTTAAAAAATCTTTAGGAACAATTGCAATTGAACAATATAAAGCTGGCGGATTAAGTCAAGGCTTAGAGCTCTTGTTCTCAGCGAATCCAGAACTATATTTAAGTTCAGCGGGTTCACTTGAGTCAATCACTCGCGCAAAGAGCACGCAATTGCGAAAGTTTGAAGCGGCGCAACAACGCCTAAATGCAACCACGTTAACCGTTAACGACAAGTTAGCTTTAGTTAAAGCCGCGCAGGCAAGGTTTGCCCAGAAGTCAGCTCAAGCAAAAGCAAAATTAGCCAGTGCCGAGAAAATTTTAGCGAAACTAAAGAAGGAAGACCGCGCCAGATTGGCTGCTCTCGCGGCAGCCGAAGAAGATGCTGATCAAGCATCCTCCAAAGCTTATGCAAGTAGCGCCGGAGCAATTTCGGGTCGTGCTGGTATCGCAATTAGATATGCCTTAAAACAGATTGGCGACCGTTATGTTTTTGGGGCCGCCGGCACGATTACTTGGGATTGTTCAGGTCTGACCATGCGTGCTTATCAACAAGCGGGTGTATCGCTACCCCACTCATCGGCAGCTCAATCGCGATATGGCCGAAGTGTTTCTTACAGCTCGGCCAAACCAGGGGACTTACTCTTTTACGGACGGCCGATTTCACATGTTGCAATTTATCTAGGTGGCGGAAAAATGGTTCATGCACCACGTCCGGGTTCTCGAGTGAAAGTGGTTTCTAATGCGGCTACCGCATTAGGCCGTAAAAAACTTGTTGCTGTTCGTCGGTTCTAGTGATGGTAGCGACTACTTTATTTATAACTAATGATTTTGGCCCAAGGGTCGGCGGTATTGAAACTTTTGTACATGGTTTAGTCCAACGCTTACCCAAGGGCTCAGTCATCGTTTATACGAGCGCTCAGGCTGCTACCTCAGATTTTGATGCCAAATGGTTGCAAGATTTCGGCGTTGAAGTTATTCGTGATCGCAGCAAAATTCTGTTACCAACACCCCGTGTTATTAAAACTTGCCAAAGATTGATAAGTGAACGCAAATTATCGAAAGTTGCCTTTGGCGCTGCAGCTCCACTAGGGATTATGGCAAAGTCAATGCGAAGTGCTGGTGCAAAAAAAATAGTGGCGCTAACTCATGGCCACGAAGTTTGGTGGTCAAAAATGCCACCATTTAATCTCGCGATTCGTCATATGAGCAAACATCTTGATTCGATTTCCTACTTAGGTGACTATACGAAAAGTGAGATTAGCAAAGCTTTGCCTAAGTCCAATTTAAGCAAGTTAGTACAAATTGCACCTGGTATAGATGTAGAACATTTCGTCCCTACGGATTCAAGTAACCTACGAGCCGAACTAGGCCTTACAGATAAGTCAGTAATCATTAGTGTAGGACGATTAGTGCATCGTAAAGGTCAAGATATGTTGATTGCTTCGCTGCCCGCAATCAAAACTGCAGTACCAAATGTGCATTTGGTGTTAGTTGGAGTTGGCCCGCATCAGGCTTACTTAGAGAAGTTAGCCATTAAATTACAGGTTTCAGATTGCATAACATTTATCGGTCGCATTAATTATGCCGAACTGCCTGAATACATTTGCCTTGGTGACGTTTTTGCGATGCCATCGCGTTCGAGATTCTTTGGGCTGGAAGTAGAAGGACTAGGCATTGTCTATCTCGAAGCTAGCGCCTGTGGTTTGCCAGTAGTTGGCGGAAGCTCAGGGGGAGCACCTGATGCAGTTCTAGTTGGTGAAACTGGTGTGGTTGTTGATGGAACTAATGTTTCTGAAATTGCTCAGGCCTGCATTGAATTACTAAACAATCCGGAACTGTCTGCCTTAATGGGCGCTAATGGCAGGACCTGGATTACCCAAAACTGGCGCTGGGACATTTGGGCTACAAAATTTACGGCGTTACTTGCCTAACCAAGAATTTTCTCTAGCAACTGCTACCGCAGAGATTCGATTGTTAACTTCAAGTTTTCGATAAATACTGGCCAGATGGGTCTTTATAGTTGGTTCACTTAAATAAAGTTCTCTAGCTATTTCCCTGGTACTTTTTCCAGTCGCTAAAATGCTTAGCACTTCAAACTCACGTGAACTTAAATTGGGTAAGCGTTCTTTTGCCTTAAGCGCTTTATGCAAACCAGAGGCTGTGAAACTTAGTGGCGTCACGAGGGTACGTTCCAAAGTCGCAATAACTTCAGTGATCGGCGCACTCTTTAGGACAAAACCACTAACTCTGGCAGCAAGGGCTGCTAACAAAAGTTCTGGGGCATCGTTTAAGGTGAGAATAACGATGCCAGTAGTGTCAGATATTCTTCTGACCCAGCTGGCAACTTCAAACCCACTTCCATCTGGCAGATTTAGATCCAGCAAAATTAAGTTTGGATTTGTTCGTGCAATCTGCGCCATCGCTTCGTTCTTACTTGCGGCCACGGCGCAGATGGAGAAATCGGCTTTAATCAGTGCTTGCTCCAACCCGGCACGAACGATTGGATGGTCATCAACGATTAGAACGCGGCGGGTCAACTGGGAATCGATACTCGAATCAAGAGACCAGGCGTCAAGTTAATGAATTCAATTTGGCCTGAGAGTTCAACCACTGCTTCAGTGATCCCTACTAAACCGAATCGATCTGCTTTCATCTCCACGCCGCCAATCCCGTTATCGCTAACTTCGATAACGGTAAGAGCATCGCGGCTATGTGTTTGCAAATTAATCACGCTAGCCCCAGAGTGCTCAGCTGCATTACGCAAGAGTTCAACGGCTATCTGGTGTAAGGATTGACCAAGTGGAATCGCCAAACTAACTTGTCCGAGACGATCACCGCAAATCAGAAGTGCTTGTTCGGCTAAGTCTGGTCGTGTACTGCGCAGGTTTAGAATTTCACGCCGAACTTTTTCAATCAACTCAGAAACTTCAAACCTGAGGACTCTAAGTTCAGCACGAGTAGAGGTTGGTAATTCAGGTGAACCTAGTGATTGATCAATTGAGTAACCTAGGGCTACCAAATCTTGCGCTATCCCATCGTGGATTTGGCGTGCGATCTGATTTGTGCCCCGAGTATTCAATTACTCTTTTTCGTAGAGCGCCTCTATTTCAGAAGCGAATTCTTGCGCAATCACATGTCGCTTAACTGAGAGTTTTGCCGTTAGCTGGCCACCCGCGATTGTGAAATCAGTAGTTAGAATTCTGAACTTGCGAATAGATTCAGCTTTACTTACAGCCTTGTTAGCTTCATCAACGGCAGTTTGAATCACACTTATTAGTTGCGGGTCAACAGCTAGATCTGCCATTGAAGCGCCTTGCTTCTTATTCGCAGCTACCCATGACTTAAGTGCATCCTGATCAATTGTGATCAGAGCACCAATAAATGGACGAGCATCGCCGACGACTACACACTGACTCACCAGTGGGTGAGAACGCAAACGATCTTCTAGAACGGCAGGGGCAACATTTTTTCCACCTGCAGTAACAATAAGTTCCTTTTTGCGACCAACAATGAAGAGGTAACCATCTTCATCTAGCTTGCCTAGGTCACCAGTCTTAAACCAGCGATCGGCATCAAAGACTTCTGCATTAGCAGCATCGTTCTGCCAATAACCGCGCATAACAATTGGACCTCTGATCAGAACTTCGCCATCATCGGCGATCTTTATCGAAGTACCAGGTATTGGTTTACCAACTGAGCCGACTCGTAGCGCCGTAGATAAATTCAGCGTTGCGCCAGCAGTAGTTTCAGTTAAGCCATAACCCTCTAAAACAGTAATTCCAGCACCACGGTAGAAGTGCCCTAATCGAGCACCTAGGGGAGCGCCACCAGAAATTGCCGCTTCAACTCGACCACCAACTGCTAAGCGAATCTTTGAAAAGACTAACTTGTCGAACAGTGCGTGCTTCAAGCGAAGCGACAACGAAATCTTCTTACTGTCTAATCCTTCGCTATATGCGATTGCAACAGCGGCGGCTTTGCGGAAGATGTCACCTTTGCCGGCAGCATCGGCTTTCGCCTCGGCGCCGTTATAGATCTTTTCAAATATGCGAGGAACTGCAAGAACGAAAGTTGGCTTGAAAGATGCCAAGTCTGTTGTTAATCGACCAACTGGGTCGCTGCAGTGAGCTAAATGCAACCCGGCGGTAATCGCACCAATTTGCACCATGCGTCCGAATACATGTGCAACTGGTAGGAAAAGCAAAGTAGATCCATTTGGCTTTAAGAAAAGATCACTTGCGCCTTGAACCACATTTCCACACTCAGATAAAAAGTTTCCGTGTGTTAACGAAACACCTTTAGGTTTTCCAGTTGTGCCCGAGGTGTAAATCAAAGTTGCCAAAGTATCTGGCACGAGCGAGTTACGTCGACGATCAATTTCATCGTCGCCAATGTGAGCACCGGAAGCCGTCAAAATATCAAGAACGCCATCGGTCATTGTCCAAACATGACGAGTATGAGCTGGTCTTACCGTTTCAACTAGTTCGCGATGAGTTGGAGTTTCGACAATGATTCCGACTGAACCAGAGTCATTAAGAATCCAATCAATTTGTTCAGCTGAAGAAGTTTCATAAACTGGCACAACAACACCACCGGCATACCAAATAGCGAAATCTAAAATTGTCCATTCGTATCGAGTACGAGCCATGATTGCAACGCGATCTCCGATTTGAATTCCGGCAGCAATCAGTCCCTTAGCAGCTGTGCGCACTTCGGTTTCAAACTCTCGAGCAGTTACTGGCTGCCAACCTTCGCCAAGTGGGCGCGAGAGCATTATGCGTTCTGGTTCAAACCAAGCACGTTCGGCGACTAGATTTGTCAGGTTTCCCTCAGTAGCCGCGGGAACTAGGGCAGGTATGGTGATTTCGTTCATGGGAGAACGCTAGCGTGGCGGCTATTGGAAATGGAAGAGGGTAGCCTTTGCGCCATGAGCGAATTAAGCAGCGGAAAAATCACTATTGAAGCCCCAATCAACGAGGTGCAGACCGCCCTCTTTGAGATTGCCAAATACCCCGAATGGTCGACATCGATTAAGTCGGTCGAAGTTTTAGCTACTGATGATCAAGGGCGATTAACCTCTGGCAAGTTCGTAATAGATGCCGGCATGATGAAAGATAAAGTCACACTTGATTACGAGTGGTCAGAGGCTCCCAGCAAGCTTTCATTTACTTTTAATGATGCTGATTTACTAACTGGTATGGAAGGTTCGTATTCGATTAAGAAGATCGATGAAGACAGCACCGAGGTCACCTATGAAATGGGTGTTGAAATCTCGATGCCGATTCCAGCAATGATGCGCAAAAAAGCTGAACAAACAACAATTGATCAAGCGCTTCAACAATTGAAGTCATATTTAGAAAACTAATTGCTTAATGTCCTTAACTGTTGGCGTAGATGTCGGCGGAACCAAAGTTCTTGGTGGCGTTGTTGATGCTGCTGGAAAAGTTTTAGCAACCTCACGTCGTGACACACCGCGCGAAGGTGGACTTGAACTAACCAAAACAATTGCAGCAGTCGCGCTAGAACTAATGCACGAACACACGATTACGGCAGTTGGAGTTTCGGCTGCCGGTTTTGTTTCCTCGGATCGCAAGACAATGTTAGCTACCCCAAACATTGCTGATTGGAATGGCGTTCAACTCGATGTTGAGTTAACTAACTTGATCGGTTTACCAGTTGTGATTGAAAATGATGCGAATGCAGCAGCTTGGGGCGAAGCTAAATTTGGTGCGGGTCGCAATCAAGCACACATGATGATGTTAACTATCGGCACCGGTGTTGGCGGCGGCATAGTTGTAAATAACGAGCTTTACCGCGGCGCTTTTGGAATTGCCGCCGAGTTCGGACATTTGAGAGTTGTTCCCGAAGGTCATCTATGCGGGTGCGGAGCACGTGGTTGTTTCGAACAATATGCATCAGGAAGCGCGCTACGACGCCATGCTCGTCAAGCAATTAGCGCATCACCTGATTTAGCCCGTAATTTGCTTGCGCGCGGCGATGGCACAATCGATGGTTTAACTGGCGAAGCAATTACAGATGCGGCTCGTGAAGGTGACGCTGTAGCGCTTGCTGCTTTTCAGACCACTGCGCAATATTTAGGTGCGGGGATTGCATCTCTTGCAGTTTTGCTTGACCCATCTTGCGTTGTAATTGGTGGCGGAGTTATTGATGCCGGCGAAATTCTACTTGCTCCGACTCGGGAAGCTATGAAGCGCTACATGCCATTTGCGGGCAAGCATCCATATCCAGAAATTGTGGCAGCTGAACTCGGAAATGAAGCTGGCTTAGTTGGGGTTGCTGATTTAGCTCGGAATTAATTTTCGAACGGGTATCGCAAACCAATCTGATTTCTAATTTCATCAAGTGTTTGCATAATTTCTATACTCATCTTATGGGTCAATACTGGTGATTCGATCTCAGCATTTCGAACCATGCGTTCTAGTTCGGCGGCTTGCTCGCGCAAACCATGACCTTTATAAGTATTTGGATAATCGGTAGTTGTGCCATCTCGCAAAATAACCCGCATATTCGCCGGGTTATAGAAAGTGCGATCGATCTCAATTCGTCCTAACGTACCTGCAATCGTTGCTCGACATGGAGTGCTGGTTGTCAATGTAGTCGTAACAACGGCCTGAGCACCGTTTTCAAAATCCAAAATTGCCGAAGTTTGGCTATCTACACCTTTCTGCGTAAGTACACCTGTGGCAGTTATACGCGCAGGTGCGCCAAGGACCATATGAGCAAATGAGACTGGATAAATTCCTAAATCAAGTAGCGCTCCACCTGCAAGTGCGGGTTCGGTGAGCCGTGGGTTTTCATGATCGATCAGGTATTGGCCATGGTCAGCTTCGACATTAACTATCTGACCGATAAGACCGCTCTCTAGAATTTCACGAACCTTGGCGATATGCGGCAAAAAACGTGTCCACATTGCCTCAAGTAAGGCTACGCCGTTATCAATTGACGCCGAAACCATGGCTTGTGCTTCGATCGCATTTACTGCAAATGGCTTTTCACAGAGAACGGGTTTGCCGGCATTTAGAGCCAGAAGTGTATTTGCCACATGTTGGGGGTGTGGTGTTGCTACATAAACCGCATCGATCATCGGATCAGCAACTAGCTCTTCGTAACTTGCATATGAAGTGCAGCCGGGGAATTCAAGTGCAAAGTCCCGTGCTTTTTCTAAGGAACGAGAACCAACGGCTTGAACTATGTGGCTATTAAAGTAGGAGAGATCGCGAGCGAAAGCCTTTGCGATACCACCAGTTCCAATAATTCCCCATCTAAATTCAGAGTTAAATGTGTGCGCCATCTTCGCCTTCTTCCCTAGTCAAATTCCAACGATTTAAAAGAGTCGCAAGTCCACCGGTTGTTGCTAATAATCCAGGCCAAGGTTCAATTCCGAATGGATCAAAGCCGATTACAGCAGCTGCAATTATCCAAATCGGGCCAGTAATCAACGCCATTACCGCAATTCGGTTTGCTCGCTCTTTAATTCGAGGCAACTCTGGGTTTGGCACGACGAAGCGTTCGGAATATTCAATCGTATCTAGTTGATCTAGATAAGAGGAAGGACTTGATTGATCGAGTGAAAGAGTTGAAACAATCGAGTCAAATTCGGCATTTACTGATTCAGAATCATCGTCATTCCTTAAATCATAAATATTCTTTCCAACTATTTTGTATTCATTTATGAGTAGTGTGACTTTGTAATCATCAACACTGGCATGAGTAACAATTACAGTATGACCTTGCTCTTGAAAGCCGGCACAAAGATCGATGGCATCTTCAACAGGCTGAATTGTGCCCAGAATGATCAAAATGGCAACCCGTGCCTTCTCACCAAATCCTTTAAGAATCAGATCTGGGGGAGTTAATTCATCGCTCACAAGTGCCATAATCGCATAAGAATCCGGGGCAATCGAACCGATTTAGCATTAAATTAGGAAGAGCGTAGAATCGCCAACCTAGGTTTCGTAGTTCAAGAAGGTTAAAGGGGAGGTGTCCATATGGGTAAAGCAGATGATCTGCCCTACGGCGCGTTGCGCACCTTCCTGACACCTTTTCTTTTCTTAGCCTTTCGTCCAAAGGTTAAGGGTTTGCGCAATGTGCCACTTAAGGGTCCAGTCATTATGGCTTCAAACCACCTTTCATTTAGTGATTCGATCTTCATGCCCTTGGTGGTTCCGCGCAAAGTCACCTTCTTGGCCAAGAGTGAATACTTCACATCACCTGGACCTAAGGGATTACTTAAGAAGTTAACTTTTATCGCACTAGGCCAAGTATCAGTAGATAGATCAGGCGGACGTCGAAGTGAGGCTGCTTTGCTAACAGGCTTGAGTGTTCTAGCGCAGGGAAAATGTTTAGGTATTTATCCCGAAGGCACTCGTTCACCTGATGGTC
>Ga0114967_10002384_pt1 | contig 15715 bp, 9 predicted proteins | sample M_130628_MF_Meta_FD_92639 | JGI IMG/M metagenome (GOLD analysis project Ga0114967, IMG submission 92639) | Freshwater microbial communities from Lake Montjoie, Canada to study carbon cycling - M_130628_MF_MetaG | ecosystem: Environmental > Aquatic > Freshwater > Lake | place: Lake Montjoie... | reverse complement strand
TAATGGTACAGTTGCTTCTTTCATGAGTGGAGGATTCGTTTTTGCATTCAACATTACATCAACCATCATTTTAGTATGTGTGTTGGTGGCTATATTGTATCACATAGGATTCATGCAGCGCGTAGTGGCAATTGTAGCAAAGGCAATGAATTTCATCATGCGCGTGAGTGGCGCAGAGGCTTTGAGTAATGTAGCCAGTGCATTTGTTGGTCAGATTGAAGCACAGGTAATGATTCGTCCGTATTTAAAGAACATGACCAAAAGTGAATTACTCGCGAGTATGGCTGGTAGTATGGCTTGTATTGCTGGGGGAATTTTAGTGGTGTATGTAAACATGGGTGCGCAAGCAGGATTAGATCTTGCTCCGAAATTAATTGCTGCGAGTTTAATGGCTGCGCCAGGTGCATTGGTGATCTCTAAAATCTTATATCCTGAAACAGAGCAAAGCCAAACAATGGGTGAAGTAAAGTTAGAAGTGAAAAGTAGTTATGTAAATATTATCGATGCTATTTCTCACGGAGCTAGTGATGGTTTTAAAATTTCGATGAATGTAATCGCCATGTTAATCGGATTTATTGCGTTAATTGCAATGGTTGATTGGATGTTGATTCACGTTGGACATTGGTTTAGTCCTGATTTAAATTTAAGTCTGAACTGGATTTTTGGAAAAGTTTTTTATCCTTTAGCATGGACGATGGGCGTACCTCAGCAAGACGTACAAAATGTAGCAACGTTACTCGGACAAAAATTAACAGTGAACGAATTTGTTGCATTCCAAAATTTATCAACGAAAGCAGTTCCTATTTTAACAGAAAAAGGATTACTGATTGTATCAATTGCTATTTGTGGCTTCGCGAATTTTGCTAGCGTAGGAATGCAGATTGGTGGAATTGGGGAGTTAGCACCTGAGCGCAGAAATGAACTGGCAAAGCTAGGATTAAAAGCCTTATTAGCCGGAACATTAGCTTCTTATTTATCAGCTACGATTGCAGGAATATTAGTTTAACAAATTATAAAGAGTGGGGTTAAAGGAGCGTTTTTAAGCGCTCCTTTTTTATTGTTTGATAAATCGTATTACACGACTATCATTTTTCATTTGAATGCGTAAAAAATAAATTCCTTTTGATAAAGATGAAATGTCAATCGAAGATGAATCTTCAAATCGTAAAATCTCTTTGCCGTCATAACTACTAACGATGCCGGAGTAACGAATATTTTCATTGGAACGAAAATAAAGAATATCATTCGCAGGATTAGGATAAATAGAAATAGCAGTTGAAGTAGTATTAGCTTCGATTCCTGTATTTAAACACATCGCCGCATTTAGTTTGCTCCAAATAGAATCTAATAATACAAATGGAACTTCGTTATTATTTACATTATTACCCATGCGAACCATCACTAATCCTTTACTTTTCGAAATACTAACTAATTGTCCATTTTTACCTATTCCAGAAAAGATATCACTAGGCGATTTCGGACATAGGCTTCCAGGAAAAACAAAAGGTATCGTAGGAACCATGAATGAACTCTTTCCATTCAACCACCATAAATAGCCATAAGATTGATTTAAACTTTGTGACGTATTCACCATCTGATGACGATATGCAGTATCATTTAAAAGTGTATCCCCATTCCAGATAAAATCGTTTTGCGCGAGTAATCCGAAACGAGCCATGCTTCTTGGAGTACTAGCATATACATTATCATATCCACTCGTAAACCACAATCCATCCATGCCCGTAGGCGATTTTAATTTAGCTTGTGTGTAATTATTGATGGATAAATTAGTCGCATTGTTAATTACATCTTCTAATAAAGTATAAGGTGCATTATGATATGCCCAACGAGTGCCAGCATCAGCGATGTAGTTTAAACAGGTATCAATTGTACAATGATTATCGGGCACTAAATCATCTAAACCAGTGGTCATGGTTAACTGATTTTGAATCGTGATTTTTCGCTCTTTTAGCAAAGGACAGTTGGTCCAGCCATTACCAAGGTATGAAGAGGTTGTATCAGTAATAGATAAATAATTTTCTTCTTGCGCTTTACCAACTAAAAAGGAAGTAATGGTTTTACCTGCCGATGCCCAATACCATAAACTGTCTTTGGTGAATGTTCCGAAATATTTTTCTAATACAATTTTACCATCCTTCAAAACGATAAATCCTTTCGTATCCTGAATGCCTAAATACGAATAAAGGGAATCAATTTTATCAGGACACCAATTCAATGTAATCGGTGAAAGAGTATCCCAAGGCAAATTATTATTTGTCGGAGGGAAGTATAACGATTGTGAATTACCGTTATTCCATCCGAAGGATAAAAATAAAAGTGAAATGTAGAAAAATTTGTTCATAGTGTTTATCCAATCTTAAGTGAGGTCATCGTAAGCGAACCAGCTACTGGCGCATCATTAAAGAATGAAATGTCTTCTTTATCATCCTTCAAGGCCAATGTATATAGCAAAGGCAAATAATGATCAGGAGATGGAATCGCTAATTGAAACGCTTTTCCTTGATTAGCATAATTGATTAGTGCCTGATGATTTCCTTCTCTAATATATTGCTTCATTTTATCACTCGCTTCTAGTGCCCAATCATATGCATACGGACCTGCATTGAGTTTGTCCCATGCTACCATTCCTAAATTATGCACCATGTTTCCACTGCCAATAATCAAAACGCCTTTAGAGCGCAAGCTATTAAGTTGTTTAGCTAAATCGTAATGGTATTGCGGACCTTTGGTATAATCTAAACTTAATTCAAGCACAGGTACATCAGCGTTAGGATAGAGATGTTTTATCACCGACCATGCACCATGATCTAATCCCCATCTGTCCTCTAATTCAACATTCACTCCTGTAATTTGATCTTTTACTTCTTTTGCTAATTGCGGAGAGCCAGGTGCAGGATATTGTACATCAAATAATGCTTGAGGAAAACCTCCAAAATCATGGATGGTTTTAGGATACTCCATCGCTGTTATAAATGTTCCGTTTGTTTCCCAATGTGCCGAAACACATATGATGGCCTTCGGCTTTGGAATACTAAGTGCAATATTTCTAAATCCTTTTACAAATTCGTTTTCTTCAATGGCATTCATCGGACTCCCATGACCTAGAAAAAGCACAGGCATTTTAGGAGTTGAAACCGATGTATCAATAATTTTGTCAATAGCTTTTAAATTCATCACTGAATTGAGTAGTGGAATAGCAGCAAGTGTAGTTAAAAACTCTTTTCTATCCATGATTATTCTTAATACTCGAAAGTAAAGATAATTATTGAGTTTATCTTTATTTTAAAATTACTCTTCTGTATTCTTACTTTTCATGAGAATACTATAAGCACCTTTAATCACAAACTGTTTCTGCTCGGGATTAAAATTATTCTTAAAGGTAATTTGCGTGATTCCATTCTCACTATTTCCAGTTTCAACTTCTACCATTTCAAAGTTGTTTTTACTTTTCTCATAGAATACATAATGTTTGCCCTCGAAGGTAACAATGCTTTCATCAGAAATAACAAAATCATTTTGACTCGATACTTCTATTTCTGCATTCATGTACATTCCAGGAATTAACGTTTTGTCGTATGCATCAAAATGACAGTGCACTTCAACGCTGCGTGTTTCAGAAATATCTTTTCCAATTAAAATAATTTCGCAAGGATATTTTTTATCAGGTTGTGTATTTGTATACGCTAATAACTTTTGTCCAATTTGTAAATTATCAATGTCCTTCTCAAAAACATCCAATGCTAAATGGATATCCTGCGGATTCACTAATTCAAAAAGCACATCAGTTGGGTTTGCGTATTTGCCAATATTTACATTCACCTTCGAAACATATCCATCAATAGGCGAATGAATTGCGATTGATCTTGAAATATTGTTTTCTGTTAAGTTATCAGGATTAATTCCGATAAGCAATAATTTTTCACTCAACGACTTTACCAAAACTTTTTGAGAAGTGTAATTCATCGTTGCTTCCTGAAATACTTTATCGCTCGCAGCAGCGCTTTTATTTAACGACTCTTGTCGACTATATTCATTCTGTACATAACTTAATTTCGCCTTGGCCGTAAGGTATTCTTGTTGCAACGAGATATATTGGGGATCTTCCATTACCGCAATGCTTTCTCCTTTATTGATGTGCATGCCTGGCAATAATTTCGTGTATTTTAAATAACCGCCTAAGGGTGCGGAAATACTTACCATGTTTTGTGGTGGAACATCAATCACTCCATTCACTTTTAATAGACGTGCGATGGCTTGTTTTTCAATAGTTGCTACGGTTATCCCTGCGTTTTTAACTTGTATATCAGTTAACGCAATTGTGGTTTCGTTACTTGCTGTTTCTTTTTCAGATTGTTTAGTATCGCTGCATGATAAAAGGCTTAAACAAACAACTATTATGAGTATATAATTTTTCATGATTTTTTTATTTTGATGTAAGGTAATTTAATTGGTTGATGCATAAATTAATTTCATAAACAGCATCTGTATAATTAGTCTTTGTTTGAATAGCATGTTGCATTAGCATGGCCCATTCTAAATAATTGATTTCTCCTAATGCAAATTTTTTAGTAGCCTTATCAATCATTAAATTGTTATCGGTTAACAAAGCTGTTTGATAATAATTTAATTTCTCATAAGTAGATTTATATCTTGCAATTGCATTTTCAATTTGCATGGATAATGCTTGTTTTTCATATTCGTACTGTTCCTGATAAATCAACTCCTGAACTTTAGCAGCCCTTATTTTTGCTTGTTGTGTTTGAAAGAATAGAGGTAGTCCTATTCCAAATTGTAAGGAGTTAAATCGAGTATCACCATCGTAAAAATTATTATCAGCTCCCGTTCCTCTGATGGTAGTTGAATAATAACCAAAATGCAATTCTGGAAGCAATGAATGTTGCTCCAACTTAGTTTTCGATTGGGCTATTTGCAATTTTTGTTTAAGTGTATTTAACTGCGGATGATTATCAATGGCAGATTTAATTTCTGCAAATACAATTGTGTTTTTTACATCAGAATAATCGGGAATGTATTTTTCTTTTGTCTGAATGAGTAGATTAAACTTGCCGATTAATTCCAATTGTTTTATTTCTAAATCTTTTAGTTGAAATCCAATTTGACTTTTTTGTAGTTCAATATCTTTGTACTGCACAAAATCTGTTTCGCCTGCCTCAAATCGTAATTTAGATTTTTGATTGGCATTGGAAAATAAACTATCTGCTTCCTTTAATAAATTGTGTTGCAAATCAAGGTAAACAAGTTGGTAATAGATGTCGCTAATTTCTTTTTTGATAAGTGCCTCTTTTAATTTAACCGTTGCTTTACTTTCTTCATAAATTGTTTTTTGAACTAATTTCTGCTTAGAATAAACTGTCGGGAATTTAAACGATTGATTTATGGAAAAGGAATTATCATTATAAAGGGAATTATACTGACCATATTGTCCATTAATAGTGGTACTCGCAATATCGATGCTGCTGCCAATTAACTTTTTCTGGTAAAAAGCTTGTAATGAAGCCGACTTTATTTCTGAATTATTTTGCAAGACTGAATCAATAGCCGCATTTAACTTTATGCTCGATTGCGATTTCGCTTCTTCAGAAGTAGCAAATAAAAAGAAGGTTGTAATTAAAATTGTTATTACTGATTTAGTACTTGAATTCTTCGGTTGCTGATTTTCGAATAACATATAAAGTATTGGAATTACAAATAAGGTAAGTAAGGTAGCAATCAATAATCCTCCTATTACAACTGTCGCCAACGGACGTTGTACTTCTGCACCAGCTCCATGACTAAGTGCCATCGGTAAAAATCCGAGTGAAGCAACAAAGGCGGTCATTAATACTGGACGTAATCGTTGCTTTGTTCCTTGCATTACAACTTGCAATAAATCATCAGGATAATCATTCTTTAATCGATTAAATTCTGCTATCAATACAATTCCATTTAATACTGCCACACCAAACAATGCAATAAAACCAACTCCTGCACTAATACTAAATGGCATTCCACGTAGTGCTAAAAAGAAAATGCCGCCTATGGCAGATAATGGAATAGCAGAGTAAATTATCAATCCGTGTTTAATTGAATTAAATGCAAAGTAGAGGAAAACAAAAATCAACAATAAGGAAATAGGCACTGCTAATTTTAATCGATCTTGTGCAGCTTGTAAATTTTCAAAGGCGCCACCGTAGGAGATATAATAACCAGTTGGCAGGTTTATTTTCTGTGCTGATTGTTGCAAATCTTTCACTACAGATTCAACATCTCTTCCATTCACATTAAATCCAACGATAATTCTTCGCTTTGCATCGTCTCGTTGAATCTGATTTACACTTTGCTTGATGGATACATCGGCTAATAGATACAGTGGCACTTGTTTCCCGTTTGGAGTCGGAATAAGCAAGTTTCGTACATCTTCAATATTCTGCCGTTGTTCATTGGCAATTCGCACAACTAGATCAAAACGTTTTTCGTCTTCATATACTTGTCCGCAACTTCGTCCTGCAAATGAAATATTAACTACACGATTAACATCGCCAATGTTTAAACCATATGCCGCAATAGCACTGCGGTTATAACTTACAATCAGTTGAGGTAATCCATCAATCGGCTCTACGTATAAATTTTCTGCTCCTTCAATTTTTGAAACTGTTTCACCTAACATACGAGAATATTTTGATAGCGTATCTAAGTTCTCTCCAAATATTTTACAAACTACATCTTGCTTTGCTCCCGTCATCAATTCATTGAAACGCATGGCAACAGGATATTGAAAACTATACTGTACTCCAGGAATGACATTCAGCGCAGCACTCATTTTTTGCGAAAGCTCTTCCCATGTATCGGCGGATGTCCATTGCGATTTATCTTTCAAGATAATCATCATGTCACTCGCTTCCATTGGCATTGGATCAGTAGGAATTTCTCCACTTCCTGTTTTACCTATAACCTTTTCTATTTCAGGAAACTTTTCCATTAATACATGTGCCGATTGCATACAGGCTTCACTTGAAGTACGGATATTGCTCCCCGTTAGTACACGAGTTTCGACTGCAAAGTCACCTTCTGGTAATTCAGGAATAAATTCGCCCCCAAGATTAGAGAATACAAAGAGCGAAATAATCAATAAAGCAAATGATGTAGCCAATGTCGTTTTAGGAAATTTTAAAATCTTTTGAAGCAAACGTTGTTGTTTAGCAATTAGAAAATCCATCATCTTATCCGACCAATTTCTCCCTTGATCAATTTTCTTGCTTAAGAAAACCGTGCTCATCATTGGGATATATGTCAGCGATAAAATGAACGCACCAAGTAATGCAAATGCTACTGTTTGTGCCATCGGCATAAACATCTTTCCTTCTATTCCTTCCAACGTAAAGATGGGTAGGTACACAATTAGAATAATTATTTGTCCAAATACAGCACTGTTCATCATTTTGCCTGCCGATTTATTTACGGCATCATCCATTTCATCTTGCGTTACCCTTTTAGCTCCTGCAAATGCTCTTTTGTGCATTAAACCATGCATCACTGCTTCTACAATAATTACTGCCCCATCTACAATCAATCCGAAGTCGAGTGCTCCTAAACTCATTAGATTACCACTTACCCCAAAGATGTTCATCATGATAATCGCGAAGAGCATCGATAATGGAATAACAGAAGCAACTAAAAATCCAGCTCGTACATTGCCAAGAAATAATACTAGGATGAAAATAACGATGAGTGCTCCTTCTAATAAATTTTTTGTAACGGTACCAATTGCACTATCGACCATTTTTGTTCGATCTAAAAAAGGTTCGAGGATAACACCTTTAGGAAGTGTTAATTTAATTTGCTCGATACGTGCTTTAACATCTTTGATAACATTGCTACTATTTTCTCCTTTCAACATCATTACAACCGCTCCTGCTACTTCACCCTCATCATTGTAAGTAATAGCACCGTATCGCGTTGCTTGACCTATACGAACCTCTGCAATATCTTTTAATAGTAGGGGAGTTCCATTCGGCAATGATTTAACTACAATCGATTTGATGTCGTCTATTTTCTGAATAAGACCTTCCGTACGAATGAATAAAACCGTTGATGATTTTTCAATATAGCCACCTCCAGCATTTTCGTTATTTTTTTCAAGCGCAGTAAAAACATCATCTACTGTAATGTTGTGCGCATTTAAAGTAGAAGGATTAATAGCAATCTCGTATTGCTTTAATCTTCCTCCGAAGGAACTCACATCGGCTACACCTTTTACACCAAGTAACTGCCGACGAACAATCCAATCTTGAATAGTGCGCAATTCAATGGCGCTATACTTTGATTCATAACCTTTCTCAGGACGTAATACATATTGATAAATTTCACCAAGGCCTGTTGTCACCGGAGCTAGTGTAGGAATCCCTAATCCTTTCGGAATTTCTTCTTCCGCAATTTTTAATCGCTCTGTCACTTGTTGTCGTGCCCAATAAATATCAACATCATCATTAAATACAATGGTAATAAGTGATAATCCAAAGCGAGAGAAACTTCTGATTTCTTTTAGTCCTGGAATATTACTGTTGGCTTGTTCAATTGGAAATGTAATCAGACGTTCAATATCGGGTGCACCTAAAGAAGGTGATACGGTGATAACCTGCACTTGATTATTAGTGATATCGGGTACAGCGTCTATTGGTAATTTAGTGAATTGGTAACAACCATAAATTGCAAGAGCAATGGTTAGAATACCAATGATAAGTTTGTTCTTAATGGAGAACGCAATAATTTTATTAAGCATAGTTTATAAACGCTTAGTGGATATAATTCTTAAAGTGACTTGATAAAAGTGAAAAGTAAAATTATAGCTTGGGCGGTTGCCAGATTTTTCCAACGAAATTTTGCAAATAGAAATCAGGCTGTGTTTCTTTTATTAAACTAGTAAAAAATAATGAAGGTTGATAATGACTAGCATGAATCGTTTGTACAAAAACGATTGCTGCATGAAAGGATGAACAGTCTGTCGATTTAAAAGGCAAGTCATCATGTTTATGATTTTGTGTAGTATGACTTTGTTGATCGAAGTAATGTTCTGCAAAAAAATCTGCAAACGACTGTTGCTCATTCTCGCTATTGTGTTCAAAGTAATGATGCACTAATGCTGGGAGCTTTGCTAGTTGATGCAGCTCAAAAACATTCGCAATAAACAACGCGACAAAAGAAAGGGTCAGTACTTTTTTCAATAAATCAAAATTAGAGAATTCTCTTCGAATAAGCGAGAGAAATTCAACTAAAGTCCTAAAACGCTACTGCTAATCGTGCATATAATCTGCGTCCGTTGCCGCCCATCTGAACAGCATCCCAAGGGCCTGCCGACTCATTATTGAATGCAGATTTTTTTGCAGTTGCGACAGCGCCTAAATCAGGGTGTACATTAAAAAGATTATCTACACCAATAATAAAACTAATCTTATCAGACATTTTATAAGTACCATTAATATCTGCCACCACTTTTCCTCCATAAACATATTTATCGGCAACGTACACAGAAGGGTCTGCATCAGTTGGTACTTGTGGATTAATACCAAGTCCATCTTCACCAAAACCTAAAAGTGTAACTTTTCCAAAGTAAGTTAAGCGCACACCAAACACAAATTTCTTAAATCCATATTCAGCGTTGAAAGAGAATTTTGAGGAAGGAGCAGAAGCAAGAATAAATGATTGTTCACGGTCACTTAAGAATGTTTGCTGATGTTGTTTAGTGTCGTTTAATTTAGCAGGCACATTAATTTTATCAATCGACATTTTCTGAATGTTTCCTGACAATTGCAAACGCAATGAGTTTTTTAGTGTTACTTTTTTGTATTCTAAAACTATATCAACTCCGCTATTAGTGGTATTCACAGCATTTGCAAAAAACTGTGCGTAATCTACATTATTAGTATCTAATACAGATAAAAATGTTGAGTCAAGTGTGTTATCTGCACCATCAAATTGTCCAGACAATACAACTCTATCTTTTACTTTTACCTGGTAAAAATCTACAGACACATTGAATTCACGAACCGGACTCCAAGTCATACCGATGTTAAAATTAGTAGACACTTCTTGTTTCAATTCGTCAATACCAGCTGCTTTCGTTAATGCGCTATAGTTAGGAGCAATCTTTACTTCAGAAACTAAACTGCCTTGTACATTTGTGAAGGTTGAACTAAAGTTTATTTGTTGTAGTGATGGCGCTCGGAAGCCTGTACTCACAGAAGAACGAATATTTAAATTATCTTTTAACTTATAACGCGTGCTTGCTTTATAATTACTAGTGAAACCAAAGTCGCTATAGTTTTCTGCACGAACCGCAGCTGTGAGCAACCATTTTTTTGTAATATCTAATTCAGCATCTGCATATACACCAATTGTATTACGTGATACATTTACTTCGTCTTTTGGTTGATATCCTGGGAATCCTTGAGAACCTGATGCTTTACTTGTATCATAATTACGATAAGAGGCTTCTTCTCCTGCATAAAGCGTATAATTTTCTAAACGATGTTCAGCACCAAAAGAAAATTGCAAACCATGCATTACATTTTCAAACTTTCGAGACATATCGAAATTAGTAGTGTTTTGCAGAAATGAAAATCCACCATTATCAAAATTAGTTTGTGCAGTACCAAGTGAAGCATTAAATGTTTGATCACCATAAAAATGAAAATCATTTCTACCAATTGTATTGCTAAGATCCCAAAGCCAATTGTTTTTTGTTTCGCCACGCGCTCCAAATGCCCATGATAAATCTGAGATAGTAGTCTGTATAATTGGATTATAATAAACTTCGCCATCAGGTGTTGTATGCATGATGCCATCTACGAAAATCAAATTTCCATTAGCATCTGTTGGAAAACGATTTGGCCTGGCAGAAAAAGTACGAGAGTAAGCAAATGCATCTGACTTTTTAAAGCTAAATCCTCCGAAAGTGTAAAGCTTAGTTTTATTATTTGACAATGGCATTTCTCCATTAAAGAAAGTCCCGATATATGTAAGGGAAGCGTCTCCATTTGCACGGCGATATTTATTTATTGGTAATGCCTCAGCGTTAGTAAACAAGTTGGCTGTATCTAAAACCTGACGAAAAGTTTTTTGTTGGTTTAATGCAGAAAGAGAGAAATTAAGGTAGCCATCTTTTTTGCCTAACTTAACGCCATAATTCCCATTTATCGAGAAAGCAGCGCCATCTAATTTGTTGCCTGATTCATATTGCATTAATTGAGATTTATTCGCTGGATTAAATTCTTTATCGGCATAAGCACCGTAACCAACATCTCCTGTAAAATAGCCTGTTGTTTTTTTAGTTACAATATTTATTACACCTGCAATGGCATCAGATCCATATTGAGCAGATGCACCGTCACGAAGAATTTCAATTCGGTCAATTGCAGAAATTGGTATTGCGCTTAAATCGGTTCCTGAATTTCCTCTACCGCGAGTACCATATACTGCAACAAAAGCAGTTTGATGTCGGCGTTTACCATTTACCAATACTAATGTTTGATCAGGACCTAATCCGCGGAGTGTAGCAAGGTCAATATGATCAGCACCATCAGCGCCACTTTGTTTGTTAGCGTTAAGCGAGGGTGCAGCATAATTAAGCATACTAGTTATATCCGCACGACCAGAGTTGGTCATTAAGCTACTAACACTTATTACATCAACTGGCGCTGTTGTTTCTGCGCGTGATCTTCCTGCACTTCTTGTTCCTACTACCACCATTTCACTTAATTGTATATCAGAAGAAGTAAGTAAAATTGATAAAGAACTATTATTGCCAACAGCAACCGTTTGAGAATTATATCCGATTAAAGAAATAATAATACTATCGGTTGATAATGCGCTTATAGTTGCATCCCCATCCATATCTGTTGAAGTACCATTTGAAGTTCCTTTAACAACGATGGTTGCTCCTGGCAAAGTTGTTTTAAAGGTGTTTTCTTCCACATGCACTGCAATGATGCTTTGAGCCATTAATCCGTTTGACACGAAAACTAAGAATAGTAAAGTAAATAAATTCTTCATAAATTGTATTTGCTATAAAAGTAGAAAAATAATGAAGAAAATTACTTGTAATACAACTTTTAATGTATGTTCAATATGAATCATTCAGATGAAGAAACAAATTATAAAAATGGAATAGAATTATAAGCAAGAAGTTCTATCAAATCAGCCAACCCGCTGTCTAGGTAGCAAATTAGCACATTAGCAAATTAACCAATTATAGTTTCTATCATACAAACACATTCCCCAACCTTCAAACTATCTCCAGGTAGTTTAGCAAATTTAATTTTACCTGTTTTGTTGGCATGCATTCTACCAATTTTATCGCTTACTACAAAGGTGGCTACCTCCTGATCTTTCTCAACAATACTTCCATTATCGACTAATGCTCCTTGAAAAAAAACTTTCATCTCACGCATTTCTTCTGGTAGAGAATCGGCTTGAAAATTTAAAACAGTAACAATAGTTGAGTCTTTAAATTTCTCAACTTCTTTTTTGATTAGATAGCGGTAGCGCATGCGTTGAATTAATCGAACGAGCTCTCCCAAAAGCCACATCAGCAATTCAAATAATTTTAAGACGAGTAAGATGGCCATAATACACAGCCAGAATGCAGCGAAAATTAATAATATGGCATCACCTGCATTTCCCTTACGCGACCTACCGCCAAAACCACTTCGGTAAGTTAATCCTGCAATGCCAGTTCGAAATGAAAATCCGCGTGAGCTTATGCTACCATAACGTGTGCGATAACTGGGAGAAACACCCGATTTGCTGATGTTTAATCCCAGTCCGCCACCTATTGAAACTCTTTTTTGAAACCGAAACCCCATATTAATGTAATGGCCATAAATATAGGTAATATATTATTTATCGTTTTTCCCTAATGGAAATAGTTCAGTAAACTCAATCATATTTTGATTACCTTCTTCGTACTCGCCTCCACGGTAAACAGTCCCATGCGTAGCAAAATCTAAAAACTGGTTTAATGCCATTTGATCTTTGGGATGTTCTACATAATATTTTAAAACTTGAGCAGCACATTTTTCACGTACTGCATCGTATTTTGAATTAGGTATTGGGGCATCTTTTTCAGGCCCATAAATAAAGGTCTGAGTAGCAGCTCTCCATCTGCGCCAGGTTTCGAATTTGTATAAAGAATAGTCAGAATGATCTAGTATTCCTGTATAAATTTTAAGTGCCTTCTCAATACAATTACTGTCCAATTTATTGAAATGGCAAATCATACTATTGGCAAGCTCCATTTGATAAATACTTTTCTCTTGGAAATTTTTTGTGTTGGCAATGATTTTTTCAAGTACGGTAATACTTGCTAATAAATCAGTTTTTGAAAGTGAAAGGTAATTAGCATACTCAGGCGAATGAATGAATTGTTGTTTATCAATACTTTTCCAGTATTTGTCTTCACTCATCTTTATAAAATGATCCGTGGAGTATTCTCCAAATAAGTAACTATCGAATTTATCGCTCACTTTTTTGAATTTGCCATAGGCTTGTTCAAATTCTTTTGATTCTAAGCCTTTATTTATAATTGCTTTATTTACGATGTTGAATTTATCTATTGTAGCTACAAATAGTATTTTTATTGAGTCATCATAGAAATAATAATTCTTGAAGCTTTCACTTTTATCGATTCCATTTCTTAGTACCTTATAAGCTGCATTGCTATCTTTCTCAATAAGCATTGAAAATTCACCCCTTATTTCATCGAGTTGATAATTTAGTTGAAATATGCGATAAACATCTTTTAGTTCCTTGACACAGCCAGTATCGATTTCCACGATATCTAGCTTGTCGATGGGTTTCTTTTTAGAAGATGAACAAGAAGTAAAAAATAGTGCATTTGCTGCAATAACAACGATTGCAGCGGAGGTAATAAATTTGAACATAAGGTTTGGTTGATTTAATGGTGAATTAAATCCCGAACGATACTTTTAAATAAATAGTATATAAACCTGAAAATTATTTTACGTCAGCTTTTGGCTTGATGAAATAATAGATGGGAAGCCCCAACGCTACAATCACTAACCCGCTCACGGTGTTCTGTGTTTTTGCGACTAATAAAATAGCGCAAATAGCTGTTGCAATCAATATATAAAGGATTGGCAGAATAGGATAGGCAATCACTTTATAAGGTCTAGCTGTATCAGGTTCTTTTTTACGAAGCATGAATAAGCCACCTATAGTTACAATATAAAACAGTAGGGAAGCAAAGGTGCAATAGTCGAGTAAGTCGCCATATGTACCGGATAAACATAAGATACTTGCCCAAGCTGCCTGAATCCATAAAGCAAACTGAGGGACATTATTTTTATTTAGTGTGCCAGCTTTTTTGAAGAATAAACCTTCCTTCGCCATTGCATAATAAACTCGGGCACCTGATAAAATCAACCCGTTGTTACATCCGAAGGTAGATACCATAATTAATGCGGCCATTAGAAACAAGGCACCTTCTCCAAATATTTGCGAAGCAGCAGCAGTTCCAACTCGATCGTTGGTGGCAAACTGAATTCCTTGTTCAAGTATTCCTGTTCCGTTTGGCGCGCCATGCACAGGTAATAATCCAAGGTAAGCGATATTTGCTAACATATAAATCACCGTTACGATCGCAGTACCATACAATAAGCTTTTAGGAATATTACGATGAGGATCTTTTATTTCTCCTGCAATAAAGGTAACGTTGTTCCAGGCATCACTAGAAAATAATGATCCAATAATGGCAGTACCTAAAGCAAGTATTAATCCCATTCCTGAAATCGATTGCAAGTTCCAGCTACCATCAGTGTTTTTAATCCACTGTGAACTTTGCCACATATTCGAAAAATTCTGTGCGAAATAATCTTTGTTTAGGCCTATATAAATCCCAGAAACGATGATGAATAACAAGGCTAATAACTTAGCAGAAGTAAAAATCATTTGTATGGTCTTTCCTTCTTTCACGCCACGGCTATTTATCCACGTTAGAAACACAATCAATGCAATAGCAATAATATTTGCCGAGGAAATTTTCACAAACCCTAAATCGAATAATACATTCTGCACATTAATCCAAGGAAAAAATACGCCTGAGAACTTGGCAAAACCAACGGCTACTGCTGCAATTACGCCCGATTGAATAACGGTAAACAAACTCCATCCATAAAGAAACCCTGTAAGATTTCCCCATGCACGTTGAATGTAAACGAACTGACCGCCCGCTTTTGGCATCATACCAGCTAGCTCACCATAACTTAGTGCAGCCATTACCGTTATAACACCACTGATTAACCATAAGAGCAACAACCAGCCGGTTCCACCTACATTACGACTCATATCAGCACTAACAATGAAAATTCCGGATCCAATCATTGATCCTGCAACCATCATCGTTGCATCTTTAAGTCCTAACGTACGCGGAAGGCCTTCTTGTTTTGTTTGTTGTTCCATATTTTAATTACTAACTGTTACGATTGTCCGTATTTACTGTTCTTTTTACCGTATGTGAAATAAAGTACAATGCCAATAGCCATCCAAATTAATAATCGAATCCAATTAGTCCAACCTAGTCCATAAACCATAGCACCACAAACTAAAATACCAAGAATTGGAATAAGAGGTACTAAAGGAGTTTTAAATTCTCTTTTTATTTCAGGATGAGTTTTTCTTA
>Ga0114967_10002383_pt1 | contig 15717 bp, 19 predicted proteins | sample M_130628_MF_Meta_FD_92639 | JGI IMG/M metagenome (GOLD analysis project Ga0114967, IMG submission 92639) | Freshwater microbial communities from Lake Montjoie, Canada to study carbon cycling - M_130628_MF_MetaG | ecosystem: Environmental > Aquatic > Freshwater > Lake | place: Lake Montjoie... | reverse complement strand
GAAAGAATGAAAAGTATTATGCAAGAACTTGAAAAAGTAGATGACGTTATTCTTTTTATTGATGAAATCCACACTATGGTTGGTGCCGGAAATGCTTCAGGTTCTCTTGACGCTTCTAATATTTTAAAACCAGCTTTGGCTCGTGGTGAAATTCAATGTATTGGAGCGACAACACTTGATGAATACCGTGAAAATATTGAAAAAGATGGGGCTCTAGCAAGACGTTTTCAAACGGTACTAGTGGAACCACCTTCAAAAGAAGAAACCCTTATTATCCTTAATAATATTAAAGATAAGTATGAGGATCACCACAAAGTAAATTACACTACAGAAGCCATTGAATTTTGTGTTAAATTGGCGGACCGTTACATTAACGACCGTGAACAACCCGATAAATCGATTGATGTTATGGATGAGGTTGGTGCAAGAATGCAGGTTCAGATTAAACCACCACAGGAAATTATCGATTTAGAAGAAAAAATTGCACAAATCAATGTTAAGAAAGTTGATGTCGTAAAAGCTCAAAGGTATGAGGATGCAGCCAAATTAAGAGATGAAGAAAAAGAATATCAAGAAAAATTAGAATCAGCAACCAACGAATGGTCATCAAATTTAGATAAGGTAAGACCTGTGATTAACGAAGAAGATGTTGCGAAAGTTGTTTCAATGATAACTGGGGTACCAGTGACTAAAATTAGTCAAACAGAAACTGAAAAACTTCGTAATATGGACAAAGAATTAAAAGGGAAGGTAATCGGTCAAGATGGGGTTATCGATAAGATTGTTAAGGCTTTAAAAAGAAATCGTGTTGGCATTAAAAACCAAAGTAAGCCGATCGGTTCTTTTATGTTCTTGGGCCCAACCGGGGTAGGCAAAACTTTTTTAGCAAAAATGTTAACTGAAAGTATTTTTGGTTCTAGTGATTCACTTATTCGTGTTGACATGAGTGAGTATATGGAAAAACATTCAGTTTCTAAATTAATTGGTTCACCTCCAGGTTATGTTGGTTACGAAGATGGTGGTCAGTTAACCGAAAAAGTTAGAAGAAAACCTTTTTCAGTTATACTATTCGATGAAATTGAAAAGGCTCATCCAGATATTTTTAACGTATTGTTACAAGTTTTTGATGAAGGTCATTTAACCGACAGTTTAGGTCGTAAGATTGATTTCAAAAATTGTTTACTTATTATGACTTCTAATGTCGGAGCTCGTAAACTCCAAGAATTTGGTACCGGTGTTGGTTTTGGGACTAAAGCTAAAATGGATAATACTGAGGAAATTTCTGAAAGTGTGATTCAAGATTCTTTGAAGAAAGCCTTCTCACCTGAATTCCTAAATCGTTTGGATGATGTCATTGTCTTTAAATCATTAGGTATAGAAGATATTAAACGTATTGTAGAGATTCCACTTATTGAGGTTACTGAACGTGTTAAAGAAATGGGTTATACCCTTAAAATAGATGAAACCCTTAAAGAGTATTTGGTTGAGAAAGGTTATGACGAAAAATATGGTGCACGTCCTTTAAATAGGGCAATCCAAAAATATGTCGAAGACCCAATAGCTGAAAAAGTTCTTGATGGTGATGTCTCTTTGGGTGATACTATAACGATTTCCTACGATTCTAAAGTAGAAGATGTAAAAATATCGGTCAAAAAAGTTAAAGTAACTAAAAAGAAGTAAAAAAAAACCCCTCATATGAGGGGTTTTTAATTTTTTGTTTTTATTTTTGTAAAAAAAAAATGTTATGAAAAAAATATTAATTCTAATTTTTATCTTATTTGGATTTTTATCCTGTAAAAAATTAGAAAAAACTCATAAAATAACCTATGAAATTAAGATGTTACAGATTCCAAGTACTGGATCATCTAACTTCATTGAGGTTATGGCCGAACCCTGTGGGGAAAACGGTGTACCAGGAATCAATAGATTCAAAGTCCCAAAAATATGGAAATACGACTATTTTGGGTTAAGAAACGGTGATAAAGTGATGTTTAGTGTTGATGCCCAACAATCCTATCGTTTTGAGATGAAAATATACATTGACGATATTGAGGTATCGTATTTAAAAGTTAAAACCAGTGATAATAGTTATTATCTTTACTTTGTTGAAGAACGTAACGGTATTAATGACTGGAAAAACAGTGATCTTGGGTTTATTGAGTTTGTTTATCAATAGATATTTTTTGTTGTAACAATTTTTTAAACTCCTCTTGGAAAAGTTTTAAAAATTGTGTACCTTGTTTGCCAAAATACATTAAACCAGATAGGTTAGTAATACACTTATGGCCGCCACTATTAGCTTGAATAATATCCCAACCCGTAATCGTCAACATTTTAAGAGCTTTTTTCTCTTTTTCACTTAAAGAGGTGTGAGGCTTATCCATGAGTTTTTTTAATGCCTTCTGCCATCTTTCAACCGTGTAATCTGGTGACGTATTTTCTGGTACACTATTTAAACCTTTAATGCCGTTTTCGGTATCTCCATATAAAGCAATTAAATCGGTAAATGTGAAACCAACACTTTCTTCACTAAAAGATTTGTTTTTTTCTGCAAAATATTTTAATGTATCTACGGAGACTGTAAAACCCATTAATTCATTTTTGAATTTTTGTAAAACTTCTTGTGAAATTTCACCTAAATTAACTCCTTTTAAAGTTCTTTCAGATTTAAAAGGGTTACAACTAGCTTGTAAAAGACCTAATGGCCATACTATAATTAAAAAATTAGCTTCAGGAAAGTTTTTAAAAGGAACATAACGGTCATAAGCTCCAGGTTTAAAAAGAGAACCACCACCATATTGTGTTATAATGCCGTATTCTTTATCGTAGTTAACATTACCACTTTTTTCCATCTTCTCGGCATAAGTTTTTGCGTGTTGACTCATAACTTCAGGTGATGTATAACCTTCTTCTTTCACCATTTTAATAATATTTTGATAAATGTTCAACAAAGAAGGAGAAGACTCCATAACCAATCTTTCCAAAAATTTAGGTTTATTTTTATAAGACAAAAGTAACTTATTAGTCACCAAAGCCATTGCTATTTTATTACGTTCTAAACTTTTTTCTTTATCTAAATTAAAAACAAAATTCATCACTTCTTCTGGTGTGATATCTAATCTAGCATAATCAGCACTATCAACAGTGGATATCATTTTAATATCATCATTTGGGAATATATCTTTGGTTGAAATAACCTGTGATATTGTCTCAACATTAGATCTAGCCTGTCTAAATGATTTTGAGGTATCTTTTTCAACCCCAACTTGTTTATCATGGTGGTCGGTGTGTATCACAAACATTGGTTTGCCGTGGGCAAAATCAACTAAAACCGGCATCACATCACCTGTTGCCATAGGTTTTTTGATTGAAAATTCCTGATCTCCGTATTGAATTATCTCAACATCAACAACTTTAATACCATTGTTTTCTAGGTAGTTTTTCATCCCCAATGCACTAGTAATGCCATCTAAATCTTGATGAAAATAAATTTTTGCTTTAGAGTATCTTTCAGCTAATTGTTTAATATTCCTAATACCAGATTCTTTTAGTATAAAGTTTTCTTTCAAAAATAATGTTGACATGTAAAATCTTTTACTAAATAAATATCAGGACTTTTTATTCAATTTATTTTCTAACACTTCAATGTGATGTTGTAGATACCATAAGCCCTTTTTTAAATCCTCTAATTCTTTATTTGGATCCTTTTTACCTGCTCTTGAAATATATTTTACGGTATTGCCCAAAGAAAAACCTAAATTCCATTCATCAATTACTTTTATTACCTCGTATTTATTATCTTTACCACCATAATGATTAGGATGATTTACATACTCTTTATTATTTTCCATAAATTAAATTTTGCCAATTAAATAGATTATATTATATTTGTAACCATAAACATAAATAAACACAAACTGTATGACAAAATCAAAAGAAACAATAGAAATCGTAAAACTAAGTAGTCTTAATTTTCCCCCAGAAGTTTTCATCCCACTAAAAAGTGGTAAGTTTATTGATAATATTATTTCCAAAAAAGGTGGTACCATGCCGGCAACGATTACCGTTGTTGTTGGTGAACCAGGTTCAGGTAAAACTACAATGTTGGTCGATAAAATGGCGAACATTGAAAAAAACAATCCTGGTAAAAAATGTCTTTATATTTCTTCTGAAATGAATCCGATTGATAATCGTGAGTTGGCTGAAGAATTACCACAGTTAATGGAATTAAATACTCTTTATTTAGCTGATTATGAAAACCCAAAATTAGCGATAGAAGAAGTTTTAACTATGGGTTGGGATTATGTGTTGATGGATTCTTTTATGGATGTTAAAGATAAAATTAAAGACAGTCAAACTAAATTAACCGCTTCAGCTGTAGAAACCTGGTTGATTAATACTTTGGTTAAACATACAAAAGGTGAGAATGATTTAAAAAAGTATACCTCTTTCGATGTTATTCAACATATTACCAAAGGTGGTGAGTACGCTGGTTCCACTAAACTAAAACACAATACAACCGCGATGATGTATGTTCGTATTGATGAAATAACCAATCAACGTTACGTTGTTTATGTTAAAAATCGTCGTGGTGATATTCGTAAAAAACTTTACATGACTTTAGATAAAGTAAATTGTGAACTCAATTACGATGTTAAGAAATATAATGAATTAGAAAAAGCGATTGAAATACAAAAACAAATGGATACCTTTCAAACTGAGAACGACAACAGATTATTAGAACTGTTACAAAGTTCTGACAGTAATGATGACCAGTCCTTTGTGGAGGTTGAATCAATTCTTGAAGAAGAATCCGAAAAATAAAAAAATTAAAATTAAACTTGTATTTATAGTAAAATAGTATTATATTTGTACTCACAAAAACAATAAAACACATGGAAAACACTACCTACCGAGATTTTAAAAATGAAGTAAAAACAAATTACCCAATTCGTAAAAACATGACACTTTCAGAACTCAACATTGATTTTGAAAGTTCAGAAAGTCGTAACGGACAGATTACAATTGAAGGTGTTGTTGTTAAATTATCATCAGGAGCTTTTAAAAGTCTTCTTAAAACCCTTAACATAACCGATACTTTTATGGGTAAGTTTACTGATATCTTCGGTATGAACTCAAGAAACCAACTTGTTAAAATTATTAGAAGTAAGTTAAGTACAGAAAAAAACATGAAAGTTTCTGTTTTCATTTCACCTGTAACTAGAACCGTTGTTGCAATCACTGACGCTGAAAAACCTTTTATTTCACCTGATTTCTATTTTAACATGGTTGAAAATGTTATTGGTGAAAACAACCTGGACATCAACAATATGTCTATCTCAAGTGAAGGGAATGTTCAAATTTCAACCGTTAAAAATACTTGGAATTTGGATGTACCTAAATTAAAGGATGAAAGTTTCCACACTGGTGTTATTATGACCGCAGGTCCAACTGAAGATATTGCAATCGACCCTTATGTTCTTCGTTTAGTTTGTAATAACGGTATGATTGGTCCACGTCGTCTTGAAATGGGTCCACGTTTAAAAAGTAACTCATTGACTGATATTGGGACTTTTATGACAGAAGTAAAACAATTAAGCGAAACCAATAAAAAGTTTCAAGGTGTTTTTACCGAACAAGTTCAAAAAATGGGTAAAATTTCAGCTTCTTTTGATGAAATGTTCAAATTCCGTGATTTAGTTTTATCTAAAACAACTGATAAAGTTGATTCTCGTGTTGAAGCGGTTCTTGATAGGTTTTTCCCTATTGATGATGTTAAAAAATCTTATAAAGATAAGGGTTTTAATTTAGACACTTTAACCCATCGTCATTGGAAAAATACAAAAACTGATATGACTACCTGGGATTTGTTGAATTCTCTTACGGATGTCGCTTCACATGATTATGGTTTGGGAATTTCTGATAATTCAAAAAACGAACTTAGAAAAAACGCTGGAGTGTTTATGTTCAAAAACAATTTTGACTGTGAGTATTTAGTAAATTAAAAAAAAAGGGAACCAATTTGGTTCCCTTTTTTTACATATCCACTTTAAAGATATAATAATTTTCACCTAACATTTCTAACTCTGAATAATCCCCATACTCGGAAAAATATTCCATATCTAAATCATCAGCTAAATCTTGAACTAACTCGTCTCTGTTAACACCTAAAAGTCCTGAAAAAGCTGATTTTTCGAATTCGTTGGTTTTTGGGTTAAAATAACCCATCTCTGACAACCAATCAAGTGGTTCTCTTTCTAACCTATTGATTTCGTATTCAAAGTAGTCATCACGTAGTGAATTTCTAATATTCTTAAAATCTTTTTCTAAATCTTTTTTTAGTTCTCGATTTTCTAACTTTAAATCATCCAATTCCACCCCTTCTTCCGTAGTTAATTCTTCTTTAGATTCTAATTCATCGATTTCTTCTTCGTTAGACTCAAAAATACTTTTATTAATCTCATATCTTTCCACTCTTCCAGATATCCCACCTCTAATCCTTGAAGCTTCTTCTAAAACTTCCTCATCACTTAAATCCTCAATTCTACTATCAGCAAAATCTTGTGCTATATATTGTGCGTCACTTATATAAACATATCTAGATGGATTATTAACTCTCGTTAGAGCTTCTTCATAACCTAAGTCATCAACGTATCCTTCGGCCCAATTCATTTTTGCGTCATTAACCTCTTGTTCGTTAGCGATAGCATAAGAATCACCGATATTTCGGATTGTATAAATTGGCATTGAATAATGGGTAAAAGTTTCTTCCTCAATACTTTCAGTATCTTCTTCACTTAAACTTAAATATTCTACTAAAGTTTGGATTTTAGGGTCTGGGGAGTATCCTAAATCGGAATACATAACATCCATTTTACCTTGCATATAATCCCTAATTTTTAGTTTAACTTTAAGGGGGATTGATTCGATGTAACTTATTGAATCGTTAACAAAATTATCGTCTTTTGCATTCCAAAGTTTTACTACACTATCGTTAATCATCCCATCATCAAAAATGATGTCTGAATAACTTTTTCTGTATGGTATTTGCCAAGCGACTTTATATTCTACATTATCCGAACTTAAATTTTTATCAATAACATAAATTAAAAAATTACGGTTAGTTTCACGTTTAAAATGGTTACCACTTGATTTAGAAGCGGTACACCATTTAGTTCCTGCACCATAAATACAGGAAGCCTCCCAAGTGTTTGGTCTAACGACTAACCAATTACTGTCTTTATATATCTTATCTGAATTTTCTTGAGCACCCTTTAACTCATCTTTTACTTTTTTTCTTTCGGTAGCCCTTTCTAAATCAAATCTTAAATAATCAATCATTTCACCATCAGTAAATTTATATTGATATAAATCAGTGGTTCCTTCTTCTTTACCATTACTATCTTTAGTAATCAAATAAGGTAATAAATTATGAAATTTTTTCACTAAATCAACAATGAAACCGGCAACATCACCCCATACACCTTCTTTCCAGGAATAATCACCAATTTCTTGCATAATTGTTTCCGTTGTAGGTTTATGTAACATGGCTTTAACCATCCAATCAAGATATTTGTTGTTACCAGACGGGTCGTTGGCAGCAAAATAATCAACTATAGGGTACTCACCGGTACCGTCAGCCAATTCTGGGTATCTTTTTTTAACATCTTTAACCCTATTTTCTAATAGAATATTTTCTAAAATAATTTTTGATAATTCTATTGTTTTCATTTATTTAAAATTTCTATTTCTTTTTCTAAATGTTTAATTTTAATCTGTGAATCATAAATTAATGTTTCTAAATATTTTTTTCTTTTTTGAAAAATTTTTAGTTTTTCTTTTTCAGGTATTTTACCCATATCATCGACATAGGTTATTTTAAGTGATGATGATTTTAATTTAGGGTCATTTTTAAATCTTAAAATAAATTTCGGTGATTTTGGTCCCCAGGATTTTGTGTTTACAACTTGTTCATACATACCCTCAACATAATCAAAAATAAGATATTCCTGTCCGTTAACGAAAGCTAACATCTGTACATTTTCTGGTGAATATTTAGTTACCATATCATCGTAAATAGAAATTTCAAAAAACACTTGACCACCTATTTCTGTTCTAATGACAACATTACCATATAAAGGTTTAACTTGAACATATTTTGTGGTATTTTTATAGGTTACCATTAAATCCTGACCGTTTAGTCTATCACGTTCATCACCATCACAAAATCTATTAATTATGATTTTAGGAAAAGACCTTTCTAAAGCTTTTATCACAACTTCTTCATTTTGATTACCCTTAAATCTGGTACCAGAATCTTTTGTTAAAACTTTGTCAGCCAATAATTTAGTATACATACCATTATCACCCACTAAATCTTTTATATTAAGATTAACCCACTCGTTTAATGAAATATTACTATTACTTTTATTATAAATTTCTATAATAAGTTTTTGTATATCTTTGTTGGTGTCAAAAAAATTTATAACGGACCATTCACCAACACCACCTCTAGATTCCGAACTGTAGTTACCACCAATAATACCAAGACCTGTTTGACAACTATCATTATATATTTTACCAACACAAGGTTTATTAACTTCATCGGTATTTCCCATTACTTCTGGTGAACATTTGGGGTAAGTACCACTACCTTCTAAAATAAAATTTCTAAAATTCTTAGTTTTAAAGACACCCTCTTGGCTAACAATATCTACCATTTGTTTTTTTATTTCTTGACCGCTTGGTTGGTCAAATAAAGATAATTGTTCTGAATTATCTTCATATAACGTTGAAGACCTTCTTAATAAAGCCTCTTGAATATAATGTCCTCTACGTGTTAACGCTCTTTCTTTGTGTCCGATTATTCCCATAATGCAAATAAATATCACTATTTTTAATAATGTATTTAAAAGGTACCCTAAAATCTGAAGTGTCGTGAGAAAAAACAGCAATATTATAATCAATTTCTGGGTTATTTTTGGTTACCCTATTTTTATACTGCAATAAAGATTCATTTCTCTCAATAAAATCGAGATAACCACTTTCATTCAATAAACTTAAAACATCATCATATAAATTCTCTATCATGTAATAATCATATGATTTTTAATTTAAATTATGAATAGTATTTATTGTTTTTTTTGTTTTTATGTTTATATTTATTTAAAAAATTTTTATGAAAGACTGGGAAAAAGAATTAATCGAAGCGATGTCAAAAAGTAATGTCGATAATCTTCAAAGTGATGTTATTAAGCATGTTAATCAGATTTTAACAAAACTTGTTAAAGAGATTACTGAAAGAGACCCTATGATGGGTGAAAATTTTAAAAAACGTTTTGTGAAGTAAAATTTTATCACTATCTTTGTGATATGAAAATTGGATACGCCTGTATTAATATGTCTCTTGCAGACAAAAAAATTACCACAAATCGTGGTATGATTCGTAAAACTTTTGATGCCAAAGGTATTAAGTATGCATCAGAACTTGCTTTACAAAATATTCGTGACCTTGTTGAGGTTGTTAAATGGAATCATCAGAATGACATAGAATTTTATCGTATGTCTTCTGATATATTTCCTTGGATGTCAGAATATGAGTTCAGTGACTTACCTGACATTGGTAAAATTCGTACTTTACTTACTGGTTTAGGTAGTTTAGTTAAAAAATATAACCATCGTTTAACTTTTCATCCAGGACCATTCAATGTTTTGGCATCTCCAAACCCAGAAGTGGTTCGAAAAACAATTGCAGAACTTAATAAACATTCACAAATTATGGATATGATAGGTTTACCTGCATCACCATTCGCGAAAATCAATATCCATGTTGGTGGCGTCTATGGTAACAAACAAGAAGCTCTTCAACGTTTTTGTGATAATTTTATTTTGTTAGATGAAAACACTAAAAAGCGACTAACAGCGGAAAATGATGATAAGCCAAATTCTTATAATGTTCAAGATTTAATGTTTATTCATAAAACAATCGGCATTCCAATTGTTTTTGATTATCACCACCATATGTGTTACAATGACGGGGTACCAACAGAAGAATCACTTCTTTTGGCTTTATCAACTTGGCCCAAAGACATCACACCGATAGTACATATTTCAGAACCAAGAGACAATAAAAACATTCGTGCACATCATGACTATATTGAGAACAAAGTAAACACGTACAATCAAAACATTGACCTTATGTTCGAATCAAAACAAAAAGAATTATCGGTATTAAAATATCGTAAAAAATTTGAATTTATATCAATACCTTGATATTTATTTTTAGTAAAAAAATAATTATAATTAAATAAATCACAAACAATCAAAAAACAAAATCAAAAAAAAATGAAAAAATTAGTTCTCATTCTAAGCGTTATCGGTTTCTTTACCGCGTGTTCAACTTCTAACGAAGAAAAAGTAACAAACACTGACAGTACATCAGTTGATTCTACAGTAGTAATATTAGTTGATAGTCTTTCAACTGACAGTGTAGAAATTAGTGTTGATTCAGTACAGAAATAACGAAATTGTAACTACGTACAGAAACCTGACAGTAGTCAGGTTTTTTTATGCCCATCTAATCCCAAAATTTAAAAATACAAACTTAAAAGGTTTAAAAGAAAGGTTAAATAAACAAAATTCTTTTATTTTCCAATAGTTAACCCATTTTAACCCCATTTTTGAAGTCTCTTCGACTTTTTTGTTAAGAATTGAGGGTGCTATTTCAAAAAATTCTTCCTCACCGTCTAAAATTTTATCCAGTTCTTTTTGTAGTGTAGATGTAACTTCATACTCTTCTTTCTCTATAGACTGTTCAATCCAGAGAGTTAAAACACCAATACGTTGTACTGTATTCATATCATGTTTATAGAAATTATATAATCCCATAATACCTTTTATTTTGTTTTCGATTTCTTCTTGCATAATTTTTAATATAGTAATTTTTGATTTTTAATAAATAATATGTATATTTGTAAAAGAAAAAATAGTAATGAAAACAATGTTTTTAGATCACGATGGTGTAATTTGTCTCTCTAATAATTGGGGTGGAAGAAGGAAGAAATGGGCAAGATATCGTTCCGCAAATCCTGGTTCAAGTAAATATCTTAATGAAGCCCCTGTTGATGTCAGATTTGATGATTTTGATAAAAAATCGATTAAAATACTTAATGAAATTTTAAACGAAACGGGAGTCGAAATTGTTGTTTCTTCAGATTGGAGATTTCATGCGACTTTGGAAGAACTCGGTGATTATTACGTATCACAAGGAATAAATAAAAAACCAATTGCTTTTACTGATAATACATTACCACAAGGTTTAAAATTCTTTAGCCAATACACTGATTTAGAAGAAACTCGTTCTTATGAAATTTTAGATTGGTTGGAAAAACACCCTGAAGTCACTCATTGGGTTGCTGTTGATGACCTTAATATGTCGGAGAAGTTTGGTGATATAAGTGGGGGTTATCAATGGGGGTTAAGTAATTTTGTTTGGACCCCAAAACCAAAAGAAGGAATCAAACAATGTGGTGTAAAAGAAAAAATCATTAATTTTTTAAATAAATAAAATATGAATACTGTTTTAGAATATGAAAAAATTATCAGAGTTATTGATAGTTGTAAAAATCTGGGTCAATGTGAAACGGCTGCCAAAATGTTATCATTATGGAAAGAAAGAAATGGAAGAAGAAATATTATTGTTTCATATTCTAGAGCAGAATTAAAATTACAGTGGAAAAAAAAGTATCTTAATCAATAAACGACAATATGTTCAGAGTTATAAAAAGATGGTTAAAATATAAATTAATTAGGGCTTCCATTAAAATTAAATGGAATAAAATAGAAGAGGTGAAACTTAATAAAGTTCAAGAAAGGGTTATGCGTATAACAACTTCTTTAATTAGAAACAATCGTTCCGAACTCCTTATCAATCCTGAAGTTAATATTAAATTTGGTGAAAAATATTACATCAAAAAAGTTAACAGTGATGGTGATGTCGAAAAATTTATAACAATATCTAAAACCTCTGACGGTTATAATGTTGCCCTAATTGGTCAAGAACTTGTAAATGGTATCAACTATCACTACCACTTTGATGTTTGGTTTAACGAAGTTTCTGGTGGTTTAATTTTACAAAAATTTACTCGTGTCTTAAAGAATAGAAGAAATAAAATGGAAGAAAGAATTTGTCTTGACGATGAAAAAACCTTAGATTTAATTTTAGAAAAAGTTAAATAGATTTTTGTACTTTTAGATTATGGAATGATTCACACTTTTCAGTAGAATCTTCGAAAGCACCTGTAAATTCACCTCCAAGGGTGGTCCCTATAAGTTTTTTTACCACTTCATATGAAAGTTCTGCGTCAGAAGCGTCAAAAAAGGTCATTTCACCTGATGTTGATATAAAAAGAGCTATTTTACTTAGGTCATATTCATCATCTAGGTAGTCAGTGAAGTAGTTAGCAACATCAAAATTAGGTCTTTTTTTAGGTATAAAATAAAAAAGTGAACTATTTTTTGTTTGGTATTTGTTAAAATTAACATCATTTTCTCTTGTAGTGGTACACCATCTTGTGTTTGAACCGTAAAAACAAGAAGTTCTCCAGGTAGAAGGGTAAATAACTAACCAATAATCATCATTAACTAATTTAATAGATTCTTTTTTAATATCACTTTTAGAAGGTATTTCCTGAATCGCATTTAAAATTGCTAATAAAAGATCATAATCATCGTAGGAATTAATATCAGTTGGGTTTTCTAGTATGGTATTTAATTTTTTAATGTCGTATCTGTTGTAAATATCGTCCATTACAACAGTAAAAGTATCTGGACGACTAATCGCTTTCCAATTAACCACTTTTTTAATATTATCAACCGTTAATTTACTTTGTAAGTCGTGAAATTCATTAATTACTTTAACTAAACTTTCTTCTAAATAATCGTAGTCACCAAAGGGGACAAAACTAGTTCTATGTTTTTTAATTTGTTTTAAAACCCACATTAAATATTTTTGATTACCAGAAGGATCATTCTCAACTAAATATTGAAACCACATTGGCATTACCTGACCCTCTTTTCTCGATGGTGGGATTAAAGCATTTTTAAAATCTTGAAGAACAAAAGATTTAGCATCTTCTATACGACCTTCTAATATAATTTGTTCGGATATAATTTTTTTTAGATTCACTAACTTTTTTGTATTACCATTTTTTTCTTATCGCCATCAGAAGTATCGTATACCACAAATTGTACCTCTGGGTATATCTTTTTTAATTCCTCCTCAATAAATTTTACCACTGCCTTTACGTTTTTAATATCGTCGTCAGAAAAACCAAGGGATATTTTTTTATATTTACCAGATACAATGTGGTTTTTAAAACCATCAATCATTTTTTTAACAAAATGTTCAATCGCAATTTGTTTTGAATGTTCTGGATTGGCTCCAGAACCGGAAATATCAACACCAAATCTTTTACCAAACTCTTCTGAAGATACTGGGTAAAATTCACCACTTTCATCGATATATAAATCAACTAATTGGTTATTATTTAAACCTTTTGTTAAACCTTTTGGTAATTCTTTTTTAATACTGTTTATCATGGCTTCTTTTTGGTCGTCAGAAAGAACCGTTTCAATAAAAATTTTAACACCCTTTTTTAAAGCTTCAGGACTATGACCTCTAGCTGTGTTAATCGCAAAAGGATTTCCGTAGGTTAAAGCTTCAATAAATTTTTTATAACTTGGAGCGAACTTTTTATTTTCTATAGCTGTTCGTACATCTATTAAAAATTTTTTATCATCCCTAAAATCCCTAAAAGGTTCGGTATCAAAATTTACAATTGTTTTACCTTTATAAACAAAAGGTTTTTTACCTATATCACTTCTATAATTTGCAAATTCCTCCGTTGACATTCCAACAACATTTCCCTTGTTGTCTTTAAGAAAAATTTCTGTTGGCATTCTTAAAATATTATCATCCCAATCAAAAACATAACCTCTTAATCTTTCTTCTTTTATAAACTTTTTTATTTTTTGTAATTGATTTTCGGTTACTAAAATTTTTTTCATTTTTTAATTTATATATAAATATACGTTATTATAATGATTAGAGAATTTTTCCTTTACGGGAACTTTAATTCTTCTTCTAGAAAAAAATCAGTAATCGGTCTTGCGTATTCCTGGTGGGTTGAAATATTAGCTTCTAATAAAACTCTTCTGACCGTTAAATAAAAAATATAATAGTTTTCAAATTGTTTACTAATTTCAACTAAAGTTAACCTTGGACTTTTTTTAATTTTTTGGTATTCGGTGACGAGTTCATCATTTAAAGTATTAATATAGTATTTAATATCTTTATTTGTTAATAAAAGATTTTTTTTGATAACTTCATATAAAGACCTTACGTCGTATTTATTGTTTTCCATTTTTACAATTCATCAAAAATATTATCAATAATACCCGAAATTTCATTTTTTTCTTCTTTAGTGAACAAATCAAACCAGATCCCATACCAATAATCACTATCGGCATCACTACTAAAAGTATGGTTACCACATTCACCTATAATTTCTAAATCTTTACTACGTTCACGAATTTTTATAATTTCATAGTGTTTTCCTTTAATCGAACAAACCTCACCGTCATCACTCATTACAAGAGGGGTGTGACAAACTAAAAAATCACCCTCTCTGGGGGTTTTTAATGTTTCGGTGTTTTCGTTTAACTTATCTAAAATGTCATAAACATTTTGTTTAGTAACATCAATTAAATCTAAAACATCGGAATAACCAAAAACGTTTTCTGAAGGTATGGCACTATAATCAGCAGAATCCCAACCGTAGTTAATCTGATAATTCCTTTCGTTTTTACTTATCTTAAAATATAGATGACCTGATCCAACTAAAAAATCGTAAGCTTCCTCTAAATATTCACCCCAATTTGAATCAAAACTTTTTACACCTAAAGAAACTAAAAAGTTATAAATTTTTTGGATATCTTCTTCAGAAGCTGTTGTATCAAAAATAATAACCTTACGAAGCCAATCTTCTTTAGCTAAAGGTATATTATTGTAATAAGACTCATTTATTTGATTAAAAACATCTTCTATACTTGGTAATTCCGTAAACTTTAAAATACTAATTTCGTCTGTTTCAGTATAACCATAATCCAAAAATTGGTCTATACTTACTTGAGCACTATACGTGGCGTCTATATTATCCATGAAATAACCAATCCTATAGTCACTATTAAAATTATAGAATCGAATGTATGAAACATAATCTGTTGGTGGTTCATTTTTAAATATAGAAATAGTATGATTAATTTCACGAAACGCTTTCACATTTTCTTCTATTTCAGAAATGGTTTTAAGCTTTTCTAAAAAATCTATAACCCTAGCCGGTCTAACTGGTGGGTTGTATGGTAAAATCTTTTCATTAAATAACTCATTTATCATTAAGGAATCCTTTTTAGATAAATATCAGTAAAAAATAAAAGTGTTGTGAAAAATATGTTTTACTTTTCCAGTGAGAAAATTTATACCACCTATTATTGGGTATATTTTATTTATGTTAATCCATTCCATTGTTATTTATGTTAAAGATAATGTTAGTATAAGTCCTCTGAGAATAATCTGTTCCCTCGAACTTCTTTAATATCCATTACTTGATTTTCTCTTAATGCAATGATTAATGCTTCTTCTCTACTTACAAATCTATT
>Ga0114967_10002382_pt1 | contig 15725 bp, 16 predicted proteins | sample M_130628_MF_Meta_FD_92639 | JGI IMG/M metagenome (GOLD analysis project Ga0114967, IMG submission 92639) | Freshwater microbial communities from Lake Montjoie, Canada to study carbon cycling - M_130628_MF_MetaG | ecosystem: Environmental > Aquatic > Freshwater > Lake | place: Lake Montjoie... | reverse complement strand
TCAAAGCCGGCATCGCGTAGTGCGCGAATCTTGTTCTCTTCATTGACCTTAGTCTCAATAAACTCTTCGATATCTGGGTGAGCAACATCTAGAACAACCATCTTTGCGGCCCGTCGTGTAGCCCCTCCAGATTTAATTGTTCCAGCAGAGGCATCGGCTCCACGCATGAATGAGACCGGTCCAGATGCGGTTCCGCCTGATTTTAGGAGCTCTTTGGAAGAGCGGATGCGAGATAAGTTAAGTCCAGCACCTGATCCGCCTTTGAAGATCATTCCCTCTTCGCGATACCAGTTAAGAATGCTCTCCATGGTGTCATCGACTGAGAGAATAAAGCAGGCACTTACTTGCTGAGGCGATGCTGTGCCAACGTTAAACCAGACTGGTGAGTTGTATGCAAATATTTGATGAAGCAACATATGTGTGAGTTCGTGCTCGAAGATTTCAGCATCTGAATCAGTTGCAAAGTAGCCATGCTCTTTTCCGGCCTTTGTATATGTAAGCACGACGCGATCGATAACCTGCTTGAGTGACCATTCGCGATTTTCGGCACCAACTGCCCCACGGAAATACTTAGTCGTAACAATCATCGAAGCATTAACCGACCAAAAATCTGCAAACTCGACACCACGTTGTTCGAACACGGTCTCCCCTGTTTTCCAGTTGCTCTGCACAACGTCGCGGCGCTCCCATTTGACCTCGTCATATGGATGTACGCCAGCTGTTGTATAGATGCGATCGATCGTTAAGCCCTTACCCTTGACTGTGTTGTGGGCCTTGATCTTGGCTGGTCGGTTGATAACCGTCTCTGACATATGTGTATCCCCGTATTTCTTTAGTTGGTATTAGTTATTTGTTCGTTAGTGAACTGCTGGTAGAGATTTTTTCTTTGCTTGCATCTGCACGGGGCTTATCTGCAGATTGTACGTTCGAAGGTAGAGCGCGCAATAGTGCGATCTCGCCTTCGAAATCTTCAAGGGAGGCAAAGTTACGGTACACCGAGGCATAACGTAAGTAAGCGACCTCATCGAGTTCGCGAAGCGGGGCCAGGATGGCCATACCCACCTCTTGGGCCTCGATCTCGGCTTGACCAGTACCGCGAAGAGCCTCCTCAACGCGCTGGGCTAGTAAAACCAAATCATCTTCATTTACTGGCCGTCCCTGGCAGGCTTTGCGAACACCGACCAAGACCTTCTCGCGACTAAATGGCTCAGTTGCACCCGATCTTTTAATGATGCTCAGGACCGCTACCTCTTGGGTAGAAAAGCGCTGGCCACACTGTGGGCATTCGCGACGACGGCGAATCTGAGTGCCATCTTCGGCAGGGCGAGAGTCAACGACTCTGGAGTCATCGTGTCTGCAAAACGGGCAAATCATCTCGGCGTGTCTCCCTTCATCCTGCTTGCTTTTTCCCTTTTTAGCGCTAAAGGGGGATTTCCTAAACTACCGTAAAAACACTACTTATGGAAGTTTTATTCGCTCCGACCCCTATATCTAGTAGGAACTATAAAGCATGACAGGAGGGTTTGCCTGCTCAGTAGGCAAACATCAGATGAACGGCGTGTCGCAGCTAGCGCTCACATGGCTTAGGCGATGAGGCGGGCGCCTTTATGAGCCTTTGCCAGGGTGGCATCACACGTCCAGAGTTTTGCCCCCACAGCCGTGGCAGTAGCGCTGATAATCGCATCTGGAGTCCGAAGGCCCGTTCGAGCTCTGACGTGAGCCGCTGCCACTGCAATCTCGTTGCTAACATCGAGTATCTGATGCAGATTGGCTTCAAAGCTGGCCCGTGCCGCCTCGGCAACGCCTTTAGCAATGGCATGTGGCAAAACCTCGGTCAATGTGAGGGTTGAAATTGCATACAAACTAGAGGCATCAAATTTCTCCATAATGCGCACATGGTGTTTGTCGTCTGGGTTGATTAACCCGATCAGAACCGATGAATCCAAGAGAACTAATCCCATGCGGCTCGCTCTCTCTCTTGATCAAACTCATCAAAGACTCCTGGAAATGCTCCCACTAAATTTAAAACTGGATGTGCATCTGCCATCACCTGTATCTGGATAAAACCAGCGTCATTCACTACGAATTCCACTTCATCCCCTGCCGCTAGACCTACTCTGCGCAGAATATCTACGGGTACTGTCAATTGATTCTTAGAGCTAAGGCGCGATGTGGATGTTCGACCGGCGCGTTGGGCGGGTTGTTTAACTTTTGGAACAGGCCGCTTCGCGCTTTTCTTAGCCTTTACCTTAGGAGCCATAGGTAAAGGCTACCATCACGGGTTAAGTAACTCCAGAGATTACGAGGTAGGGACTTTAAGGCGAGCGCCAGCTGCAACGTCATAGCCAGGAAGATTGTTTGCCTCACGGATCGCCTCGACCATCGCCTGCACATCACCGCTGGTATAGGCCGAGGCCACAGCCCAGAGCGTCGCCCCTGCTGGAACCACAACGGTTGTATATGAGGTGGCGTGAACGACTTGATCGCCTGCCCCTGAACGGGCGGCAAAGCCGGCGGCCATTACAACGCTGAGCGAGAGGACGACAACAGTGCGGGCAAGGCGGCCACGGCGCGACAGAGCTCCGGACGGATTGGCGAAAAACCCTTGATTTACACTGCTTTGAGAGGCTACTGAATTAAATGTAACTGCGCTCATGTCGTTCTCCTCGCACTTTTTCTTTGCCAACTACCTTGGGGAAGGTACCCGAACACTTGTTCGAATAGGTCAATTAAACACCACGCCACTGACAAAAGGCAAGTATTTTTCGAACAGGTGTTTGAATTTTAGGTAAATATCTGTCACCATCTACCTATGAGCACACAGAACCCCCCAACCGCCGGCCTAAGCCCGCGCCAGTCCGAGATTTTGGCCGTCATCCAGGCCTCGATGAATGACCATGGCTACGCCCCCTCCATGCGAGAGATCGGCGCTGCCGTTGGCCTGACCAGTACCGCATCGGTTAAGTACCAGCTTGAAATCCTTGAGGCCAAGGGCTTTATCCGCCGCGATGAGAGCAAAGGCCGCGCCCTGGAATTAACTCCAGAGGAAAATGGCGCACCCGTAGATAAGACTCGTTTAGTTCCACTCGTTGGTCGCATTGCAGCCGGTGGTCCAATTACAGCCGAGCAAGAGATCGAAGAGTCATTCCCGCTACCAGAATCAATCGTTGGCGGTGGAGATTTATTTATGCTCAAAGTCGTTGGCGAATCCATGATCGATGCCGCGATTTGCGATGGAGATTACGTCGTGATCCGTGCACAAAAGGATTGCAACAATGGCGAAATCGTTGCCGCGATGATCGATGGCGAAGCAACGGTAAAGAGATTTTCTCGAAAGGGCGGCCACATCTGGTTGCTTCCAGCTAACGATGACTTCGCACCGATCGATGGCGATGCTTGCGAAATATTAGGCAAGGTAACTGCCGTTCTTCGCTCCCTGCGCTAACTCAATGTAGCCTGCGCTTATGGCTATGGAGTTTGCAATGACAACAATTGTTGTCGACGATTATGACCGAGCAATCGATTACTACACGAATACTCTTGGCTTCACACTGACTGAAGATACTGTCCTATCCCCCGATAAACGCTGGGTAACGGTTCGCCCTGGAACCCGCGGTGCATCGATTCTTCTGGCACGTGCGGCAACTGAGGCTCAAGAATCTCGCATTGGAAATCAAACGGGCGGGCGAGTTGGCTTTTTCTTACACACCGATACCTTCGATGCCGATTATGCGCGAATGAAGGCCGCCGGCGTGGTTTTCATTGACCTGCCGCGCACTGAGGAGTATGGAAAAGTCATCGTCTTCGTAGATCTCTATGGCAATAAGTGGGACTTCATCGGATCGAACTAATAACCGTTTGAGATTAGAAAAAGAGACTGACCCGGGATCTTGGCGGACCCGGGTCAGTCTCTTTTTTTCTACTTATTTCTTGTGAGGAGTCTTTCCACCGTTGAGTGCAAAGTAGACGATTCCGGCTACTGCTACACCAAGGAACCAACCATATGGCGCGAACTTGTCATATGAGGCTGGACCCCAGATTGGGAGGAAGCTTGAGAAGACTGATCCAACGAGTGCTGCAGCAATTGCAATCATGTTGAATCCGGATGTGAAGAAGTACGGTCCGCTCTTGTCTTCTGTGTAAAGGGCATCGACATCTACCTGTGCCTTACGAAGCAAGTAGTAATCAACCATGATGATTCCAAATAGTGGTCCCATAGTTGAGCCGATTGCATTTACGAATGCTGGTGCATTGTCCCAAGGATGAAGTGGATACAAGACAAGTGCGATACCTGCTGCAATGTAACCACCCTTCTTGAAGTCGATCTTATTTGGAGCAACATTGGAAAAGTCATAGGCAGGTGAGACAAAGTTAGCCACGACGTTAATTCCAAGTGTTGCAACGGCAAAGGTCAACATTGCAAGTAGAGCTAAGAAGACTGAATCGAACTTAGCCGCAATGTCTCCAGGTGCTAGAATTACTTCGCCATAGACCTTAAATGCTGATGCAGTTGTTAGCGCTGCAACGATAGAGAAGAGAATAAGGTTTACAGGAAGTCCCCATAGGTTGCCCTTCTTCAGCGACTCTTTGCTTGGACTAAAGCGGGAGAAATCGCAGAAGTTCAAATAGAGCGCGGCAAAGTAGGTTACCCATGTCGCAGCTACGGCCATCATCGCCGCAAAGCTGCCAGGTGTTACTGCAAATCCAGTCTGACCCTTAGCAAGATCGGCTAATGCTTTTGGATCCATGTCAACGTTAAATGAGACGCCTCCGGCTTTAATCGAAAGACCGACTGCAAGGAGCAACATCATGATCCAAACAGCAGGACCGGCAAAGTCCATGAAGCGGCGAACCGTTTCCATGCCCTTGCTAATGATTAATAGTTGAGCTGCCCATACACCGAGATAGCAAACAACTTGTAAAGGCGTGTGATCGAGCCATGTTCCACTGTCGTTAAATGATTTCATTCCGTCATATCGGACTAAGAATGCAACTATTGCGCCAGCTGCTGCACTTGTCTGTGCGCCATACCAAAATGTTGCAACAACTGCGCGAACAAGGGCTGGAATATTTGCGCCGAATACACCAAAGGATGCACGGGCTAGAACTGGATAAGGAACACCGGTTTTAACACCGGCATTTCCGACCAACGTCATGAGGAAGTACACCGCTACAGATCCAACGGCGATTGCGAATAAGAATTTGAGCCCACCGCCGGCAACTAAGAAAAGGCTAGCTGCGAGGAAGTATCCATACAGGCTGTGAACATCTGATGTCCATACGTTGAAAATACTGAATGGACCCCAGTTGCGCTCTTTTGCAGGCGCCAAATCTTCATTGTGAAGACGTGGCGAGAGTTGATATGCCATGTTTCTCCCATCTTAAATTGGCGAAAATGTACAAGCCAATAATATGGTCGGGTTTGCACCATCTCCGCGAAGACTCCTCCTGTGGATCTCTTCTAGAATAAAGGTAAGGGTAATATGGCCTTTTTACAAGGACTAACCCCTCACCCATCAGGGATAATTTAAATATATTTTCGCGCACTTGTGGCTGATTTTGGCTGCTTATTCCGCAATGTGGAAGATGAAAGTGAATTACTCGTAAGCATATTCTTCAGCTAACTCTGCTGCAGTGGCCAATAATATAGGCGCGAACTTCTTAATAAATGAATCACTCACGCGCGATGTTGGCCCGCTAATCGATATCGCTGTTGGCGGTGTTACGCCTAATAGCGGGGCAGCTATACAGCGAACGCCAACTTCTTGTTCGCCTTCATCAATTGCGTAGCCAGTCTCTCTAACGCGCATTAAATCGTTGTTCAATGATTTCCACGTAATGTGGGTTGTCGATGTGTACTTCGGCATTCCAGTATGTGAAATTATCTCTTTCGAGGCTTCCTCATCTAGCGTTGACAAGATTGCTTTTCCAACTCCACATGCATGTGGCAATACTCGTCGCCCAGCTTCAGTAAACATACGCATGCTATGTTTTGATGGCGACTGACCAATATAGACAATTCGATCGCCTTCAAGGGTTGCAAGATTTACGGTCTCTCCGCATTCATTAGCAAGAGTTAGCAGGGCCGGCTTTGCCCACGATGCGATTCCTCGAGATGCAGCTTCGCCTAACAATAAAAGTGATGCACCTAATGTGTATTTACGTGATCCATTTCGCTTTGCATAACCCAGAGAGACAAGGGTTTGCATCGAGCGATGGACGGTGGGAACGGCAAGACCGAGTTTGGAAGCCAAAGTAGTTAGGCCTATCTCTCCACCGTTGCGAGCCATTTCTTCCAAAATGGAAAAGGCACGTTCGACCGATTGCACACCTGAAACTTTTGTCTCCATGGGCTCGCCTTTCTGCTCACTTGAAGTTAGCATAGATTTCAGTCAATGAAAAGTACTTTTCACATAGTGAAATATGAAAATGGAGCGAAATTCATGAGTTCAAATAGTCCTGGCTACGGAATCACGATTCGAGTTGAAGCAACTACTGAGTCATCGCCAACATCATTGATTCCTGCGGCCATAGTCGCCGCCGGTGGCACGCTAACTGCTCTCGATGTCGTTGAGTCCCACCACGATCGAGTCGTCGTTGATATCACCTGCGATACACGCGATGCCGACCATGCCGAAGAAATCGCTGCGGCTATTTCCGCAGCCTCTCCGCACTTTAATGTTAAAAAGGTTAGTGACCGAACCTTCCTCATGCACCTTGGTGGAAAATTAGAAGTTGCATCCAAAGTCCCACTTAAGACTCGTGATGATTTATCGCGGGCATACACCCCAGGGGTAGCACGAATCTGTTTAGCAATCGCAGCCGATAAATCAGATGCTCGCCGCTTAACTATTAAGCGCAACACCGTCGCCGTTGTATCTGATGGTTCGGCGATTTTAGGTCTTGGAAATCTCGGGCCAGAGGCTGCAATGCCAGTGATGGAGGGCAAGGCCGTTCTATTTAAGCGCTTTGCAAATGTTGATGCCTGGCCAATCTGCCTAGACTCACAGGATACTGAAGAGATTATCCGCGCAGTGCAGATGATTGCACCTGGCTTTGGCGGAATTAATTTAGAGGATATTTCAGCGCCACGTTGTTTTGAAATTGAGGCGCGATTAAAGGAAACGTTAGATATTCCAGTCTTTCATGATGATCAACACGGTACTGCAATCGTCGTTTTAGCTGGACTGCTCAATGCCTTGCGTTTAGTTAAAAAGGATATGAGCGAAGTTCGCATCGTCATGATGGGTGCTGGTGCTGCAGGCAGCGCAATTCTGCGCCTGCTCTTTCTATCAGGTCTTAAGCACGCATCGGTCTTTGACTCTAAAGGAATCCTTCACAAAGACAGCAAGGCCGAGAACGAAATGCGGAAGTGGCTAATAGCCAATACGAACTTGGAAAATAGAACGCACTCAATTACTGAAGAGATGAAAGGCGCCGATATTTTCATTGGCGTCAGTGCGCCCAATGTAATCACTGAAGCACATGTGGAGTCCATGGCTCACGATGCCATCGTCTTTGCAATGTCGAACCCTGATCCAGAGATTGACCCAGCCCTTGCACAAAAGCATGCCCGAATCGTAGCTACCGGGCGAAGTGACTATCCAAACCAGATTAACAATGTTCTAGCTTTCCCTGGTTTATTTCGCGGCCTCTTAGATGCAGGCGTTTCAAAAATCACCGACGAGATGCTAGCTGCAGCTGCGCGGGCAATATCAGAGTGCGTAAGCCCCGATCAACTCAATGAAAACTTTATCGTTCCTAGTGTCTTTGACCCTGCAGTCTCACCAGCAGTATCCAATGCGGTCTATAAAATCGCCACTGAAAAGAAAAAAGGAGAGCACTAAATGCCACAGATCAACGTAAGACCATCAAAGGTTGTTGGCAGCGAAAAAGTCTTAACGAAAGGTGCAATTGATTTTGTTGTTCACCTGGATGAGATGTTTCATGCCCGCCGTGAAGAGCTCTTAGCATTGCGCTCATCTAATCGCGCAAAAATTGCAGCAGGTGCAACTTTAGATTTCCTTCCTGAAACCGCCGAAATTCGAAATGGCAATTGGAAAGTGGCCCCTGCCCCGCACGATCTGCAGGATCGGCGTGTAGAAATTACTGGCCCCACTGAACCCAAGATGGCCATTAACGCTCTGAACTCTGGGGCTAAAGTCTGGCTGGCGGATTTAGAGGACTCCAATACCCCCCACTGGTCAAATGTTGTTGAGGGCCAGTTAACGCTCCAAGGCGTCGCCCGGCGCACGCTTACTTTTACATCCCCTGAAGGAAAGTCCTATGCACTCAAAGATGGGCCACTGGCTACATTAGTTGTACGCCCCCGAGGTTGGCACCTGAATGAGCGCAATGTAACGATTGATGGGCGCCCAATGGTTGGGCCGATCTTTGATGCTGGCATGCATATGTTCCATAATGCTAAAGCGTTAATCGCAAACGGCTCCGGTCCATATTTCTATTTAGCTAAGAATGAATCTCATTTAGAGGCGCGTTTGTGGAACGAGATATTTACTGAGGCCGAAAAGGTTTTAGGTATCCCACATGGCACCGTGCGTGCAACAGTTTTAATTGAAACTATTCCAGCCGCATTTGAAATGGATGAGATTCTCTACGAACTTCGCGATCATATGAGTGGCTTGAATGCTGGGCGCTGGGACTATCTGTTTTCAATGATTAAAGTCTTTAGAGACCGAGGTGCCGAGTTCTTAATTCCAGATCGCGGCCAAGTTGCTATGACTGCGCCAATGATGCGCGCATATACCGACCTATTAGTACAGACCTGCCACAAGCGTGGTGCATATGCCATCGGCGGCATGGCCGCATTTGTGCCAAGTCGAAAAGATGCTGAAATAAATAAGGTCGCCTTCGATAAAGTGCGCGCCGACAAAGTCCGTGAAGCTGGCGACGGTTTTGATGGCTCGTGGGTTGCCCATCCTGATTTAGTTGCAATCTGCCGCGAAGTCTTCGATGAAGCATTGGGCAATAAAACCAACCAACTCGATGTCATGCGTCCCGACGTACGTGTCACTGCCAGTGATTTGTTGTCCGTTGACAAAACTCCGGGTCAAATAACTCAAGAGGGCCTTCGGCTCAACATCGATGTATCCCTGCAGTATTTAGCGGCCTGGCTTGGGGGCAGCGGCGCAGTTGCGATTCATAACTTGATGGAAGATGCGGCAACGGTTGAAATATCCCGTTCTCAAATCTGGCAACAAGTAAAGAACGCAGTTAGCTACGCCGACACCCACGCCGTTGCAACTAAGGAGTTGGTACGAGAAATCCTGGCAACAGAAGCTGCCCGACTAGTTGGCCAAGGCTGGGATAGCGAAAAGATCAAGGCAGCATCGGCGCTTTTTGAGCGTGTAAGTCTGGATGATAACTATGCAGACTTCCTTACTCTGCCAGCACTTGAGATGATTGATTAATGTCCTTTGATTTAGTCATCCGATCTGCGCACGTCATAAGCGATATTGGTGATCGCCCTGCTGCAGTCTGCGTTAGTGATGGTCAAATCGTCAAAATTGCTGGCTTCGATGAGGTTCTGGCCGCTAAAAAGGATTTAACAATCACTGGCGCCCTTATTCCAGGCCTTGTCGATACCCATGTTCATATTAATGAACCGGGGCGCACGCAGTGGGAGGGTTTTGAATCGGCAACGAAAGCTGCCGCGGCGGGCGGTGTAACTACGGTTATCGATATGCCGCTCAACAGTATTCCGCCGACAACTAACATTAAGGCACTTGCGATAAAGAAGGAGGCAGCCAAAGGAAAGTGTTCGGTCGATGTTGGTTTCTGGGGCGGTTCTATTCCGGGAAACGTAAGCGATCTTAAAGCTCTGCACGATGAAGGCGTCTTTGGTTTTAAGTGTTTTCTTCTGCACTCAGGTGTTGATGAGTTTCCAGGTTCTGACCTACCTGATTTGACTGCAGCACTCGATGAGTTAGCGTCCCTTGATGCTTTAATGGTTGTGCACGCCGAAGATTCAGTTGCTATTGAAAAATCTTCAAAGCCATCATCTCGCGCATATTCAGAGTTTTTAGCATCTCGCCCCAAGGGTGCAGAAAACGTCGCTATTGCCCAGCTAATTGAACAGGCCCGCAAAATAAAAGGGCGCGTGCATGTCTTGCATCTTTCAAGTGGCGATTCGTTGGCTTTGATTCGTTCGGCTAAAGCCGATGGCGTGCGCATAAGTGCCGAAACCTGCCCACATTATTTATCGCTTACCGCCGAAGAGATCGCCGATGGCGCAACACAATACAAATGCTGTCCGCCGATTCGCGAAAAAAGTAATCAAGATGAGTTATGGCAGGGCTTACAGAGCGGTGTTATTGATTTAATCGTCTCGGACCACTCGCCATGCACTGAAGACTTAAAGATTTTTGACATCGGTGATTTCCAGCAGGCTTGGGGTGGAATCTCATCACTTCAACTTGGAATCTCAATAATTTGGACTAAGGCAAAGGAGCAAGATATATCGCTCTGGCAAGTAGTGAAGTGGATGAGTCAAAAACCTGCCGAACTAGCAGGCTTAACTCGCAAAGGGGCAATCAGAGTTGGAATGGATGCCGATTTTGCCGAGTTTGATACCGAAGCACATTTCACCGTTGAACCCACCGAGCTATTTCATAAGAACCAGATCACGCCATATCAAGGAAAGACACTGCAGGGGCGAATCAAACAAACCTGGTTACGTGGAGAATTGATTTACAAAGATGCTTCCATGATAAATTCACCACACGGCGAATTCTTGATCAGGGGAAAGAGTTAATGGATTTCACGCAACTACCAGACCTTGCCCTTCGTCAATCAGGTGCCGGAGTTGTCTATGCAAATGATGAGTTCTTCGCCGAGAAGGAAAATCTTTTAAATCCAGGGCGAGCCAACTTTGCATCCCATACCTTTGGACATAAGGGCCAGATCTATGATGGCTGGGAAACACGTCGCCGTCGCAATGAGCCAGGCAATGACTTTGCCATCATTCGTCTTGGGCAACCAGGAATCATTAAAGGCGTCAATATCGATACTGGAAATTTCACGGGCAACTATCCCCCACATGCCTCCGTTGAGGCTGCAGCCTTTAATCACATTCCAACAATCAGCGAATTACTTGCTGCATCATGGACAACTGTCTTAGAAAAGTCAGAACTAGCGGGAGATTCTGAGAACTTATTTGCAGTCACAAGTGATAAGCGTTGGACGCATGTGCGTTTAACAATGCATCCCGATGGTGGCATCGCACGCTTTCGTGTCTTTGGAACACCCATCCCAGATCCAGCATGGGTAGCGGCTTGTGGGCCAAAGAATTTAGCGGCCCTAGATAACGGCGCGGAGTTTTTAGGTTCTAGTGATGATTTTTATTCATCGGCTAAAAATACTTTGCAGGCAGGAGATCCAAAGAACCAAGGCGACGGTTGGGAAAACAAACGCAGACGCGGCGCGGGCAATGACTTCTTTGTAGTTCGTCTATCTGCCCCTGGCACCGTAAATGCACTTGAAATCGACACAACACATTTCAAAGGCAATCCCCCAGCCGAAGTTATGGTCACAGGTGGAAGCGCCGAGGCATTACTCAAAGCACCTGGCTCTGTAGTTTTACTTGCCCGCACTGGGGTGCAGGCTGATACTCCCCACAAATACATAACCCCGTGCGATCAAGTCATCGAAGCTGTACGCCTGGATGTATTTCCAGATGGCGGCCTCGGACGCTTCCGCGTCTGGGGACAAGAAATCGGCAAGGCTTAACATGGCCTTAGATAAATCTTTTTTCGATAAGGCCGATGTGACCCTGGCACAAGCCGATAATTTACTAGCAACTAAATACCGCGGCGATTTTGGTGGCCGCCAACCGATACATACCTGTTACGTACCAGCCGATAAGTTAACGGCTACAACACCTGCGCAGTGGGGCGCGATTGCGCTGCAAACTATAGATGAGCACACTCCAAACGCTAAAGCTCTAGCAACTGCCGTTGGGGCAGATGTAGGTGGAATCGAAGAGATCTTTGATCGCATTAAAGCCAAACTCAATACCCAGCCGATTGAAGATCTACGTATTGATTTTGAAGATGGCTATGGCCGCCGTGGGGATGAATCCGAAGAAAAAGATTTAGCAGCGGCCCTTGTTGCCTTCAAAGATATCAAAACTCCTTTCATTGGTATCCGCATGAAAGCGCTCGAGGCCGTTACTCGCCAGCGCGGACTAAAGACTCTCGATCAATTTATTGCCGGCATTGTCTCAAATGGAAAATACCCCGAGAATTTTATTATTACTCTCCCGAAAGTTACATTCCCTGAGCAAGTTGATGTCATGATTTCAGCCCTTGAAGTAATCGAAAAGACCCATGGTCTAACGGCGGGCACTATTAGATTTGAAATTCAGATTGAAACTACGCAAGCGATTATGGATCAAGATGGCCGTGTAACTGCCGCCCAATACATAGATCGCGCTAAGGGGCGCCTCAGTGCATTTCACTACGGCACATATGATTATTCCGCTGCAGCTGGTATCTCATCGGCCTATCAAACTCTCGATCACCCAGCTGCAGATTATGCAAAGAATGTTTTACAAGTTGTAACTGCCGGCACAACGGTCCGTATCTCAGATGGCTCAACAAATATCCTGCCCATCGGAACAACGGCCGAAGTCCATGCCGCAATGCACAATCACTATCGCCTTGTTCGCCGCTCACTTGAGCGCGGTATCTATCAAGGCTGGGATCTACATGGCTCGCAACTTCCTACACGCATCGCCGCTAACTGGATTTTCTACCGCGATGGTCTGGCTGCCGCCTCACTTCGCTTGCGCAACTATCTAAACAGCGCGACATCGGGAACGATGGATGAGCCAGCAACGGCACTTACCTTGGCCCGTTATTTCCTGCGCGGCCTAGATTGCGGAGCTATTGAATCAAGTGAGATTGAAAAGCTAACCAAACTCGATGAGGCTGGACTGCGCGAGATCGTATTTAAAAAGGGCGTTATTTAGCATCAATCTCGTGTTCTGGGGCAACGTTCATGGGGTTGGTTTTAAGTAGTTCATTGATTCGTGAGTTGGAGCCAATCCATACGACTAAATCTCTGTCTATTGAATCAGCTAATTGATTTATGATGTGAAAACCATTCTCAATTGCATTACTGCCCAAGCGATGGTGGTGGCCAATTCGATTCCTTAGATCTCGAATATCAAGAGTGAGATTTGAAATATAGCTCTGTCGCCTACTTGGTGCATTTACAAATCCAGAGGCCAGCTCCGGCCAGAGGAATAACTGCTTCTTGGAAACTAACTGATGCCAGAAGCCAAATGAGAGTTCGGAGATAATTTGATCTGGAGTCAAAGGTTTCCTATTTTTCCTTACCCGTCCCATTGCATCGGCTATCTCTTTGAAGGGCTGGGACGGCGCCATGCTGGGATCTTTACTTCTCCCCAGTTCATAATTATCATCGAAAATCCAATGTCTGCCTCTTCCCAAGAAAATCTGACGCTGTGTCATTTTTCTATCCAAAAGATTGCGCAGAGCAACTTCAATGTATGCAATAGCCTCCCAATACGCCGAGGCTAACTCGGAGTTCCATCGATAAAGTGCCACCGCGCGCTCATAATTGCCCAATGAACTGCGCAGGTAGGTGTTCATCCGATAGAGCGTGAAGTGTTTAATTGTAAATTCCCAGATTCCTGTGTTGGCTTTTGTCATCGCAAGGAGGTATCTTTCTCGTGAACACCCCGGAACCGTCCCTGTAGTACTCGATTGAGTACCGATCAAACGGCCGGGGTTCTGTCTTTGTTCTTGAGAATAAATGTGTGGGCCGACAGATTTAAGAAACCTGTTTTCAGTTTGTGGACGAAGCCGTTATCTAATTAATTGCGCGAGTGACAATGACACGGGCTTGATCACCGTAGTGCACACTGCCGGGCTCATACACATCGATTCGTAGAATCTCTGGAGTTTGGATCGCACCGAGTGCAACCAGTGATTCCAACTCTCCTGCAAAGCCTTTGGATTCAAAGTGCTCATTGTTAACGCCCACCACTAACCAACCATCATGGGCAAGCAGTGGCAAGAGATTGCGCAAACACTCTGGACCTAAATGCCCATGTGTAAATGTGCCAGAGCTAAAGAGTGCTTCATAGGGCTCATTCTCATTAGGAACGGCCACCGTTAAATCCCGCTCATAGAGTGCGCGATAAACAACGCTGCCATCCTCGCGTGTTTTTAATCTGGCCTGGGCCAACATCTCAGGTGAAATATCCATGCCATCGATAACCACAGCAGGACGCAGGCGAGTTACATACATTCCAGTTAATCCAGTACCCGTACCGATATCTAACACTCGAGTAACTGGCGGTAGAACATCGTTAAAAACCTCAGCGATAGCTTTGGGATAGCGATACTGCTTAGCATCTACAAAAGATGATTCATAAGTTGCCGCCCACTTGGCATAGAGACGGCGATTATCATCGGGAGTCTTTACTGAATAGGCCTCATCTAGACCTAAAACTTCCTCACTCACTACTACCCGCCGATTGCCGACATAGGACGTGTAGGTTGAATAAAACTAGGATCATTGATGCCATGGCCTGGCAGTTTAGCTTTGATTGTTGAGTGAAAGGCTTTGACTAAACTCTCTCGCTTTTGATCGGGGGTTAATTCATTGTCGCGCAAAATACCGCGCATATCCGTCTCGGTCATTGAAAATAGACAGGCGCGAATCTGCCCATCAGATGTTAAGCGCACGCGATCACAGTCACCGCAAAATGGCCGTGTCACACTGCCGATGATTCCAACAACGGCTGGTCCGCCATCGATATAGAACTCTTCGGCCGGAGATGATCCACGATCTTCAACTGGCGTCAATGTGAACTCACTGCTCAACTGCGCATAAATCTCATCGGCTGTAATCATCTGATCGCGTGACCAGGCCCCACCTGCATCCAATGGCATCTGTTCAATAAAGCGCAGATTCAAACTCTCTTTGAGCGCCCAGCGCAGCAGGGCAATTGACTCATCATCATTTACTCCACGCATTAACACTGAGTTAATTTTTAGAGGCTTTAAACCTGCAGCGCGCGCGGCATCGATGCCGGCAAAGACATCGTTAATGCGATCTCTAAAAGTTAGCTTTTTAAAACGCTCACGATCGAGGGTATCTAAAGAGATATTGATTCGGCTCAAACCCGCATCAACTAATGGTTGTGCAAGCTTTGCCAACGCCAAGCCATTTGTAGTCATCGAAAGTTTCGGTGGGTTAGAGATCGCATTAATTCGTGCAACGATCTCAACGATATCTGGACGCAGCAGCGGCTCTCCCCCAGTTAAACGGATCTCATCGATGCCTTGTGAGACTGCAGCTTCTATAACTGCAATGAGCTCGTCAGTTGTTAATAAATCCTGACTTGGTAGCCAGGCGTTAAAATCATGAGGCATGCAATAGGTACAGCGAAGTGAGCAGCGATCGGTGAGCGAGACACGCAAGTCGCGATGGGCGCGGCCATATGTATCGATTAAGGCGCTCATAGGGATCTGCTTCGGCTCAACATTTGGCTGATTCTACTATGACGGCCAAGGCCCTTAGATACCTCACATCAAGGCTTTCGCCCTTGATGGACTGCCTATTGAACTGGCAATGTTGGTATTAGTTGTTATGATTTCTCACATGACTACAGATAGCGAGCAAGCCTTAGAGGTACTTCGTACTGTCTGGCAAGGCCAACCAAGTTTGGC
>Ga0114967_10002381_pt1 | contig 15725 bp, 15 predicted proteins | sample M_130628_MF_Meta_FD_92639 | JGI IMG/M metagenome (GOLD analysis project Ga0114967, IMG submission 92639) | Freshwater microbial communities from Lake Montjoie, Canada to study carbon cycling - M_130628_MF_MetaG | ecosystem: Environmental > Aquatic > Freshwater > Lake | place: Lake Montjoie... | reverse complement strand
TGTCTCCCGCGCCGTCGCCCCGGGCGGCGCCATTGTCTCCCGCGCCGTCGCCCCGGGCGGCGCCATTGTCTCCCGCGCCGTCGCCCCGGGCGGCGCCATCGTCCACCGCGCCGTCGCCCCGGACGGGATTAGGGTTCGCTGCACTGTCTTCTGTCATGGCGATGCTCGCTGTGAATCATCGCCCACCGCGTCGCCGGACGCATCCGAACTCGCGCGATCGGCGTCACCGCCGAGCGCTTCGAGAACCGCCGCGGCCGTCGCGACTCCGATACCCGGCACCGCGGTGATCTCTTCGACGCTGGCCTGCCGAATCCGCGCCAGCGACCCGAAGTGGGTGACCAACGCCTTGCGACGGCTCTCCCCCAGGCCACGCACCGAGTCCAGAGCGGACGCGGTCATCCGCTTGGATCGCTTGCTCCGGTGATAGGAGATCGCGAACCGGTGTGCCTCATCGCGCACGCGCTGTAGCAGGTAGAGCCCTTCGCTGTTGCGGGGCAGGATCACCGGATCGGCCTCGGCGGGGACCCAGACCTCCTCCAGCCGCTTGGCCAGTCCGATCACCGCAACGTCGGTGACGCCGAGTTCGTCGAGCACCCGCGCAGCGGCGTTGACCTGTGGCGCGCCACCGTCGACGACGAAGAGGCTGGGCGGGTAGGCGAACCTACGGGGCTTGTCGGCGCCCACCGGTTCAGCGGAATCCGATGCCTCGACATCGGCGACGTGACGCTGGAAACGGCGCCGGGTGACCTCCGCGATCGAGGCGACGTCATCGGATCGGCCATCCCCGGCCGCTTCCCGAATCGCGAAATGGCGATAGTCGGATTTGCGCGGCAGGCCGTCCTCGAACACCACCAGCGAGCCCACAACATCGGTGCCCTGCACATGACTGATATCGACGCATTCGATCCGCAGCGGCGCATCCGCGAGGCCAAGCGATTCCTGAATATTCTGCAGCGCAGCCGATCTCGCGGTGAAGTCGCCGGCCCGCTTGAGCTTGTGCTGTGCCAAAGCCTCCTGGGCGTTGCGGTGAACCGTCTCGGCAAGTGCAGCCTTATCGCCTCGACGAGGAACCCGTAACGACACCGCCGAACCGCGCAGCCCGGACAACCAGATGCCGAGTTCGGCGGCATTGGGCGGCAGGCATGGAACCAGCACCTCCCGCGGTACCGGATTGTTGGATTCGTCTGCTGCGCCGCCCAATTCGGCTACGGGCGGGCCGCCCAATTCGGCTACGGGCGGGCCGCCCAATTCGGCTTCGGGCGGGCCGCCCAATTCGGCTTCGGGCGGGCCGCCCAATTCGGCTTCGGGCTTGCCGCTCAATTCGGCTTCAGCGCCGTAGAACTGGGTGATGAACTGCTCCACCAGTTGAGCCTGAGCGGAGTCGCCCGGGTCGCCGGGCTTCTCGACGATCCAGCCTCGCTGACCGCGAACACGGCCGCCACGCACGTGGAACACCTGCACCGCGGCTTCCAAGTCATCGTCGGCGAATGCGACAACATCGGCATCGGTGCCGTCTCCGAGCACGACCGCCTGCTTTTCCAATACCCGCTTAATCGCACCGATGTCATCGCGTAACCGCGCCGCCCGCTCAAAGTCGAGTTCTGCAGCGGCGGCATTCATCTGGCGCTCCAGATCACGGGCAAAGCGGTCGGTCCTGCCCGACAGGAAGTCACAGAAGTCACCCACGATCCTGCGATGTTCCTCCGCGCTGACTCGGCCGATACAGGGCGCCGAGCATTTATCGATATAGCCGAGCAGACAGGGACGTTCGATTTGCCTGTGCCGCTTGAACACTCCGCCGGAGCAGGTACGCGCCGGGAAGACCCGGGTCAGCAGATCCAGCGTCTCCCGGATCGCCCAGGCGTGCGAGTACGGTCCGAAGTAGCGCACACCTTTGCGGCGCGGGCCGCGATAGATCATCAGCCGCGGGAACTCCTCGTTGAGGGTCACCGCAAGCACCGGATAGGACTTGTCGTCGCGGTAGCGGACGTTGAACCGCGGATCGAATTCCTTGATCCAGTTGTACTCGAGTTGCAGTGCCTCAACTTCGGTGCCGACCACCGTCCACTCCACTTTCGCGGCGGTGGTCACCATCTGGCGGGTGCGGGGATGCAGGCCGGCGATATCGGCGAAGTACGACGACAACCGGCTGCGCAGGCTCTTGGCCTTCCCGACGTAGATCACCCGGCCGCGGACATCCCGGAAACGGTAGACGCCGGGTTCGACCGGGATGGAACCCGGCGCCGGGCGGTACGTCGCAGGATCGGCCACGCTGATCAGGCTAGTACCGGCACCAGACCGCCGGGGGTGCTGCACTACCGATAGCGATCCATCAACTCTCGGACGGTGTCCATGGCGGCGACCGCATGCTCCCGGTCGAAGGACTGGATGGCCAGTGCCGGGACATACTCGTTGTGGGCCAGGTCCACCCGGGCCCAACGCTTGCCGGGCGGGAATGACACGTCGACCACTTCATCCCACGGAATCAGCCGATAGCCCAGCACATTTCGGACCGCCAGACCCATTGCGCCAACTCTCAACCGGGGCCGGATCAACAGCAGGACCGCACCGGCCAGCACGGCCGCCAAGCCCGCCATCGCGAATTGATCAGCGGTTCGCAGGACTGGTCCGGTGGACCTGTCCTTGAGCAAGGCCGCCACCGTGAGTCCGGCAGCCATGATCAGTGCCGCGACGCCGTAGGCGTACCGAGCAACCGTCCGTGGCCTGAACTCGGCGTCCCAGTCTCCGCCGGCGCGAGTTTCGGTCATGCCCTACGCAGGTGGCGCAGCGTCAACGCGGTGGACAGGGCGGCCGCGGTGGCCTGGGCGCCCTTGTCCTCGACGGAATCCGGTAGCCCGGCGCGGTCGAGCGCCTGCTGTTCGTTGTCGGTGGTCAGCACGCCGTTGGCCACCGGGGTGGCGCAATCCAACGACACTCTGGTGAGCCCCTGGGTCACTGCATCGCAGACGTAATCGAAATGTGGGGTTGAGCCTCGGATCACAACTCCCAGTGCCACCACGGCATCGTGGTTTCGGGCCAGCTCCTGCGCCACTACCGGAATTTCGATCGCGCCGTGCACCCGAACCACGGTCGGATGGATCACCCCGCATCCCTCGGCCACTTTGCGAGCGCCATCGAGCAGTGCGTCACAGATTCCGGCGTGCCAGGTACTCGCGACGATGGCAAGTTTCACATCGGAGGCGTCCATATCCGGAACCGCCGGGACACCAGCACCGCCGCTCACTGGAGCGCGCCCTCGTCGTAATCCTCCAGGCCGTCCAATTCATGGCCCATCCGATCGCGCTTGGTCTTGAGGTAGCGGATGTTCTCGGCATTGGCCCGCACCGGTAGTGCGACTCGTTCGATGATGTTGAGCCCGTAGCCGTCCAGGCCCACGCGTTTTGCGGGATTGTTGGTCAGCAGGCGCATTGACCGCACGCCCAGATCGACCAGGATCTGCGCACCGATCCCGTAGTCGCGGGCATCGGCGGGCAATCCGAGTTCGAGGTTCGCGTCGACGGTGTCGGCACCGGCATCTTGAAGCTGGTAGGCCTGCAACTTGTGCATCAGGCCGATGCCGCGGCCCTCGTGGCCGCGCATGTAGAGCACCACGCCACGATCTTCCGCGGCGACCATCTCTATGGCGGCGTCCAGTTGCGGACCGCAGTCGCACCGTTGCGAGGCGAACACGTCGCCGGTGAGGCATTCCGAGTGCACCCGAACCAGAACATCGCGGCCGTCGTTCTCCGGACCGGCAATATCGCCACGCACCAACGCGACGTGTTCGACCTGGTCGTAGATATTCCGGTAGCCGACCGCGCGGAACTCACCGTGCCGAGTCGGGATCCGGGCCTCGGCCACCCGTTCGACATGCTTCTCGTGCTTGCGGCGCCACTCAATGAGATCGGCGATGGAGATCAAGGCGAGTCCGTGTTCGTCGGCGAAGACCCGCAGCTCATCGGTCTGGGCCATGGCGCCTTCGTCCTTCTGACTGACGATCTCGCAGATTGCCCCGGCCGGTTGCAGACCCGCCATCCGGGCCAGGTCGACGGCCGCCTCAGTGTGACCGGGGCGACGCAGCACGCCACCGTCCTTTGCGCGCAACGGCACCACATGGCCGGGCTTGGTGAAGTCATCGGCAACACTCGATGGATCCGCCAGCAGTCGCATCGTGGTAGCGCGGTCCGAAGCCGAAATACCTGTTCCCACACCATGTCTGGCGTCGACAGTGACGGTATAGGCGGTGCCGTGCTTGTCCTGGTTGATCGCATACATCGGCAGCAGGCCCAAGCGGTCGCAGATATCGCTATCGAGCGGAACGCACAGATAACCCGAGGTGTACCGGACCATGAAAGCGACCAGTTCGGGTGTGGCCTTCTCGGCGGCGAAGATCAGATCGCCTTCATTCTCGCGATCCTCATCATCGATGACAACGACGGCCTTACCCGCAGCGATGTCGGCAACCGCCCTTTCGACGGTGTCCAGTCTCATCATCGTTGCCGCCTGCCTGTTACCCGATTAACCAAAAACTCTGTTGGAATGCCTGGTAATACTGCTGGATTCAGTATGAACCACCAAAAATGGCCGGTTAAGACCAGCGCTCGCCCAGGAATCGCTCGACGTACATCGCGGTTCGGCGCCACCTTACGCTGTGCTTATCGTGCCCGATCACAGGCGCAGTCCTACCGCCGCAGGGCCAGATATCTGTGAGCTGACCGGAAGGATGTTGAGCCATGACCACCGGCACCAACCCTGCCGCCGCACCACCCGCCGGCACCGCATGGGTCGGCGAGTGGGATGCACAGTTCGATGACCGCGTGTACGGCGCCGATCCGGTGACGGTTGGCGATATCGCGGCTCTGTTAACCGGAGTGCAGCACCGCAACGGGTCAACCGTCAGCGGTGTCGCGGTTCGGGTAGACGGCGGCGTGGTCGTCGGGGGTCGGGAGTTGCCCATCGTGGTGGACCTGACGCCGGCCCAGGCGCGCGAGTTAGGCGAGGTCCTGATCGGGTTGGCCGAGAATGCAGAGTCTCTGGACGGGATCGGGCCGGAACCGGCGACCCGGTGATGACCTCGTCTCTCCTAGTCGCTCGCAGCGTCTTTATGGAACAACAACCGCTCGACGTATTTCGCGATCACGTCAACCTCGAGGTTGACCGGCGCACCGACGGCAGCGCTGCCGAGAGTAGTCAGCGCCAGTGTGGTGGGAATTAGTGAGACCTCGAACCATTCACTGGTGGCTTCTGCTCTTCGCCCGAGAGGCTCGTCGGCACCCAGCGCAGACACCGTCAGCGAGATGCCGTCGACGGTGATCGAGCCCTTTTCCACCACATACCGAGAGATCTCCCGCGGCAATGCGATTCGAACCACCTCCCAGTGCTCCGACGGAGCGCGCGAGATCACCGCGCCGGTGCCGTCCACGTGGCCCTGAACGATATGACCGCCAAGCCGGCTGTTCACAGCCGCGGCGCGTTCCAGATTGACCTGGCTGCCCACCGCGAGTGCCGCCAGGCTGGAACGGTTCAGGGTCTCGGCCATGACGTCGGCGCTGAAGCGGCCCTCCGGGAGTACGTCGACCACGGTCAGGCACACGCCGTTGACGGCGATGGAGTCGCCGTGCCGGGCGTCGACGGTCACCACGGGTCCGCGGATGATCAGACGCGCAGCATCGCCGAGGTCGTCGGTGGCGACGATCTCGCCGAGTTCCTCAATGATTCCGGTGAACACGGCCCCAATCTAGTCATGACCTCGGATCCGGCGATCACTCGGCCTCGCCGCCGCGGCACTGCCCGCCCGACCCACTACGATGCCCCTATGTCGACGACTCGCCGAATCTTCGCCGCCCTGGCCGCCCTGTTCGCCGCCGCCCTGCTCATCTCGGGCTGCTCGAAGACGCCATCTGAACCGCTACCGGACGCAGCCGGACTGCTGCAGCAGTCCATCGCCGCCACTAAAGCACTGCAGAGTGCCCACCTCGAGATCGTCGTCAACGGCAAGATCGACGGCCTGCCCATCAAAAAACTGGCCGGTGACCTGACCAATGTTCCGGCTGTCGCCATCAAGGGCAGTTCGACCATCACGATGGGCGGCTCGGATGTCGACATCCAACTGGTGGTGCTGGACGGCACCCTGTACGCGGCGCTGACTCCGAACAGCTGGCTCGATATGGGTCCGGCCGTCGAGGTCTACGACCCGTCGGTCATCCTGAATCCCGATTCCGGGCTGGCCAATATGCTCGCCAACATCACCGACGCCAAGGCACAGGGCTTCGAGACAATCGGGGGCGTGCCGACCGTCAAGATCACCGGCACTGTCGCGGCCGCCGCGGTGAACAAGCTGATCCCGCAACTGAAGGCCAGCGGACCGCTGCCGGCCACAGCCTGGATCGAGAAAGACGCACCGAACCAACTGGTTCAGGCCCAGGTCGACCGGAGCGACGGGAACAACGTGCAGTTGACCCTGTCCGAATGGGATAAGCCGGTCACCGTCACCAAGCCCGCGATGTGATGCCGCAGGCCCCCGCTATCGACAACACCCCGAACGTCGGCCGCGGCCGACGGGTCGCGATCGGCGCGGGTAGTCTCGCGGTCCTGCTCGGGGCGCTGGACACCTATGTCGTGGTCACGATCATGGTCGACATCATGCGGTCGATCAACATTCCGATCAACAAGATCCAGCAGATCACACCAATCATCACCGTGTATCTGCTGGGATACATCGCCGCGATGCCATTACTGGGACGGCTGTCTGACCGGTTCGGCCGCAAACTCGTGCTGCAGTTGAGTCTGATCACGTTCGCCGCCGGCTCGGTGGTGACCGCGCTGTCCGGCGATCTGACCATGCTGGTGATCGGCCGCCTGATCCAGGGCATCGCCAGTGGCGCGCTGCTGCCGGTCACCCTTGCCCTGGCCGCAGACCTGTGGGCGGCGCGAAGCCGAGCCGCGGTGCTGGGCGGAATCGGGGCAGCGCAGGAACTCGGTAGCGTGCTGGGCCCGCTGTACGGCATCGGTGTGGTGTGGCTGCTCAACACCTGGCGGGACGTGTTCTGGATCAACGTGCCGCTCACGCTGATCGCCATGGGGCTGATCCACATCAGCCTCCCGTCACACGAGCGCAGTGACACACCCGAACGCGTCGACGTGGTGGGCGGCGTGCTGCTTGCGATCGCACTCGGCCTCGCGGTGTGGGGCCTCTACAACCCCAACCCCGACGGCAAGCAAATTCTGCCGAATCACGGTCTGGTACTGGTGGGGGGCGCAGCGCTGGCCGCGATCGCGTTCGCGGTGTGGGAGCGGTTCGCCACCACCCGCCTGATCGAACCGCGGGGGGTGAAGTTCGGCCCGTTCCTGACCGCCCTTGCCACCTCGATGTGTGCCGGCGCCGCACTGATGGTCACCCTGGTCAACGTCGAACTGTTCGGACAGGGCGTGCTGGGCAAGGACCAGAACGGGGCCGCCTTCCTGCTGCTGCACTTCCTGGCCGCACTTCCCATCGGAGCTTTGATCGGCGGTTGGATCGCCACCCGGATCGGTGATCGGGTAGTGGCTGTGGTGGGCATGGTGATCGCCGCGTTCGCCTACTGGCTGGTGTCGCAGTGGGGCGTCGATGTGCTGTCCGCCCACCACGATCTGGGTGTGGTCCGCCTGCCGGTTTTCGGCACCGACCTGGCGCTGGCTGGGTTCGGGCTGGGCCTGGTGATCGGTCCGCTCACCTCGGCGGCGCTGCGGGTGGTGCCTTCCGCCCAGCACGGGATCGCCTCCTCGCTGGTGGTGGTGGCGCGGATGACGGGCATGCTGATCGGCGTCGCGGCGCTGAGCGCCTGGGGTCTGTACCGGTTCAACCAGATTCTGGCCACCCTGCCCAGCACACCGGCGGACACCCTGGCCGCCAAGATCGCCGGCGAGGCCGTTCGCTACCGCACCGCATTCGCCATGCAGTACGGCTCGATCTTCTTCATCACCACCATCGTCTGCCTGGCCGGGGCCGTGTTCGCGTTGTTCATCGGGGGCCGCCAGAGTCATGCCGACGACGGATCAGATGTGACCGCACCGTCGAACAGTGGCGCGGGAATACCGGGCTAATCGCGTTGAGCCACCACCCGATCAACCCGCGGTGGGTAACGTCGCCGGCATGCTGGTGACGACATGCTGATCGCCGCACTGCGCGATTTGCAATGGCGCAAGCGCCGTTTCGCGATTGCCATCGTCGGCACCGGCCTGGTCTTCGCGATGACACTGGTTCTCACCGGCCTGGCCAACGGATTCCGGGTGGAGGCCACCCGGACCGTCGATTCCCTGCAGTTGGACGCATTCCTGGTCAAGTCCGGAGCGACCGGGCCATTCCTGGGCTCATCGGCCTTCCCCCCCACCAAGATGCAACTGCCCGGCGTGACCGCGTCGGTGCCACTGGTCTACGGAAGCGCGACGATGCCCGATGGCGATTCGGCACGCAGCGTCAACGTATTCGGTGCGCCAGAGCGCGGACCCGGTATCCCGGTGATGGTCGACGGACGTCCGCCGTCGGCTCCGGATGAGGTGGCGGTATCGACAACGATGGGCAGGGCGATCGGCGATACCGTCGAAATCGGTTCTCTCCCATTGCGAATCGTCGGACTAGCTGACGACTCAACTGCGCTGGCCGGCCAGCCCAACGTCTTCCTCACCATTCCCGGAGCACAGAAACTGTTGTTCTCCGGTCAGTCGCTCATCACCTCGGTCGGGTTGCAGGGCATGCCTTCCGCAGCGCCGGACGGATTTCGTATCGTCGACCGCGCCGGCGCAGTCGACGACCTACTTCGGGCTCTCAGTGGCGCGCGGCAGGCGATGACACTGATGGCCGGACTGCTCTGGTTGGTTGCAGCCTCAATCGTGGGGTCGATGATCTACATGTCGGCGATGGAACGCACTAGAGATTTCGCGGTCTTCAAAGCGGTCGGGGTGCCGACCCGTTCCATCCTGGCCGGACTTGCCATGCAGGCTGTCATCGTCGCGGTCCTGGCGGCACTGCTGGGCGGTGTGCTGTCGGTACTGCTCGGACCACTGTTTCCGATGCGGGTGGATATTCCGAGGATCGCGTTTCTGCTGCTGCCCGTCGTCGCGGTGACCATCGGCGTGCTGGCCAGTGTCGCAGGGTTGCGCCGCGCGGTGACGGTCGACCCCGCACGAGCATTCGGAGGGCCCTGAACCAATGGCGGACCTACGCATCAAAGACCTTGTGGTCGAGTACGCAAGCGGCCAGGAATCGGTACGTCCGATCAACCATTTGAGCCTGGAGGTCCCAGCCGGATCACTGGCGATCCTGTTGGGGCCCAGCGGATGTGGCAAGACGACGCTGCTGTCCTGCCTGGGCGGAATTCTCAAACCCACCGCCGGGCGAATCGAGTTCGGCGACGTCGACGTCACCGCCCTCGACGCCCGGGAGTTGTCGGAGTACCGCCGCAACACGGTCGGAATCGTGTTCCAGGCGTTCAATCTCGTGCCCAGCCTGACCGCCCTGGAGAACGTGCTGGTGCCGCTTCGGGCGGCCCGCATTCCGAAGCGCCAGGCCCACCAGCGGGCAGAAGAACTGCTGGATCGCGTCGGCCTGGCACACCGGATGTCGCATCGTCCCGGCGACCTCAGCGGCGGACAGCAGCAGCGCGTAGCTGTGGCACGGGCCATCGCGCTGGACCCGCCGCTGCTGATCGCCGACGAGCCCACCGCGCACCTGGACTACATCCAGGTCGAGGAGGTACTGACACTGGTCCGCGAACTCGCCTCCGGCGAACGGGTGGTCGTGGTGGCCACCCACGACACCAGAATGCTGCCACTGGCCGACAGTGTGCTGGAACTGGTGCCGCATCTGGATGCCACCGACCACGAACCCGAGACCGTGACCCTGACCGCCGGCGAGACGCTCTTCGAGCAGGGAACCATGGGCGACTCCATCTACCTGGTGTCGGCTGGTGAAATCGAATTGGTCCGCGAATTGGCCGGCGGCGGCGAGGCCGTGCTCAAAGTCGCCGGTTCGGGTGACTACTTCGGCGAGATGGGACCGCTGTTCGCCCTGCCTCGTTCGGCCAGCGCGCGGGCCCGAACCGACGCCGAGGTGGTCGGTTACACGGTGCAGGCTTTCCGCGAACTGCTCGGGTCCCTCGGGTCTCGGGATCTCATCGAGCACAGGGCTTTACATCGAGAGAGTTGACCCGAGCAAGTTGCCCCAGGGGCTATCGGTCGGGCGGCACGAGGCTGATCAACAGATCCGGTCCGATCCGTTCCACACCGTCGAAACGCCATCGCAGCGCACTCGCAATGCCGGCAACCCCGACATCGTCCACCGCGCTGAAGGGTCCGCCCAGCAGAACCGGCGCGATGTAGGCCAGGATTCGGTCAATGACACCGGCCCGGAGGAACGCTCCCGCGATGGTAGGGCCGCCTTCCACGATCACGTCGGTTCGAGCAGATAGGGCCCGAATCACCTCGTGCGGATCATGGGAATGCAACACCATGGTGGGCGAATCGCCAAGTGTCACATTAGATTCCGGCGGAATCTCCCTCTTGCCCACCACCACCCGCAACGGTTGACGCTCGGCGAGACCGCCGTCCGGCAGGCGGGCTGTCAGGCTGGGGTTGTCGGCAAAGACGGTTCCGGTACCGACGATGATGGCATCCGCGGCGGCCCTCCGACGATGTACATCGGCACGTGCGGCGTCCCAGGTGATCCACTGCGATGACCCGTCCGCTGCCGCAATCCGGCCATCGATACTGGCGGCGAATTTCCACGTCACATGCGGCAGGCCGGTGCGCTGTTTGTGCAACCACTCCCGTAGGGATCCCGCCGCCACCTCTTGGGCGCACACCCCGGAAATCACCTCGACACCGGCCGCGCGCAACCGAGCAGCACCACCGGCGGCGATCGGATTCGGATCGGCCACCGGGTAGACGACGGTTGCGATATTCGCTTCCAGGAGCGCATCTACACACGGCGGTGTCAGCCCGTGATGGTGGCACGGTTCCAACGTCACCACCGCTGTTCCACCGGCTGCACGCTCCCCTGCGGCCCGCAGTGCGACCACCTCGGCGTGTGGTCCGCCGTGCGGCGCTGTGGCGCCGATGCCCGCGATGTCACCGTCTGCGCTCACGATCACCGCACCCACCGGCGGATTCGGGTAGGTAGACCCCTTCACGCGCTGTGCCTGTTCGATCGCCACATGCATCGCGGCGGTGATGTGCGCGGGTGCGGTCATAGATGAAGATGGGGCGAAGCGAGACCGGCCTGACGGCGCAGGGCCTCAACGGCGGCACCCGGGTCGGCGGCACCGTAGACCGCTGAGCCCGCCACGAAGCAGTCCACACCGGCCTCGGCGGCCGCCTCGATGGTGTCGGCGTTGATTCCGCCGTCGATCTCAATCAGGACCGTCAGCTCACCGGAGTCGACCAAACGGCGCACGGCCGCAACCTTGGTCAGCACCTCGGGCATGAAACTCTGACCGCCGAAACCCGGTTCGACACTCATGATCAGCAATGTGTCGAAATCGCGAAGGATCTCCAGGTAGGGCTCGATCGGGGTACCGGGCTTGACCGATAAGCCTGCTTTGGCGCCCGCAGCACGGATATCACGGGCCACTGCGACGGGATCGTCGGTAGCCTCGGCGTGGAACGTCACGTTGTAGGCACCGGCTTCGGCGTAGCCCGGTGCCCAGCGCCCCGGGTCGGTGATCATCAGGTGGCAGTCCATCGGAATGTCGGTCGCCTCGAGCAGGCTTTCGACCACCGGCAGTCCGAGGGTCAAATTCGGAACGAAGTGCGCGTCCATCACGTCGACGTGCAGCCAGTCCGAACCCTCGACCGCCGCGGCCTCGCGGGCGAGCCAGGCGAAGTCTGCGGAAAGAATCGACGGTGCGATCATCGGCCGGGTCGGTGGTGCCATGGCTGCCACTCTAAGGCTTACGGATCCTTACGAAGCGCCGCGGCGAACATTGCGTCGGTTCCGTGCCGGTGCGGCCACAGTTGCACGTAGGGCCCGGCACCGAGGTCTGGAACCGACTCGAACAGGGGGCGCGCGTCCAGGGCGGTCACCGGATAGCGCCGCAGCGCGTCGGCGACCACGCCCACCGTCTCGACGAGGTGCGGCGAACAGGTCGCGTAGAGCACCACACCGCCGGGCCGGGTCAGGTTGATCGCCGACGCCAGCAGTTCACGCTGCAGCTTGGCCAGTTCAGGGACGTCGGCGGGGGTCCGCCGCCACCGCGCCTCCGGGCGCCGCCGCAGGGCTCCGAGGCCGGTGCAGGGCGCATCCACGAGGACCCGGTCAAAACCGCCGCTCGGCAGTGACGTATCGCGACCGTCGACACGCAGCACGTCGACCGGCAGTCCACAGGTGTTCTGTTCGACCATCTCGGCTCGACGCGGATTGGGTTCGATCGCGGTGACGGTTGCACCCCGCGGTGCGGCGATCGCGGCGATCAGGGCCGTCTTACCGCCCGGACCCGAACACAAATCGAGCCAACGGCCGCCGTCGGTACCGGTCAGCGGGGCAAGAGTCAGCGCGCGGGCCACCAATTGGCTGCCCTCATCCTGAACCAGGGCCCGGCCGTCCCGGATCGCGGCCACTCCGCCGGGATCACCGCTGCCGAGGTACACCGCGTAGGGCGAGTAGCGTCCGACCTCCCCGCCGACGGACTCCGCCAGCTCCGCGGCACTCAGGACGCCGGGGCGGGCGGCGAGGTGTACGGCTGGGCGTGCGTCGTCGGCCGCCAGAGCCGCATCCAGTTCGGCGGCGTCGGCACCAAGTGCGTCGGCGAACGACTGTGCGATCCAGCGTGGGTGCGCATGAACGAACGCAGCATGGCCGATCGGGTCACCGGCGGCCGGTGGTGCAAGTTCGGCCACCCACGATTTCTCGTCGCGTTTGGAAATAGCTCGCAGCACGCCGTTGACGAAACCGGCCCGTACAGAATCGAATTCGACGCCGGCCTGCTCGACCGTCGTGGACACCGCGGCGTGCGGGGCAACATGGGTCCGCAGCAGTTGATAGGCACCGAGACGCAACAGATCCAGCAGTACCGTGTCGATCTGGTCGATGGGCCGGCCGGCGGCCGAGGCGATGACGGCGTCCAGGAGCCCGCGGGTGCGGCAGGTGCCGTAGGTCAGTTCGGTCGCGAATGCCGCGTCCCGTCCGGTGATGCCGCGTTCGGTCAGGATGGCCGGCAGCGCCAGGTTGGCGTAGGCGTCTCGTTCGGAGACCGCACGCAACACATCGAATGCGGCACGCCGGGCCGGGTCGAGTTGGGCGCGCGGCCGGCGGCTCTGGCGCGCAGTCACGTTGCCCGCACCCCGGGTTCCAGTCGGGCGCCGCGGGCCCAGTCCGCGGCGGCCATTGCCTTTTTGCCCGGGGGCTGGATTTGACCGAGCAGAATCGGATCCGATCCGGTACCCACCCGCAGCAGAGACCGCTCCACCTCGATGCGGCCGGGTTCAAACGGCGCGCCGGACTCCTCGATGGTCACCGGTCCGAGCTTGATCCGCATGTCCCCCAGCATCGTCCATGCGCCCGGGTTGGGCGTCACCGAACGAATGCGACGCTCGATGACGTGTGCGGGCAGGTCCCACCGGACCCGGGCCTGTTCGACGGAGATCTTTGGCGCGAGGCTGATGCCGTCGTCCGGCTGCGGGATCGGACTGAGCGTTCCGGCGGCGATACCGTCCACCGTGGTCTCCAATAAGACCGCGCCCGACACTGCCAGCCGATCGAGGAGTTCCCCGGCTGTGTCGGTGGGCATGATCGTCTGTGTGAGCACGCCGTAGACCGGTCCGGAATCCAACGCTGGTTCGATTCTGAAAGTGGTTGCGCCGGTTACAGTGTCGCCAGCCGCGATGGCGGCCTGTACAGGTGCGGCGCCGCGCCACGCCGGCAGCAGCGAGAAGTGCAGATTGACCCAGCCGTGCGGCGGCACCGCTAGCATCCGGGCACTCAGCAGTGCACCGTAGGCGACGACAGCACAGCAATCGGGCGCGATCGCAGTCAATTCCGCGATGAACTCCGGGGAATTCGGCTGCTCCGGTCGCAGCACCGGGATGCCGGCGTCGAGGGCGAGTTGCGCCACCGGGGAGGGTGCCGGTTTCCCGCGCCGGCCGGCCGCAGCATCCGGACGCGTGAGGACGGCGACGACGTCATGGTGTGGGGAGTCGATCAGTCGGTGCAGCGACGGTAGTGCCGGTGTCGGTGTGCCCGCGAATACGATTCGCAATTACTTTGGCACCTGATAGAACTCGCGCTCGGCAACTCCCGCTACTGGCGCGACGAATATCCACGGGATAGTGGTGCGCAGGCGGTTCACAGTCGCCGCAGAGTCGTTGTAGTACTGCCGGGCGAAGGCCAGTTTGTCCTCGGTGTCGGTGAGGTTGCGCTGCAGATCCAGGAAGTTGTTCGACGAGTTGAGTTGCGGATAGCTCTGCCCCAGGGCCAGCACCTGACCGACGGCGGTGTCGAACTGCCGCTCGGCTGAGCTTCGTTGGGTCACGGATTTGCCCGACGTCGCGGAGGTCAGTGCGGCCTGCGCATCCGCGATGTGTCCCAGGACGGCCTTCTCGTGGGTGGCGAAACTTCCCACCGTGCTCACCAGGCTCGGGATCAGCGCAGCGCGCCGGGTCAGCTGTACGTCGATCCCGCCGAGCGCCTCATCGGCCTGCACATCGGCGGAACGAAGTTTGTTGTAGCCCAGCACGAATCCGATCAATACCGCTACCGCGATCACCAACACCAGAATCAACACGAAAGTCACCATGAACCTCCTCCTCCGCCGCCGCCTCCGCCGCCGCCTCCGCCGCCACCGCCGCCGCCACCGCCGCCACCGCTCGATGACGAGGATGACTGCGAGGCCGTATAGGCACCGATGGACGACGACAGTGCGGACTCGAAGCTGTCGAAACTAGCACCTCCCGACGACGATGAGGTCCAACCGGTGCCCGACGACGAGTGATACCAACCCGGCTGTGGAGGCACCTGTCCGGTCGCAGCCTGGTACTTCGCCGCCCACAACGCCGCAGCGCCGCCCGCCACCGCGAACGGGATATAGGCGGTGTAGAGGTCCTTCCGGGCGGAGAAGTCGAAGCGCGACTCCGCGGAATCGGTGGCCAGCATGCGGTGGAAGCCGCCCACTTCAGACCACAGTTGACGCCCGGCTGCCGTACGACGTGTTCCGACACCGCTGCCCCATACCGGCCGGGAAACAACAAAGAACACTGCAAATGGCAGCCCCCACAGGGTGATTGGAAATCCCCACCGGATGAAGCCGCACACAGCCAGGATCACCGCGACGATACTGGCGAAGCGTGGCCACATCTCCGCGCGACGCTTGACCATCAGGTCATCGTTGATCGCCCACTTCTCGACGGCTTCGGTCATCGTCGCTTTTGCCGTTGTCAGCCGTCTACCGGCCGACACCGACCCGTTGGCCGCGAATTGCCCACTGGGCAGATCCACCCCGAGTGCCGATCCGACCGCAGCGCTGACGGGATCCACCACGTCCCAACCGCCCGGGTCGCCGGTGGCGTGGACGGTCCACTTTGCGCCGCTCTGGTTGACTGACAGCAGGCCCTGATCGGCGAGGTAGAACAGGCTCGCGGTCAGAGCCTCGTCTGGCACCTGTTCGGTGCGGATGTATTCGCACTGCACCGGCCCGAGGCCCGGTGGCGGAGCGTATTGAAGCGGAAAGCCCGGCGACGGTTCCACAGTGGTCCGCCAC
>Ga0114967_10002379_pt1 | contig 15733 bp, 17 predicted proteins | sample M_130628_MF_Meta_FD_92639 | JGI IMG/M metagenome (GOLD analysis project Ga0114967, IMG submission 92639) | Freshwater microbial communities from Lake Montjoie, Canada to study carbon cycling - M_130628_MF_MetaG | ecosystem: Environmental > Aquatic > Freshwater > Lake | place: Lake Montjoie... | reverse complement strand
GAAAAGCCGGTGTATTTAGCTTTTCATAAGCCTGTGGGCATCGAGTGTACGACCAACCAAAATGTACGGGACAACATTGTAGATTACTTGCATTACCCAAAGCGTATCTTTCCGATAGGACGTTTAGACAAAGCCAGTGAGGGACTGATTTTCATGACTAATGATGGCGACATTGTTAATAAAATCCTCAGAGCGCGCAACAACCACGAGAAGGAATATGTGGTCACAGTAAACCGACCGATTACGGATCGTTTTATTGAACACATGGGTAATGGAATTCCGATTTTGGACACCGTAACGCGTAAGTGTAAAGTGGAGCAAATAAGTAAATACGTTTTTCGAATCATCTTGACGCAGGGATTGAATCGGCAAATCCGTCGCATGTGTGAATATTTGGATTATGAAGTAACTGCATTGAAGCGTATTCGGATCATCAATATTTCCTTAGATGTACCGGTGGGACGTTACCGCGATTTGACCGATAGTGAAATACTCCAATTGAACCAATTGATAGAACCTTCTAGTAAGACGGAGGAGGCCAGTTTACCTAAAGCTAAAATGCCTTTTAGTTCGCCAAGAGGCATAGCCCCGAAACCTCAAAACACGGTAAACCGCATTCGAAGAAAACCAAATTCTTAAGATGGTAAAGACCTTATTATATATAGCTCTTGGCGGTGCTCTTGGAAGTGTACTACGGTACTTAACGTCAGTATTGGTTTCCAAGTATTGGTCCCATCAATTCCCTTTGGCCACCTTTATAGCCAACTTCCTAGGGTGCTTTTTACTTGGATTATTCGTGGGATACCTGACCAAAAACCAATTAAATGAGAGTCAGTTGAAGTGGTTTTTAGTAACGGGTTTTTGTGGAGGTTACACCACCTTTTCTACCTTTAGCATGGAAAACATCACGTTGTTTCAAAACAACAATACGTTGTTGGCCATGGGATATATTGCTTTGAGTATCCTTATCGGACTTTTTGCAGTAGGCTTAGGACTTTTTATAGCCAAATAAGCGACCATTACTGAAAAAAATGTAACTTCGCAACCAATGAAAAAAGAAGCCGTTATTGCCATTAAGAAGTTACTGGCCACACCAAAAAAAATTGCGATTATACCCCACCGAAGCCCGGATGGAGATGCTATGGGGTCTACCTTAGGCTTATACCATTTCCTATTGAAAGGGGGGCACGAACCCGTTGTCATCGCTCCTAATGAATTCCCTAATTTTTTAGCATGGTTACCGGGTTCTGAAACCGTACAAATTTATGAGAACCATAAAGAGGAATGCACTTCGTTGTTGCAAGCTGCCGAACTAGTTTTTTTATTGGACTTTAATGCCTTGCACCGCACAGGAGAAATGGAGCATGTTTTGAACAAACTTACCGCACCAATGGTTATGATCGACCATCATCAAAAGCCTGATGGCTTTGCTGCTTATACCTATTCGGATACTAGTTTTGGATCTACTTGCGAGATGTTATATCATTTCATAAGTTATTTAGACCAAAAGGACCAACTTGATAAAACCATCGCGACTTGTATTTACACTGGAATTGTCACTGATTCGGGGTCGTTTCGATTTCCTTCTACTACGGGGACTACGCACCGCATAGTGGCGGATTTGATCGACTTGGGCATCGCTAATAGTGAAATTCACAATTTGTTGTTTGACAATAATTCGTATAACCGTTTGCAATTGCTGGGCAGGGCTTTACAGAACATGAAACTGTTGCCCGAATATAAAACTTCTTACATTGCACTTAGTCAAAAAGACTTGGATGAATTTCAGTACGAAAAAGGCGATACTGAGGGTGTGGTGAATTATGGACTCACTATAAAAGGCATACATTTTGCTGCTATTTTCATCGAACATCGCGAAGAGAACATCATTAAGATTTCCTTCCGTTCCCAAGGAAGTTTTGATGTAAATCAATTTGCCCGAGACCATTTTAATGGTGGCGGTCACATCAATGCCGCTGGTGGGAAGTCGCATGAGAGTATGACGGCTACAATTCGTAAATTTGAGCACTTAATTTCTACTATTACTATTTAAAAATGAAACATTATATACAAACGACTATGCTGCTTATGCTTCTTTTGACGCTGATGGGTTGCAAGCAGCAGCAGGCAAGGATGCCTATTTCACGTTCGTCTGGAACGTTCATGAAAGAATCGGTTGCCCGAAATAAGAAACTGATTGCTGGTGAAGAAGGCAAGATCGATTCGATCATCAAGAGCAACCCGCAGGTACAATATATTGCTTCTAAAAAAGGCTATTGGTACCATTATGAACAGCGCAATAAGCAAGATACTTTGCGTCCTCGAAAAGGTGATGTAGCAGAATTCGATTATGAAATCATGGACTTTAAGGGCAATGTGGTTTATTCAGAAGTAGAATTGCGGCCCCAAACGTACCGAGTTGACAAACAAAACATCATGATGGGCTTGCGAGATGGAATTAAATTGATGCGTAAGAATGAAAAAGTAACGTTCTTGTTCCCTTCTCATATGGCTTTTGGGTACCATGGCGATAACAAACGTATTGGATCGAACCAACCCTTAATCTGTACGGTAACCCTACATGATTTTAAACCCGAACCTACCGTTAAACCGCTGCCCGCTGTAAAACCAGAACCCGTTGCCAAACCGACTAATTAATTAAGATTATATGAATAGAAAAATTGTTTTATTATTAGCAATCGTTGCGCTTACACTCGGCTCTTGTAAAGATGAGTACAAGAACTTGAAAGACGGCTTGTATGCCGAAATTGTCACTCCAAAAGGGAAAATTATCATATCCTTGGACTACACTGTTGCTCCGGTGACGGTGGCCAACTTTGTAAGTTTGGCGGAAGGGAATAACCCTTTTGTGATGGAAGACTTAAAAGGAAAACCTTTTTATGACGGTTTAGTATTTCATCGGGTGGAAAAAGACTTTGTAATACAAGGTGGTGATCCTTACGGAAACGGTTCTGGGGATCCCGGCTATACGTGTGGGGACGAAATCACTGCATTAAATCACAATCAAGCAGGAACGGTGGCGATGGCAAATTCGGGTCCGAATACCAATGGTTGCCAATTTTACATTACCATGAAACCGACCCCGCAATTGAATGGGGCTTACAGTGTTTTTGGTCATGTGGTGGAAGGAATGAAAGTCGTTAAAGAAATTGCGATCAATGATCCTATGAACTCGGTAACGATTATTCGCAAAGGAGAAGACGTTAAGAAGTTTGATGCCGTAAAAGTCTTTTCGGATTACTTTAAAAAATACAATAATGCCAAGGATCAAAAAGTTGCCTACTTCAAGGAGCAAAAAAAATCGGCTATCAAAACCGCAAGCGGATTGGCTTATAAAATCCTGCAAACAAGTACCGGTGTAAAGCCCACTTCGGGAACGATTCACGTGAATTACTCTGGCTTTTTGGAGGACGGAACACTTTTTGATACCAGCGATCCTACGGTAGCGAAGCAAATGGGAAAATATGATGAGCAGCGTGCGGCCCAAGGTGGCTATAGTACTTTACCTTATACCATAGGCGCTAAAAATCTTATTCCAGGATTTGTGGAAGGTATTGGATATTTGAAGATGGGTGAAAAAGCCATCCTTTTTATACCGTCGGCGCTTGGGTATGGTGCTGGAGGTGCCGGTGGCGTAATACCGCCTAATGCGGACTTAGTTTTTGAAATAGAATTACAACCATAGAAATAAACCTAATTGAACATTTAAAATTAAAAATTAATTACTTATGAGAATAAAAAGCAATCTATTAGTGATGCTGTTTTTGGGAGTGATGAGTATGACGGCTCAAACCAAAAAAGCACCAATTAAATCCGTAAAACCAGCCAAAGGCGGTGTAGCCCCAAAACCTATTACACTGAAATCTATAGAAGGTATCTTTGCAGAAATGGTAACGGATAAAGGAACCATCTCTATCCAATTAGAGTACAAGAAAACGCCGGTTACTGTGGCGAACTTCATCGCATTAGCCGAAGGGACAAATGCATCTGTGGCCGATGCAAGTTTGAAGGGAAAACCATTTTACGATGGTTTGAAATTCCACCGTGTGATTGCCGACTTCATGATTCAAGGTGGAGACCCTGCTGGAAACGGTTCGGGTGGTCCAGGGTATGCGTTTAAAGATGAGTTTACCGATGCTAAATTTGACCGTGCTGGTATCTTAGCAATGGCGAATTCAGGACCGAAGACTAACGGTTCGCAATTCTTTATTACCCACAAAGACACGCCGTGGTTGAATGGAAAACACACGATCTTTGGGTATGTAACCAAAGGGCAAGATGTGGTGAATGCTATTAAGCAAGACGATTTGATTAAGAAAGTAACCATCACACGAAAAGGGGCTGACGCTAAGAAATTTGATGCCGCTAAAGTCTTTGCTGATTACATGGCAAATAAAGCAGGTGATGTTGCTAAAGATGCTGCTTTAGAAGCAGAGAAAAGAAAAGCACAACAAGAAGCAGAAGCGAAAAAACAAGCCGAATACAAAGCAAAATACGGCTCGGTAATGGCTGCTAAAGTAGCAGAATTGGCCGCTCTAAAAAATACAGCAACTGAGACTGCTTCTGGATTGAAATTTAAAGTTACTAAACCAGGAAGCGGTAAAAAACCAGCTGATGGTGCTAATGTATTGATTAGCTACGCAGGGTATTTAGAAGACGGTAGTTTGTTTGACAGCAGTGTAGAAGCGGTTTGCAAAGAATACGGCAAGTATGATGAGAACCGAGCTAAGGCAAATGGTTACCAACCCTTCCCATTCAAATACGGTTCGAAAGACGGTTTAATCCCAGGATTTACCGAAGGAGTAGCGTTAATGAATGCGGGTGATAAAGCCGTGTTCTTTATTCCGTCAAAATTAGGTTATGGCGAAAGAGGGGCTGGAAATGTGATCCCACCAAACGCTAATATCATCTTTGAAGTAGAGATACAAGAGGCTCCTGCTACTGCACCACCGGTTGCGGAACCCACAAAATAATTTTAAAAAAGCCACTCCAATGAGTGGTTTTTTTTTACTTCTAGATTAAACCTTTTGGGATTTGCTTTGTCTAATCAATAGAATTATGAATTGGGAATTACGAATTACGAAATAAAAAAATAAAGTTATGAATGGGAAATTAGTAGCATATGAGGTGGATGGTTCGGGTCAATTAGCGCGCGGCGGGTTAGTTCTGCGAAAGTGTGAATGACGGTCTTCATCAAGCTAATACGCTATACTTCCAAAAAAAAGCCTCGGAAATCCCTTCTCGGGGCTTTTTTTATGCCTGTTGGGCTAAATTTCAAAGGCATGAACCGTTTGCTTTATAGGCATAAACCAATCGATTCATAGGCATAAACGGATTGATTCATAGGCATCAACGGATTGACTCAAGGGCATGGAATTGAAAACGGGTAATTTCTCCTTTAAAAAAAGCAATTAAAGGCCTAAAAAAGAGGTTGATTTGAACTATTTTGAGGGTAGTACTGTGGGAAAAATTGGCTAATAATTACCAAAATGAACGTTGGTATTTAACTAATTTTCTTATATTTGAGATTAGAATTTGATACTTTAAATTGCTATAGCTAGTTAAAAGATGCGTATAAAAGCACTATTTATTTTTTTTGTTCCTTTGGCCTTATGGAGTCAAAATGATACCGCATTGGCCCCGTTTATCCCCAAAGGATATCGCATCTTTGATCGCGTAGAGGGCGATTTAAATAAAGACGGCACCATTGACATGGTCTTAGTCATTAAAGGGACAGATCGCAGTAAGTTTATCACTGATGAATATCGTGGAGAGCTGGACCGCAATCGAAGAGGCTTGATTGTGTTGTTCGCTAAAAATAGACATTACGAGGTCGGATTACAAAACAACACTTGCTTTTCCTCAGAGAATGAAGATGGTGGAAATTATTTTGCACCCGAACTGGCGGTTGAAATTCAACGTGGCAATTTGTGCATTCACTATGCCCAAGGACGTTATGGATTTACACGGTATACGTTTCGGTACCAAGAGTTGGCTTTTAAGTTAATTGGTTATGATGAGGCCGACCCCAGTGGTTTTGATTCGGATTATGCCTTATTTGATGAAACTAGTGTTAACTTTTTGACGCACAAAGAGGTGGTTAAAAAAGTAGCTGACGTCACGGCTGCAGGTGAAGAAGTGTATAAAGAGACTTGGCGTACCATTCGTTTTCCCAAGTTACTTTCATTGAGTGCGATTAAAGACTTTGATGATTTAGAGCTTAAATATTAAAGTTTGTCAGTAGTAGCTTCTCGATATGCCCGCCAAGGCGAGCACTCGAAGTGACGAAGGGTTCTTAAGAACTTATCGCTTATACTAACCAAGGCTGATGCGTTCCCTCCTTCGTCGGCATGACAGGGAAAGCGAGAACGGTTTGTGCTATCTATGAACATATCAATTAGTAGTGATTGAGATTATAAATTAAAAAAATATATGATGAAAAATTTTGTGTACTTCTTTTTATTGATTCCGATTTTAGTTATTGCCCAAGACATTAAATTAAAAAATCCAGATAAAAACATAAATCTGAGTTTGATAAATTCGGGTAAGTTTATCCAAGAAATAAAACATCCAAAAGCTGCCGCAGGTTATTATATGGTTCTAAAAGATAGCATACGATACGAATATTCAGAAAACGGCAAATATGTAACTAAATCAAAAATTATTTATAGGAGCAAAGACAGTTATAAGTCGGTAGCTTTTGAAACGACAAAACCAGGATTTGATTGCCACTTGAATGAGATTGTTGAAACAAAAATTCTTCAAACTTCAACTAAAGATAGTTTGATTAGAATAAAAGAACGTATCAACCGTGGTAAATGGCAAAAATTTGTTTTACGTAAACTTGCTAACTAAATAATTTAACACCGTTATCCCTCTTACAAGTATGAGAGCAATCAGTTTATTGTATTTTGCATTACCCCTCCTTTTGGTGGGTACTACTCAGGAGAAAGAAATGGATTTTGGCACTTTTTCGATGACTACTCCGGCGCAATGGACCTTCGTAGAAGATCCCACTTCGGACAACTTTAAGGGTTATTTAGTGCTGGATCACCAAGACACTATTCAAGTTTATAGTGGGAAAGTAATGGATAAACTAGAGTATAACCGTGGGTTTTATAGTCATAATGATAGTATCTTTCAATTTCAGCCGAAGGCGGATAAGGCTAATCCAAAGCAGGATCGATTTTATGGTTTGGCAGCCGATGTGAATTTCAGAAACCTATCCAATGTTGACTTTTCAGAAGTTACAATTGAGGCTAAAAAGGCGACGTTATGTATCCCGAAGACTATCGGTATTGGAACTACTTCAGTGCATTTTAAGTACAAAAATAAGGGGGGCCAAAAAAGGAGTTTGTTGCTCAGTGGGTTTTATTTAAGTGCCGAAAATCAGTCCATATTTTTGAAGGCAATTAAAACTATTAAGATTAGAGATTGATGTGTTCCCTCCTTCGACTGCATGACCTGGATGACTAGAAGGAAGATGGTTTACGAAATTATATTTCCCGGCACTTGCTACTTATTGACACTAAACAAAAAACTCTGACTGTTTATCTAGTCAGAGTTTTTTATTTATGATGGGAGCCTATGCTTCTTCTTTCTTCATAAAGAGGTAGTAGACTGGGATTCCTACCGCTACGATGCCTAGTCCCATGCCGGTGTTTCGGGTATCGTAGATTAGTAAATCGATACAGATTAGGCTGGTAATTAGGATGTACAACAATGGAATAATGGGATAGCCAAAAGCTTTGTAGAGGCGTTCGGCATCAGGTTCCTTTTTGCGCAGGATGAATAGCCCACCTATGGTTAGGATGTAGAACAAAAGCGAAGCAAAGGTCGCATAGGTTAACAAGTCACCATAACGTCCTGTAAGACACAAGAAGCAAGCCCAAAGGCATTGCAACCAAAGTGCTTTTGACGGCACGTCGTACTTGTTGAGTTGGGCCGCTTTTTTGAAAAACAAGCCGTCCTTAGCCATGGCGTAGAATAAGCGTCCGCCCGACAGAATTAAACCACTGTTGCACCCAAAGGTAGAAACCATGATTAGGCCTGCCATCATAAACACCCCGATGTTCCCCATAATCGCGCTGGCCGCTGCCGCTCCTACCCGATCTTGGGCAGCGAACATGATTCCGTGTTGGGCCACCGTACCCCCATCTCCCGGTATGCCGTGAAGTGGTAGTAATGCCAGGTAGGCTATGTTGGCCAAAATATAAATTACAGTTACCAGTAAGGTACCTAAAAACAAACTTCTTGGAATGTTTTTTTTGGGGTCTTTAATTTCGCCCGCAATAAAGGTAACATTGTTCCAGGCGTCGCTGGAAAACAAGGAATTGATTACCGTCGCACCCATGGCACCGAGTAACGCTACTCCAGAGAGTTTGGTAAAAGTAATCGTTCCGTCGGCTTCTAGTGTCGTTTTGCCGGCTTCCCACATGTTGGAAAAGTTTTGAGCGAAGGTATCCGTGTGAAAGCCGATGTAGATTCCCAGTGTTATTAGGGCGAACAAAGCTATAAGTTTGGCCGAGGTAAAAATCAGTTGGATCATTTTACCGCTTTTGATGCCTTTGGTATTGATGTAGGTAAGCAAACCGATGATACCCATAGCTAGTACCTGCTTGTTGGTAAACGCAAAGCTTTCGCCAAGCGTCAGTATTTTATTTTCCAGAAAAGGGAAAAATACCGCTGTATAATTCGAAAAGGCAACCGCAACGGCGGCTATTGTTCCCGTTTGAATTACCGTAAATACGGTCCAGCCGTAAAGGAACGATATGAGTTTGCCATAAGCTCTTTGTATATAAACGTACTGTCCGCCAGCATTAGGCATCATACCGGCTAGTTCGCCATAGCTAAGGGCGGCCGACATGGTGAGCAAACCTGTGACTAGCCAAATGACTAAGATCCAGGCGGCAGAACCTACGTCACGTGCCATGGCAGCGGTTACTAAAAAGATACCAGACCCAATCATGGAACCGGCTACGAGACTGGTGGCATCTATGAGGCCGAGGGAGCGTTTTAATTCGTGTTTTACTTCTGACATAGGGTTGGTTTAGATAATAGATACTAGATGATAGACGGATAGATGATAGATGAGAGACCATTAGACTTGACTTGTGCTACATTTTTTTGGCTTCTTCCCAGAAGACGTCCATTTCGGCTAGGGTCATGTCCATAAGCGGTTTCCCGAGTTCGCTGGCTTTGCTCTCTAGGTACATGAAGCGTTTGATGAACTTTTTGTTGGTTCGTTCCAAGGCATCTTCGGGGTTTACCTTTAGGAAGCGTGCGTAGTTGATCATGGAGAAGAGCACGTCTCCGAATTCGGCTTCGATTTTATCTTGGTTGCCTGCTTGGACCTCGACTTGGAGTTCGTTTAATTCCTCTTGCACTTTGTCCCAGACTTGGTGCGGTTCTTCCCAATCGAAGCCAACGCCTTTTACTTTATCTTGAATGCGGGAAGCTTTTACTAGAGCTGGAAGGCTTTTGGGTACCCCTTCAAGTACTGATTTTTTACCTTCTTTGAGTTTGAGTTTCTCCCAGTTTTGCTTTACTTCCTCTTCATCGGCCACTACAACGTCTCCGTAGATGTGTGGGTGGCGGTCGATGAGCTTGTCGCAAATGCTATTGGCCACGTCAGCGATGTCAAAATCCTTTGTTTCGCTACCAATCTTCGCGTAGAAGACGATGTGTAGAAGGAGGTCGCCCAGTTCCTTTTTGATTTCGGGTAGGTCGTTGTCCAAGATGGCGTCCCCTAACTCGTAGGTTTCTTCAATGGTGAGATGGCGAAGGCTTTCTAGGGTTTGCTTTTTATCCCAGGGGCATTTTTCGCGCAAATCGTCCATAATGTCCAGTAGGCGATTGAAGGCTTGTAATTGTTGTTGACGTGTATTCATATCAATGCGATTTGTGTAAAAATAAAAAATCCTATTACGGGTTTAGGGTAATAGGATTGTAATTTATTAGAAAGTAATTAACTATTTTTTAGTTTTAGGTTTTTTCTCTGCTGGCACTTCTTTTTCGGCCTTAGGCGCTTTGGGCGCTTTAGCAGCTTTCTTTACTTCTTCCACTACTTGTTCTTTTACGGTTTCTGCGTTTTCTACTTTAGGTTCTTCCTTAGAAACCATTCCTTTTGATTGCAAGATATTGTACCAATTCAATAGTTTTTTAATATCCGAAGCATATACACGGTCTTCGTCGTAGTCTGGTAAGATTTCTTTGAAGTAGGCGATTAGTTTAGCATTGTCGTCTTTATGAGAAACGGCGGTAGGTCCTTCATTTTCTTTGATTGCTATAGCTCTCATGATTTCCACCAATGGTTTTTCTTCGCTGTAGGTATACATTGAGATTTCAGAAAGCAAGCTTACGTTGCTTCTCATCCCTACGGTAATCTTTTTTCCGTCTAGTAATGACTCTGCTAGGAATCCTGAGCGGGTTTGTAATTTTAATTCGAATAAACCCGGTTTACCGGCAATTGCTAAAATTTTTTCTACGTTCATTGTATTTAAGGTAATTTAAGGGGACAAATATATTTAAATGTTTAGTTGGCCGTTCAATTATCTGCCTTTTTTATTGGCAAATTTCATTTTATAATCAGGGCGGGCCTTCCCGTCCATGATGTTTTGTAATTTTTTCTTGATGAGTGTTTTCTTCAACATGGAGATTTTATCCGTAAACAATATCCCTTCGATATGGTCGTATTCGTGTTGGATTACTCGAGCAATGAGACCTTCGTATACTTCGGTTTTTTTATTGAAATCTTCGTCGTAATATTCAATGGTAATTCTTTCGTTTCGGTATACATCTTCGCGCACCTCAGGTATGCTAAGGCAACCTTCGTTGAAGCCCCATTCTTCTCCTTCTTCTTTCAGCATTTTGGCGTTGATGAAGGTCTGCTTAAAGCCTTTTAATTGGTTTTGTTCTTCGGTAGAAAGGTCATCACTGTCGCTAAAGGGTTCGGTATCAATCACAAACAATCGAATGGACAGCCCCACTTGTGGAGCGGCAAGGCCAACTCCATAGGCATTGTACATGGTATCGTACATGTTGGCAATCACTTCTTTTAAGTTGGGATACTCGGGTGTAATATCGACACCTACTTGTCGCAAAACCGGCTCGCCATATCCAAAAATAGGAATAATCATTTTAGGTATTTTTTTATTTCATACAATTCGACCATTGGTCTCGTGTGGCAAAAATAAGGAAATTAAATCATTTTGCGCGTCAAATAATCTTGGAGGAGAATGGTGGCGGCAATTTCGTCAACTAGTCCTTTGTTTTGCCGTTGTTTCTTCGAGAGTCCGCTATCTATCATGGTTTGAAACGCCATTTTGGAAGTAAAACGTTCGTCCACCCTTACGATTGTCATTTCGGGGAAGTTGACTGTGAAATCGGCTACAAACTTTTCGATTACGGGAGTACTTTCTGAAGGTTGCCCGTTCATTTGTTTGGGTTCCCCAATCAGGACTTTGGCCACATTTTCCTTCTTAAAATAGTCTTTTAAGAAGGTTATCGCTGTTTCGGTCGGGATGGTCGTTAAGCCTGAAGCAATGATTTGCAGTTCATCGGTTATGGCTATACCGGTTCGTTTCATTCCGTAATCAATAGCAAGGATGCGTGGCATAGGATTTAATTAGACGGTTCAAAGGTAGCTAAAACTTTCTTTTTCCCTTTTTTAAGGTAAAGCATATTGTCTTGGAGGGAATAGCAATCGGTTTCTTCGAGCGCTTTGGTGAAGCGTTTTTCCGTATCCATTTTATCGCACGCTTTCATGGTCGAGATGATATTAGTGAAAGCCATGGCAGCTGGTGAAGGCATAATGTAGTTTCCGCTTACCGAATTGCAGCCAGCATAGGCACTGAAACGACCGTCTTTTGAGTTGAGTTTAAGAAAATAAAGAGCCTTTCCTTGGTATTTTATTCTTTTACCGTTCAAGAGGATTAAGTTCCACTTGGTTTCGGCCAAGGTAACTTTGCCCACTGCTGGATTGACTTTCTTAATGACGGTTTGCGCCACGATCTTATTATTGAGGTTGATTACAGGTTTTTCCAATTGGCCTGACCCAGACGGTTCCATTGTTTCCTTTTCTTGTTTCGACAAAACGTATTGCTTGGCGAGACTTCCCGTTATTAGGTTTCCTTCTAAGTCGAGTTGGGTCAAAGTGTTTTTTCCCACTGCATATTGGTTGGGTGCATTATCAATATTATCAAAAATGACTATGCTGCCCGTTTTGTTCCAGGTAAAAGTACCGCGTTGTTCAAATATCTTATTCCCTTTCCCAAGGTATTGCGATTGAATGACGTAGGTATTGTTTTCGTTGAGGGAGATGGTTGTTTCGAGTCCGTCGCAATCCGCACAGGGCAACACCCCTTGATAGGTCCCCTGGTAGTTGAGTGTTTTATTGGCATTGGGTACGCCTATGGTAGTGGAAGCAGCCTTGTCTTGGTTTGGGGATTGGGTTTGTTTTTGGCAAGCTATTGCTAGTGCCAATAGGGCTAAGACTAGAAAGGATTTTTTACACATATGCAACATCAATTGGTTAGGACAGTCGATGGACAAACTTACTTATTCTAAAACAGAAACCTTAGCGTTTTAACAATATTTTGAGAATGTAAAGTCGGGTTGCAAATGCTTTGCTACTTTCTAAAAATGCCCCTATATTTGCTTAAATTCAAAAATCATGATTACACTACAAAATATTATAGAATCGGCGTGGGATAACCGTGCGTTATTGCAAGAAGAAGTAACGACCAATGCGATTAGAGAAGTCATCGCTCTATTGGACTCAGGCACGCTACGTGTTGCTGAGCCTACTGCTAGTGGATGGCAAGTGAACGAGTGGGTTAAGAAAGCTGTGGTGATGTACTTTCCGATTCAAAAAATGGAGACTTGGGAAGCGGGAATCTTTGAATACCACGATAAGATGTTATTGAAAACAGGATATTCCGATAAAGGGATACGCGTAGTGCCACCGGCGACAGCTCGCTATGGTGCTTATATCTCCAAAGGGGTAATCTTGATGCCAAGTTATGTGAACATAGGAGCGTATGTGGATGAAGGGACGATGGTCGATACTTGGGCTACGGTGGGAAGTTGCGCCCAAATTGGTAAAGACGTTCATCTTTCGGGAGGTGTGGGAATCGGTGGTGTATTAGAACCGTTGCAGGCGGCCCCTGTAATTATTGAGGACGGCGCCTTTATTGGTTCGCGTTGCATCGTGGTAGAAGGCGTTCGCGTCGAGAAAGAAGCGGTATTGGGCGCCAATGTTTGTTTGACCGCCTCTACCAAAATCATCGACGTTACTGGCAGTGAGCCTATAGAATATAAAGGATTTGTACCCGCCCGTTCGGTAGTGATTCCTGGTAGTTACACCAAAAGTTTTGCCGCTGGCGACTACCAAGTACCTTGCGCTTTGATTATTGGGACTCGCAAACCTTCGACCGATTTAAAAACCTCTTTGAACAATGCTCTAAGAGAATATGATGTAGCCGTTTAAACCGATAAGTAACCTTAAATAAATGAAAATATTAGTCATTCAGAATAAGATGATCGGTGATGTTTTAGCAAGTACTGTGCTCTGTAACAACCTAAAACTAATGTATCCTGATGCTCAGATTCATTATTTAATTTATCCACACACTAGACCGGTTGTTGACCACAATCCGAACATTGATAAAATCATCCTGTTTGAAGAAAAATACAGAAAAAGTAAGGTAGCTTTATTCCAATTTTTATGCTCCATCCGAAAGACCAGATACACCATCGTTATTGATGTTTATGGTAAAATAGAGAGCAATCTAGTAGTGCTTTTTTCGGGCGCAAAAACAAAAATTGCACTTTACCGCAAGCATTCTCATTTTTTATTTACAAATACGATACAAGAAGACTATAGTGCAAAAACAGTAGCAGGAGCCGCCATTGATAACCGGCTAAATTTACTAACTCCGCTGCGACCGACCCTGCTGCTCGATCCCAAGCCAAAAATATATTTGACTCCAACGGAAATTGAAAATGGCAAATTGATTTTGGAAAAAAACGAGATCGATTTTACCAAAAAAACTTATATGATTTCCGTGCTGGGCAGTGAAGAAAGAAAAACATATCCCAAAAAATACATGGCAGAAATTCTTGACTTTATCGTGGACAAAACCGATGCCACGTTACTTTTCAATTATATGCCAAAACAACATGAAGAAGTACAACAAATTATACAATTATGCAGTCCTAAAACACTAAAAAATTGTAAGCTAGATTTAAAACCGGGAGGAATTAGGGAATTTTTATCGATTACCTATCACTGCAACGCCTTAATAGGTAATGAAGGAGGGGCCGTCAACATGGCAAAAGGACTCGATGTCAGTACTTTTACCCTATTTTCACCTTGGATTATTAAGGAAGCTTGGAATAGTTTTGAAAATGAAAACACAAACATATCGGTTCATTTAAAGGATTTCAGGCCCGAATTGTATCAAGACAAATACGAATTTGAATTTGCACACCAAGCGATGGAATTGTATGAACAATTTTTACCGGAACTGATCACTGAAAAATTAGAACATTTTTTAAACTTCAACTAGTTTTCTTTATTCCGTCCTGTGAAAACGTTACTTTATTTTTCTTAGTAAATTCCCTTATTTCGTTATTCTTTTTCCAGACCTCTTCTGAAACATACCCCCTTGCATGGTCTAGATGCACACAAATTGCACTGTAGCGAATCTGTTTTGATTTTATCCCATAATTGTATAAACGTTCGCCCAATTCTCGGTCTTCTCCGCCGTATTTCATTTCCTCATTAAAGCCATTAACCGCGATGATATCCTTTTTCCAGCCCGACGAATTATGTCCATTCCAGGAGGGATTCGTTGGCGTAACTGTATTTAATACCGTTGTCAACAATTGAAGGCGCGTTAGTTTTAAAAATTTAAAGCTGAATTTCATGCCATTAGAAAGTAACCATTTGATGGAAAAACATTCTTGGTTTCTAATAGTATTCTGCGTTATTTTTAGCGAGGTTTCCATGGCGAGTTTAAAATATCCTCCAGACAAAAAATACCCCTCTTTTCGAAACTTTAAATGAACTTCTACAAAATCTTTTCTTGGTATGCAATCACCATCGGTAAATATCAAATAATCGGTAGAAGCAGCTAGTATAGCTTTATTCAAAATTTTAGTTTTTTGAAATCCATCATCTTCTTGCCAAATATGTTTTATCGGAATTGTAATCTTAGCAGACCACTCCTTTATTTTTTGTTTCGTAGTTTCGTCCGATCCATCATCTGCAATAATAATTTCGAAATCAGTAACGGTTTGATTATCAAATCCGATAATTACTTTTTCTAACCAATCTACCGCATTATAGGTGCTAAAAATTACAGAGGCTTTCATTAATTCTCAATTTTACTTATTCCTTCTTCAATCTTGATTACTTTGTTTTTTCGATTGTAACTTCTTATTTGATTGTTTTTTTTCCAAATCTCGGGGCTAGCGTAACCTCGGGCATGATCTAAATGCAAACAGATCGCACTGTACCGTATTTGCTTAGAGAGCAGGCCGAAATTAAATAGTCGCTCCCCTATCTCCCGATCTAATCCGCCATATTTCATCTCGTGATTAAATCCGTTGACTGCCACTAAATCTTCTTTATATCCCGATGAATTATGACCGTTCCACGAACGTTTTGTAGGGGTAATCCAATTCATAAAACGGGCAAACCATTGTG
>Ga0114967_10002378_pt1 | contig 15736 bp, 14 predicted proteins | sample M_130628_MF_Meta_FD_92639 | JGI IMG/M metagenome (GOLD analysis project Ga0114967, IMG submission 92639) | Freshwater microbial communities from Lake Montjoie, Canada to study carbon cycling - M_130628_MF_MetaG | ecosystem: Environmental > Aquatic > Freshwater > Lake | place: Lake Montjoie... | reverse complement strand
TTTGATACCTCTGTGACTGAGGAAGTAAAAGCAGAACTTGCCAAAAAAGCTGAGGCGATCATGCCAGCATTAAAAGGCCTTCCTATCATCAAGCATTGGAGCGGATTGCGGCCTGGCACACCTGAGAATTTGCCTACGATTGCAGAACATCCACAAATTGAAAATCTTTATCTTAATACGGGGCACTTCCGTTACGGCCTTACCATGGCGCCAGCCAGCGCAAAACTTGTTTCGGAGTTAATTGCTGCTGAACCCACATTTATTGATGCCAGCCCTTTTGCCTTGGCAATTGATTAAGCCGAAATAAGCATCGATTTGCGATTGCCTAATCCCACTTTAGTTTTATAGAATAAACCAACTTTTTTAGGCGTAGATCAATGAAATACATCATTATAGGTTTGTACGCAGCTTGTATTCTTTTTGTACATTTTCGTGGCAGAGCCCGCTTACCTTTTTTTAGGCAAATTTTTGACCATTCTTCATTGGTTTCGCCGATCAACATTTTTATTTACCTCTTTTCAAAAGTACCGACCAGTCAAGCTTATATCCCTGTGAGCGAATTTAAAGGATTAAAACTTATAGAGGATAATTGGGAAACTATTCGTGACGAAGCTTTAGCGCTGGATAAACTAGAAAAGATTAAAGCGGCAGAAAAGAATGATGATGCTGGGTTCAACTCATTCTTCAAAAAAGGCTGGAAGCGTTTTTACCTCAAATGGTATGAGGCTAAGCATCCTTCAGCACTGGAGTTTTGTCCAAAAACGGTCGCATTGTTAGCACAAGCGCCAGAAATTAAAGCAGCCATGTTTGCTGAGTTGCCACCTGGTGCAAAGCTTAACCCGCATCGTGATCCTTACGCAGGATCTCTGCGTTACCACTTGGGATTATCAACGCCGAATGATGGCCGTGCATTTATAGATGTGAATCAACAGCCATATAGCTGGCGCGATGGTGAAGGCGTTATTTTCGATGAAACATATATTCATTGGGCGATTAATCAGACTGAACAAACCCGTATTATTTTGTTGTGTGATGTGGAGCGCCCCATGAAGTATCGCTGGGCGACAGCGATTAATCGCTGGCTTGCAAAAGTGGTGATGACCGCAGGAAGCTCACCTAACGAAACTGGCGACCAAACAGGCGGGATTAATAAGGTTTTCCGCTTCTTTTGGCTGCTGGGTAAATATAGACGCAAACTGAAGAAATTCAGCAAACCGCTTTATCTAGTGATTAAGTTTGGTTTGATTGCAGCGTTTGTTGTTTGGCTTGTGGGCGTAGATAACGTTTCGAGGTTGCTTCAAGCAATCTGGGCTTAAACTCAAGCCACCCAATGCCCAGATTTGCCGCCTTGTTTTTCTAGTAATTTAATTTCACCCATTACCATGCCGCGATCTACCGCTTTGACCATATCATAAATGGTGAGAAGTGCCACGCTAGTGGCGGTGAGTGCTTCCATTTCCACGCCTGTTTTACCTGTGCATTTTGTAGTAACTGTGCAATGAATGGTGTTGGCTTTTTCGTCGACTTCAAATTCAACGCTCACTTTAGTGAGACTAATGGGATGGCAAAGCGGGATTAAATCTGAAGTGCGTTTTGAGGCTTGAATAGCGGCAATTCGAGCAATCCCCAGTACATCGCCTTTTTTAGCATCGCCGTTGATAATCAGCTGCAAAGTGCTTGCTAACATGTGGATGCTGCCTGTTGCTACGGCCACGCGTTCTGTGTCGGCTTTGCTACCTACATCGACCATGTGCGCTTGGCCTTCACTATCAAAATGGGTGAGTTCGCTCATCAATATTGCCTTTTTATTTAACTTGTTTGTGCCAAATTTTCATCACAAATCGTGAACTAGGCGCTTAATGTCGTTATCATACTCAAACATGAAATTAGTTTATAGCATTCTATTGCTTTCTCTGTTTGCGCCTATCGCACTGGCGGATGACTTGCCCGACTTGGGTGATGTTTCAGCGACTGTGCTCTCTCCGCTACAAGAAAAGAAAATCGCTGACCAAATCATGCGTAGCGTGATGTCAAGCGACGAGGTGATTTCTGACCCTGAAATTACCGACTATATCCAAAGCCTTGGTATGCGGTTGGCGACTAACGGCCCTGATAAAACACAGTGGTTTAATTTTTTCGTGGTGAAGGATAAAAGTATCAATGCCTTTGCAATGCCGGGTGGCGTGATAGGCGTGCATACAGGCTTGATTGTGGCGGCAACTAATGAATCTGAGCTTGCGGGCGTGATGGGCCACGAGATCGGCCATGTTGTGCAACATCATATGGCGCGGATGATGGCACAACAGAAAAATGATTCGCTTATTAGTCTTGCAGGCATGGCGTTAGCTATTTTATCTGCGCGAGCTAACCCTCAGCTTGCTAGCGCTGCTATGATGACTTCATCAGCCAGTACGGTTCAAAAACAATTGGACTACACGCGTGATCATGAACGTGAAGCTGACCGCGTTGGCATTTCGATTTTAGAAAGTGCGGGCTACGATACGCATGGTATGGCAAGCTTTTTTCAAGTCATGCAAAAAGGGACGCGTTATGTAGAAGGAAGTGCTCCAACCTTTTTGCGAACTCACCCAATTACGAGTGAGCGTATTGCTGATGTCACAGCCCGCATTTCAAATAGTCGCTATCGTATGGCGCCATACTCGCCAGATTTTGATTTGGTTCGCGCTAAGATCTTGGCGACATCAGGCGTTGCCAATCAAGCTGTTTCTTTATTTCAAAGTAATCTGCAAGACAGACGTTACACCAGTGAAAGTGCTCAGCATTATGGCCTTGCAGTTGCTATGTTGCGTTTAGGTAATGTAGATGGTGCAAGCAAAGAGCTGAGCTGGCTTCGGTCAAATGCACCTAGCCACCCATTTTTTGCCAGCCTTGCCGCCAATATTGAAGTGGCACGAGACAATCCCAAGCAAGCAGCAAAATCTTACCAAACTGGTCTAGTGATTTATCCCGGAAGTCGAGCCCTCATCTATGGTTATGTGGAACATTTTTTACGTATTCGTGAACCACAGCAAGCACTGCAATTTATCAATGAAAAACAAAGTCTATATCCTGATGATGCTTATCTATATGAATTAAAATCCAAAGCATATGCTGGTTTGAGTAAGAGTCTACTTAGTCATCAAGCGCAGGGGGAGGCATATTTTAGGCGTTACAATGTGCCTAAGGCATTGGAACAAATGGATCTAGCAGTGAAGTCAGGTGATGGTGATTTTTATCAACAGTCGATTGTGGAGGCTAGATTGAAAGAACTTCGGGGATTAATTGATGAGCCCAAAAAAGGCGGTTGGTTTAACTAGCTTGAGAAGGAGAAATGAATGACTCAACGAAGAGATTTTTTAAAGACCTTGTTAGCCGCAGGCGCATTGGCACTTATGCCTATTAAGGCATTCGCCGCCATTTGGAATGCCCCCGCTTTTCAATCTATCAAGTTGCAAGAGGCCATGGCCGCTATGCAAATCAGCAACGTCTCGCTATCAAGCGACATTCAAATCATCGCACCAGACAAAGCTGAAAATGGTGCCGTGGTGCAAATTGAAGTCACTAGCCGCATACTCAATACTGAATCCATTGCCATCTTTGTGGAGAACAATCCCACAGCTTTAATCGCTAACTTTGAGTTTAGCGAAGGCGCCGAAGGTTTTGTGGTGACGCGTATCAAAATGGCAGAAACTTCAGATGTGATAGCGGTAATTAGATCAGGAAATCGTTACTTTTCTGCCAAAAAACGGGTAGAAGTTTTAGAGAATGGATGTGGCTAACATGGCTGAAAATATGCGTATGCGTGCCCAGCTTAAAGGTGACACGACAGAAGTAAAAGTGCTAATGACACACCCTATGGAAACGGGGCGCCGAAAAAATGACTTTGGTGATTTCATCCCTGCCAATTTCATTCAGTTAGTAAGCGCTATCCTTAACGGAAAACAAGTTCTAATGGCGCAGTGGGGTACAGGGATTTCAAAAAATCCTTATCTCACTTTTCATCTACGCGGTGCAAAAGTAGGCGATATCGTGCGGGTGAATTGGACGGATAATCAAGGAAAAACCGGCTCGGGAGAAATTGCAGTCAGTACGGCATAAATAAAATCTCATCATCGCAAAATTATGTCGTCCAATTCGAATATGGCGCGTTAATCAGACAATTCGGTCTTAAGCTGAAAACATACTTAATCGATCCGATCATTTCGAATGTAGTATTAAATTTAACATCACTAACGGAGTAAAAATGAAACGAGTATTTTATTTTTTGTTGACCAATATTGCCATTATGCTTGTGCTGTCTGTCACCATGCGCTTGCTTGGCGTAGGGCCTTATCTCACAGCTAATGGCTTAAATTACACCAGCCTCTTAATTTTTTCAGGCGTGATGGGTTTTGGTGGCGCATTCATTTCATTGGCGATTTCAAAATGGACCGCTAAACGCATGTCTGGCGCAGTCGTCATTGAACAAGCCAACACAGAAACAGAGCGATGGTTGCTATCAACGGTTCGTGAGCAAGCTGACAAAGTAGGTATTCAGATGCCAGAAGTGGCGATTTTTGATTCCCCAGAAGTGAATGCTTTTGCAACAGGCATGACCAAAAACAGCTCGTTGGTTGCTGTATCAACAGGTCTGCTGAGAGGCATGACACAAGATGAAGTTGAGGCGGTGTTGGCGCACGAAGTGTCTCATATTGCTAATGGCGATATGGTGACGTTAACGCTCATCCAAGGCGTGGTGAATACCTTCGTGATGTTCTTCTCTCGCATCATTGGCAATATTGTGGATAAAGCTATCTTTAAAACCAAAGACGGTAACGGCCCAGCGTTCTTTATTACCATGATTATTGCCGAGATGGTCTTGGGCGTTCTCGCTTCGATTATCGTGATGTGGTTTTCACGTCAGCGAGAGTTTCTTGCAGATGCTGGCTCAGCAAATCTTGCGAGCTCACATAAGATGATTGCCGCATTAGAGCGGCTAAAGAATGCGCATGAGCCTTCTGTTTTGCCTAAGCAAATGGCTGCATTTGGTATCTCTAGTTTTGGTGGGATGTCTCAATTATTTGCGAGTCACCCGAATTTAGATGATCGCATTGCCGCCTTAAAGGTGAGGGGGTAGTTGCTTAGGACCAGCTTATTGGGGGGACTTTTATTGAGGAAAAGGGCATCTAACGATAAGTTAGATGCCCTTTTTGTTTCCAAACTACATAAATTAAATTAATAACTTATTAACACTTAACGCCACCGCTTCAGCAATTCTAATCCCATCCACTGCGGCTGACAAAATTCCGCCTGCATAGCCAGCGCCTTCACCCGTTGGGTAAAGGCCTTTAGTGTTAATGCTTTGTAAGGTTTCGTCGTCGCGTTTAATTCGGATTGGCGATGAGGTCCTGGTTTCAACCCCGGTCAGCACGCCATCGGGCAAATCAAAGCCTTTAATTTGTTTGGCAAAAGCGGGCAGCGCCTCGCGGATGGCGGTAATCGCATATTCAGGTAAAGCAGTGCTTAAGTCAGTAAGGTTCACGCCAGGCGTATATGAGGGCTGAACCGTGCCAAATTCAGTAGAGGGTTTGCCGTTGATAAAGTCGCCAATGAGTTGCCCTGGCGCTTTGTAGTTTCTTCCGCCCAGCTCAAAAGCTCTAGCTTCCCATTTACGCTGAAATTCCATGCCTGCAAGTGGGTCACCAGGGTAGTCTTGCTGGGGGTCAATGCCCACCACAATACCAGCGTTGGCATTACGTTCATTGCGTGAATATTGGCTCATGCCGTTAGTCACCACGCGACCTTCTTCTGACGCCGCCGCCACTACCGTGCCACCTGGGCACATACAAAAGCTATACACGCTACGCCCATTTTTGGCATGATGCACAAGCTTGTAATCCGCTGCGCCCAACACAGGGTGCTGGGCATTTGGGCCAAAACGCGCATGGTCGATGAGTGACTGCGGATGTTCGATACGGAAGCCGATAGAAAACGGTTTGGCCTCAATATAAATGCCACGTTTGTAGATCATCTCAAAGGTGTCACGGGCACTGTGCCCAACAGCTAATACGAGATGATTGGTAGCAATGCGTTCGCCGTTTTGTAGCAGCACGCCTTGCACTTGGCCATGTTCAATTTCAATATCATCCACACGACTTTGAAAGCGAATTTCGCCGCCTAGATCAATAATATTTTGACGCATTTCTTCCACCATGCCCACTAAGCGGAATGTGCCGATATGCGGATGGCTGACGTATAAAATTTCTTCTGGCGCGCCTGCTTTTACAAATTCATGGAGCACTTTTCGGCCGTAATGTTTAGGGTCTTTAATCTGGCTGTAGAGTTTGCCATCTGAAAAAGTGCCGGCACCGCCTTCGCCATATTGCACGTTAGATTCTGGGTTAAGCACACTTTTACGCCACAATCCAAATGTGTCTTTGGTGCGTTCACGTACGGCTTTTCCACGCTCCAACACAACCGGCTTAAAGCCTGATTGTGCCAAAATGAGTGCCGCAAAAATACCTGAGGGGCCAAAGCCTACAATCACAGGTCTAGGTGCTTTGTTTGATTCTGAAGCTTTTGCCACAAAGTGGTAAGACGTGTCAGGAGCTACTTTGACGTGCGGGTCTTTTTTGAATTTGGCTAAAATTTTATCTTCGTTTTTAACTTCAACATCAAGCGTGTAAACAAATAAAATGGCGTGCGACTTGCGGGCATCCACACCACGCTTAAAAATCGCAATGCTGATTAAATCACAGGCTGGAATGCCGAGCTTTTTAAGGAGTGCGGCTTTAATCACTTCGGGCTCGTGATGCAACGAAGTGGCATTATCTAAAGGGAGTTTGATTTCGGATGCTCGTAACATATTTTTAATTGAGGTCAAATAAGCGGTAGTTGAAGCAGTTTTTTAAGGAGAGGAACAGTCACAGGACGCTTTTCAGTGAGCGACCACTCATCGAGCGCATCTAAAATCGCCATCAAGCTTGGCAAATCACGTCGCAAGTAGCGTAAGCAATAATCTACAACTTCATCTGGAAGTTTCATTCCACGCTCTAAAGCATGGGCTTGCAAGGCTTGCGCTTTTTCTTCATCAGTGAGCGGTTGTAGTTGGTAAGTTAATCCCCAAGCTAAACGTGTTGCGAGGTCATCACGTAAATTCATTTGGCTTGGCGATGCGTTGCCCGCGGCAAGTAGCACGCCGTTTGCAGCACGTGTTTGGTTATAAGTGTCGAATAAAGCGACTTGTGCTACGCCATTGAGCAAATTCACATCATCCGCTGTGACGAGATGAATATTGGATGCTTTAGCTAATTTCTGTGCTGCTTTGAGCAGGTGTGTTTTGCCACTGCCTGCTGCGCCCCAAAAATAAATAAAACGGCTCTCGGCGCCTGTTTGCAAAGCTTGATGCAAGCTATGCAAGGCCTCTGCATTACGGCCAACAACGAAGTTGGCAATGCTAGGCAAAGCGTCTGGCTGAATATCTAGGAGCAGTTGTTTCATTAATTTAATCTTGCAAAGCAATTAAAGCAGAATAACTCGGCTTTTATCGTTCAGTCTTTTCTCGTTTAGGTGTCATTTAGGTTAAAATTCGGATATTACAAAAAATACCCGATCAATGTGTATTTTAACCTTTTATTTGTTTTTATCTTGTAGAAAGCGAGAAAGCTTTGAATTCGAACGACCAAACCGATGCTAAATCCAGCAACACATCAATTAGCTACCGCGATGCTGGGGTAGATATTGAGGCTGGTGACGCGCTGGTTGAACAGATTAAGCCTTTCGCAAAACGCACCATGCGGCCTGAGGTTTTGGGCGGGATTGGCGGCTTTGGCTCATTGTTTGAGATGCCAAAAAAATTCAAAAATCCAGTATTGGTGTCAGGCACTGATGGTGTAGGTACTAAATTAAAACTCGCTTTTGAACTGAATAAACACGACACCGTGGGTATCGACCTTGTTGCAATGAGCGTGAACGATATTTTAGTGCAAGGTGCTGAGCCGTTATTTTTCTTAGATTACTTTGCATGCGGCAAGCTAGAAGTAGGTACGGCAGCGCAAGTGATTAAAGGCATTGCCCAAGGTTGTGAACAATCAGGCTGTGCATTGGTGGGCGGTGAAACGGCTGAAATGCCAGGCATGTATCCTGCAGGTGAGTATGACTTGGCTGGTTTTGCAGTGGGTTGTGTGGATAAAGAAAGCATTATCACAGGGAAAACAATCGCTGAGGGGGATGTAGTGTTGGGCTTAGCTTCAAGCGGTGCACATTCAAACGGATACTCGTTGATTCGTAAATTGATTGAGAAATCAGGCATTGATTTTAATGCAGACTTCCACGGCAAACCGTTCAAAGATGTGGTGATGGCGCCAACGCGTATTTATGTAAAACCTTTGCTTAAATTAATTTCGTCCATCTCAGTAAAAGGCATGGCGCATATCACTGGCGGTGGCATTACAGAAAACGTGCCACGGGTATTGCCCAAAGGCTTTACTGCTGAAATCAAAAAAGGCAGCTGGGATATGCCGCCTTTATTCACATGGTTACAAGCAGAAGGCAACGTGGCTGAAAGCGAAATGCACAAAACATTTAATTGCGGCATTGGTATGGTCGTGATTGTGTCCAAAGATCAAGCAAAAGCGGCGATGGACTTGCTAGAAGCCGAAGGCGAGCAAGTGTTTGAAATTGGCTTTATCCGTAAGCAACAAGTGGGTGAAGCACCAACGGTGGTGGTTTAACATTAAAACCTTAGCTAAATTAGCCTTATTTGGTTTTCTGGCCAGTTTTTTGGCCATCTCAAATCTTGTTTTTGCTGCGCCAAAAAATGTCACGCTATCCTACCAAGCCACTCTCAACGGCAAGCCGTTTGCCAATGTGACTGAAACATTCAAACAAACAGGCGATCAATATGTGATTGAAAGCGTGACCGAAGGCGTGGGATTGGCAGCGCTTTATGGCAAGCGCATTTTGAAGAGCGAAGGAGTTGTCAATACAGAAGGCTTGCAGCCTAAGCACTTTGAACAACACCAAGGTGATAATGAGAAAAAGGCTTTTTATGCCGATTTTGACTGGGTTGCTAATCAATTAAGTATGAAAAATAAAGGGAATGTCACCACGGAGCCCTTAGCTAAAGGCACGCAAGATGTTGCGAGCTTTGTTTATCAGTGGATGCTTTTTCCGCCAAAGACAGATGAAGGCAGTATGCCTATTACAACAGGCAAAAAACAGCGTGTTTATAGCTATAAAGTAGTAGAGCGTGATGTGAGCTTAATGGTTGATGCAGGTCAATTTAAGACTTTACATTTAAGCAATCCGAGTCAGACTAGCGGCCTTAATGAAAGAGAGTTTTGGTTAGCAGTAGAAAATTTTTACTTGCCAGTGAAAATCATCATGCGTGAAGAAAATGGCAAGACCATAGAGCAAAACTTGACCAGTATTCATATTGACTAGTGACCTTAGATACGTTTTGTGCGAAATGATTTTTGATCTTTTTTTTGAAAAAATCAGTAAAACTTCATTTGAAAAATAGCAGCTACTTAACTACTCAATTGCGAAAAATTAATATCCCTCAACGCTGGCTGTGGGCAGTATTGTTATCGATTTTATTGCATACCTTATTGTTGGGTGGTTGGCATTTTGAGATGCCGAATTTTGAATCGCCATCACACTTGATAGAAGCCAAATTGCTTCCACCGCCAGTAAAAAAAATAGTAAAGAAACCTCTAGCACCTAAAAAAGCAAAGCAGCCAGTAAAGCATAAGCAATCGTCAAACGAAGTGAGCCGTGAGCCAGACGATACGCAAGTAAGTGAGCAAGCAGAAGCACCCAAAGTGGTCGAGCCCTTATGGCGCGAGGAAGATAGGCCGGCCTATGAAGAGATGGCACGATTGTCAGCACCTTCATTTGTGGACATGGATTTTGATGTAAAACGTGTGAATGGTTTTGGCAGGGGGCGTGCGCATTACCGATACCAAGCCGAGCCGGATGGCCGTTACATTTTGCGTAGCGAGATCGAAGCGGTTGGCTTGGCCTCGATAGCCTTTGCAGGAAAACGTATTGAAACTAGCGTTGGTAAAATTACCGATCAGGGCTTACAGCCAGAAGCTTACCGCCTTGATATCACAACCAAGCCAGAAAAATTACAGGCAGCTAATTTTGATTGGGTTAATCATAAATTGACCCTCAAAACATCAAAGTCAGAAATCGTTGAAGAATTGCTAGAAGGCACACAGGACTTTTTAAGCTTTATGTATCAGTTTATGTTTGTGCCACCACTGGAGCGAATGGAATGGCCTTTAACCAATGGAAAAATGGTGCGCGTTTATAACTATCAGTTTATTTCTGAAGAAGTGATTGCGACCAAGTTTGGCCAAATTAATACGTATCACATTGCTAAAAGTAGCGGTGATGCAGAAGAAAAGACTGATGTCTGGTTAGCAGAAGATTATCGATTTATCCCCATTAAAATTTTGAAAATAACAAAGGACGGTAGCGGGTTCGAATTCATCGCCACTCGCATAGACACCGATATCGCAAAATGACAATAAACCCTAATTTATTACGACTCGCTGGTGTGGCGCTTTCAGACGTGTTGTCCAACACAGGTCCGGCGGATGTAAAGCTTGGTTGGTTCTTTAAGCAAAATCGTGACTTGGGTACTAAAGATCGTGCATTTATTGCCGAGTCTGCTTATGGTGTTTTGCGCCGTAAATCATTTTTGACTTATGTCGCTGATGGTGATGACCCGCGTAAATTATTAGTGGCTTACTTGGTGCGTGTACTTGGCATGAGTACGCGTGACTTAGCCGACACATTAAATGCTCAGCAAAAAGAATGGGCTTTAGAAATTAAATCCAAGAAAACTGATGATATTAGTAAAGCCATGCAAGCGGATTTGCCAGAATGGTTTTGGGAAAAATTGGTTGAGCAATATGGTGATCAGCAAGCACTAACCATCGCTAGAAGTATGCATCAATCAGCCGCTTTGGACTTACGTGTGAACTTGGTAAAAGCGACGCGCGAAGATGTGATGGCTAAGTTTTCCTCTGAAAACACTGAAGTAGTGCCAACGCCATACTCACCAAATGGCTTGCGTATGGCGCAAAAAATGACCATCAGTCGCCACGTATTATTTACGGACGGCAAGATTGAAGTGCAAGATGAAGGTAGTCAATTATTAGCGCAATTGGTTGCACCGCGCCGTGGTGAAATGGTGGCAGATTTCTGTGCTGGTGCTGGTGGTAAGAGTTTGGCATTGGGCGCTTTAATGCGTAATTCAGGCCGTATTTATGCCTTTGATGTGTCTGAAAAGCGTTTGCAAAACTTAGGCATACGCTTAAAGCGTTCCGGCTTATCTAACTTACATAGCCAATTAATAAGCAGTGAAGCCGACCCCAAGTTAAAACGCCTCAATGGTAAATTTGACCGCGTGCTGGTGGATGCACCTTGCAGCGGCCTTGGCACTTTGCGCCGCAACCCAGATTTGAAGTGGCGCCAAAAACCACAAGACGTCTTGGAGCTCACAGTGAAGCAAACCAATATTTTGGCGCGCGCTGCTAAATTGGTGAAAGCTGGCGGACGTTTGATTTATGCAACTTGTAGTTTGTTGCAAGATGAAAATGAACAGATTGCCGAAGCGTTCTTAAATGCAAATCCTGAGTTTGCTCTTGTACCAGCGAATAGCATTCTAGCGCAACAACAAATTAACTTGGACACTGGCAATTACCTAAAACTATTGCCACATCTGCACCAAACAGATGGCTTCTTTGCAGCGGTGTTTGAAAAAGCAGTAGCAGCTAAACCAGCTCTTGATTCAAAAGCTGAAACGGCAGAAGTGATTACTGAAGCAGATGAGGCGGCAGTAAAAGCTGAACGTAAAAAGGCTGCGATTTCAAAATCTAATGCCTTAACCAAAGCTGCTGCCGCTAAAGAAGCTATTAAAAAAATTGCACCTAAAAAAGCCGCGCCTAAAAAGGCAAAAGCATAAGCATGAAGCTACCTAGTCTAAATTTACAAATCCTAATTGGCGCAATCGCTGGGCTGGGCTTAGGTTGGTATTTTCATGGTCTAGGCGTTGAGCATGAAGTAGTTAAATTAGGCTTGTATTCAGCCAGTTTGCTCGCGACTTTATTTATCGACTTGCTGAAAATGATTTTAATTCCCTTGGTGTTTTGCTCGATTGCCGTGGGCATTGCCAATTTGCGTAAGCATCAGCAAATGCACAAAGTATGGGTCGCGACTTTAGTTTTTTTTGTGGCCTCTATGGCAATCGCCATTGCCTTGGGTTTACTCGCTAGCAATTATTTTAAACCAGGAGCAGGTTTGCACTTAGCGATGTTCGCCGATGCCATGCAAAATTTTGAGGCTAAACAATTGCCTTTGCCTGAGTTTTTCGCGCAGTTTTTACATAGTATTTTTATCAATCCTTTTACCGCCCTTTCACAAGGTAATGTGCTGGCGGTGGTGGTTTTTGCTTTGATTTTGGGCATTGCGCTGGTGATGGGTGGTGATCGTTACAAAAATATCTTGGCTTTGCTCCAAGAGGCGCTAGAAGTCTGTATGCGTATTGTGAGCTGGATAATGTGTTTAGCGCCTTTAGGTATTTTTGCGCTACTGCTCAAGTTGGTTGTTTTGCAAGACGCAGCCATGCTAGCTACTTTAGGTAAGTTTATTGCTGTCGTATTAGGCACAACTTTACTCCATGGTGTGGTTGTGCTGCCGCTGATTTTATTTGTGTTTACTGGAAAATCGCCACTGTGGTTTTGGCGCGGTGCACGTGAAGCCTTAGTGACAGCTTTTGCCACAAGCTCGAGCAATGCGACGCTGCCTGTTACGCTGCGTTGCACCACGCAGCATCTTCACGTAAAACCAGAAATTGCAGGCTTTGTGATTCCGCTTGGCGCAACTATTAATATGGACGGTACGGCGCTTTATGAAGCTGCAGCGGCATTATTTATTGCAAACCTTGCAGGTATTGATTTAAGTCTTGCTCAACAATTTATTGTGTTCTTTACCGCCATGATTGCGGCCATGGGCGCCCCAGGTATTCCGAGTGCTGGCATGGTTACCATGGTCATGGTCTTACAATCCGTTGGTTTGCCAGCAGAGGCCATTGCGATTTTGTTACCGATAGACCGATTGCTAGATACCCTTCGCACCACTGTGAATGTGCAGGGCGACATGGTCGGTAGCTTGGTCGTTCAAAAGCTAGTGCACTCTTCATAAATGCTTAGTTTCCATAAAGCCGAATTAAGCGATGCCGCCGCAATTGCTGAGTTAGTGAACACTGCTTATCGGGGTGAATCTAGCCGTGCTGGCTGGACAACCGAAGCTGATTTGTTGGATGGACTACGTATTACCACCCCAGAAGTTGCAACACTCATCAAACGCGAAGATGCGTTTGTGTTGGTGGGCGTTCTGCGCGATCAAGTGGTAGCAAGCATTGCCTGTGAACGCCTAGAAAACACTGCTAAATTTGGCTTAATTGCGGTGAAGCCGGTCTTGCAGAATAAAGGCTATGGCCGTGAGATGATACAAGCTGCTGAAGCCATTACGTTAAGAGAATGGCGCGTGGCGGGCTTTTTTCTTTCAGTGATTACTTTGCGAACTGAGTTGATTGAATTCTATGAGCGTTTAGGTTTTGAGCGATCAGGTCAGTTTGAAGACTTCCCCGAAAATCCAGTACTGTGGCAACCTAAAGTTCAGTCTTTAGCGCTGGAGTATTTAGTCAAAATGACTCGCCGTTAATTAGTTTTTTCTAGCCTTCCAGTTTTCCAGCCCATTCATCACCAAAGAGTAAGCAGCGGGTACCACCATCAAAGTGAGTAGTGTGGATGAAATCATCCCGCCGATAATGGCCACTGAAAGCGGTTTATTGGTTTCACTGCCCGCACCTAACCCCAATGCCGCAGGCAATAACGCCAAAATGATGGTGAGCGATGTCATCACCACAGGGCGCAGCCGAATTGGGCAAGCTTCTTTGAGCGCCTCATTTATACTGGCGCCACGCTCTCGCAATTGGTTAGTTAAGTCCACCAGTAAGATGGAATTTTTCGCTACCAGGCCGATAAGTAGGACTAGACCAATCATTGAGTAAATGTTGAGCGAATCGCCCGAAAGTAAGAGCGCAATCAAACCGCCGATAATTGCAAGCGGCTGAGCCAACATGATAATGAAAGGTTGAATGAAAGAGTTGAATTGGCTTGCTAACACCATATAGAGCAAGATGAATGCAAGAATAAACACAAATTTAATATTCTTAAATGTTTTACCAAATTCTTCTGCTTGGCCTGTCATTTTGAGTGTGTAGTTGGTTGGCAAAATCTTAGCCGCCGTTTGATTAACTAAAGTGACGGCATCACCTAAAGGCATGCTTGGGTTGGCGTAAAAACTGGCAGAGTATTGCAAGTCGTAACGCCCAATCACTGCCGCACCTAGGCTCGGTGTAAAGCTAGCTACTGTATCCAATCGCACCAATTCACCGCTCGTGCTTCTTAGGTAAATTTTGCTCAAATCCGTGGTTTGTTTCATTTCATTTTCGTCTGCTTTTAGGCGGATGTCGTAACGCATTCCATCACCATTGAAGTCGTTATATTTAGCAACATTTAATCCTCCCGCATACATACTCACAGCGCCTGCAACATCGTTAGCACTTAGTCCTAAGGATGCTGCGCGAGTCCGGTCTATGTTCATATCTAGCTGGGGTAAGTCGAGTTGCACGTCCAAATCCACTTTGCCCATATCAGGATTTTTTGTGAGTGTTTGTTGCATTTGTTTGGATAGGCTGCCAATTTCATCCAAGCTAGAACCCGTGATAATGAATTGGAGTTTTTCTGAGCGCTGACCTTTAGCAATCGATGCTGGGGATGGTATGGCTTTAACCCCCGGAATTTGGTCAAACTGCTTTTTGAGTTCTTTCATTAAATCTTTTTGTGATATTTCACGCTCTGTTTTTGGTACCATTCTTACGTTGATATTGCCTTGGTTGACCTGTCCTTTGGAGCCTGAACCAATCGTTGCGAAATAGCTGGCGATTTCTTTAGAGTGACTGGCAAGGGTAGATTCAACTAGTTTCATACGAGAGTCGGTGTAATCCAAACTTGAGCCAAGTGGGGTCTTTACGCTAATAGTGAAGCTACCTTCATCGGCTTCGGGCACAAAGTCTTTTTGCACGTTTTTCATCGCATAACCGCCACCCAAAATCACGAATAGCAATGTGATGATGAGCACGCGCCAGCGATGATTGAGGCTTAAATTGAGTAAGTAGTGATAAGTGGAGTCGAGTTTTGCTAAGCCGCGCTCTATGCTGTTATAGAATTTATTTTCTTTGTGGTCAACACTTAAATAGCGTGAGCAAAGCATAGGAGTGAGGGTGAGTGAAACGAACAGTGAAGCAAGCACGCCAAATGTCACCACGACGCCAAATGATCTAAAGAACATACCCACAATGCCGTCCATAAAAATCACAGGGGCAAAAATACAAACGAGTGAGAGTGATGCTGCAATCACCGCAAATGTCACTTCCCTAGAACCATTAATGGCAGCGCTAATCGGGTCTTTGTCTAAATGTTCACGATGACGAAAAATATTCTCTAGCACTACAATTGCGTCATCCACCACCACGCCGATGAGCAGAAGCAAACCAAGCAATGTCATGGAGTTGAAGGTATAACCAGAAAAATACATCACGGCAATAGCGCCCAATAACGATACTGGAATTGCCGTTGCGATGATTAAGGTTGAACGCAGAGAACGCAAGAAAATA
>Ga0114967_10002375_pt1 | contig 15750 bp, 13 predicted proteins | sample M_130628_MF_Meta_FD_92639 | JGI IMG/M metagenome (GOLD analysis project Ga0114967, IMG submission 92639) | Freshwater microbial communities from Lake Montjoie, Canada to study carbon cycling - M_130628_MF_MetaG | ecosystem: Environmental > Aquatic > Freshwater > Lake | place: Lake Montjoie... | reverse complement strand
ATTGATACCAGCCGGATCAGCGACAGCACCACCATGCGGGAGGCGATGGCCGCGGGCCTTGAGGGGGGGGGCTTGGAGGTGGGGGCTGGTGCCTCCCCTTTTCCTGTGCCACTTGCCTGCCGCGTGCTCTATGGCGACAGGCTGCCGCACGAGGAACTGTTGGCAGAGCTCTATCCGGGCCAACGGGCCTGCGATCTGGTGATCCCCGACATCCTCACCGATTTCGACGCCTTGGACGGCGTGGCCGATGGAAGCCAGGACTTTCTCATCGCCTGTCACGTCATCGAACACACCCGCAATCCGATCGGTTCGATTGCCGCGGCCCATCGCAAGCTGCGGCCCGGTGGCAAACTGCTGCTGGTGATCCCCGACAAACAACGCACCTTCGACCGCCACCGGCCGCTCACCCCGCTCTCCCACCTCATTGAGGATCATCTCCGGCCCGATCGCCAGCGCGACTACGCCCACTACGAGGAGTTTTACCGGCTCAGTTTTCCGATGGAGGAGCCGGCCTATTCGCAGGAGGTGCGCCACCGCTTTGAAACCCGTCATGCCATCCACTACCACGTGTGGGATCACGACGCGTTCCGCTCGATGCTCGACTGGCTGCAGGACAACGTCATTTGTTGGTCGGAGATCTGGACCCATCCCGCCGTGGGCAACGCGCAGGAGAACATAGAGCTCTATGCTTTGCTCACCAAATAGCCCTTTGCCGGCTCAGGCGGCGACCGCCCCCGGCTGGGTCAGGCCCGATCTGGCATCCCGGGGCAACTTCGGCGAACGCCAGGAATCTGGCCGGCACGACTGGGGCTACTACGCCCACCTGTCGATCTACGCCTTCGCCGCGGAGTGTGTCCGCGGTCGCCGGTGTTTGGAGATCGGCTGTGGCACCGGCTACGGCGCGCAGTACCTCGAGGTGGAAGGGGGCGCCGCCTCAGTGGTTGCCATCGACAAGGACGAAAGCCAGATGGAGGAGTTGCGGACCCGCTTTCCGACGATCACATTTCTGGCCCGCGATCTCGATCTGGGTGGGCTCAATGTGGCGGAGCATTCGGTCGATGTCGTCTTCTCGTCCAATGTGTTTGAGCATCTGGCCTACCCAGACCCGGTCCTGGCCGCTGCCGCCAGTGCCCTGGCGGAGGATGGCGTGGCCATCATCGCGGTGCCTCCGATCATGACGGTGGGGATGTTGGCGGAAAACGCCAAGAACGTGTTCCATATCAACAACCTTCCCACCTGGGCCTGGACGACCAAACTCGGTCGCTACTTCCAGTCGGTGCGCACCTACCGCCACTGGGTGCGGGCTGATCGCATCGATGGGCAGGGGGCGATTCTGCGCGACCGTCCCAGCTTGGCCGATTTTGTGTTTGATGAAGACGACAGCTGCGACCCCCATACGATCACGGCGGTGTTTGTCTGCCACGGGCCGCGCAGGTCACCGCTACCGGTCGCTGTAGGAACGGAGGCCTGCCCCCCTGAATGGCGGGCGCTCAAGGTCGAGGCCGACGCCCGGCAGGAGATGGTGACCGACCTGCGGCGGGAACTGGCGGCGGCGGCCACCTGGGCGAGGGAAAACACTCAGGCGGGAACCGACCCCACGTTCATCCTCGAAGGTGTCTGCCGGCAGTTGGAGTTTTTGAGTGGCTAGCGGGAGAAACCAAAAAAAAGCCCGGAACGATGTTTTCCGCTGGGAATGAGGCGGCCGGCGAGCCGGCTGGTGGGGAAAGTTGCGGGCTTTTGAAAAAATATTGCGTTTGCAGAATTTTTTATTTACAACCAGAGTCCAGATACTTGGGCGGGCTGCGACCTCGCAGAGGCGAGCGTGCTGGCCGGTTGTCATGACCGTATCGCCTCAGATGCGAACAGAACATATCGGGAGCAAACATGCGTTTCACTCGGATTTTCAGCCTGGGTCAGGCAGCGATTCTGGCAGTGGCGCTGGGGCTCGGAGCTTGCGGAGGCACCGCTTCTGCCACGGTGATCAGCGGGCTCTACAGCTCTGGTGTCGACAATTCCGGCTACCTGATTGCTACAGGCGCCACCGACACCCATTGGACCGTCGTCGCCAGCCCCACCTGGAACTCGACGGCCAACTACTACAATGGGGCCGCGCTGGCCTACTCGATCACCCAGTGGCAGACCGACTCCCCAAACCAGACCAACCCCGCGTCACAGTGGATCACGATGCCTAACGGCGACCCGACAGACTTCTGGGCGCCGTTGGGAACGCCTGTGAGGGGCACGCCTGGCTGGTACACCTACGAGTCGTCATTCACACTGCCGGCGAATGTGGTTTCTGCCACCATCACCGGCAAGTTTGTGGGTGATAATGCCGCCGTGATCAAGCTCAACGGCGTGGAAGCGACTTACGGTACTGTGACCGATGGATTTCTACCGTTCACGATGACCAGCGGATTTCAGACCGGCGCCAATATCGTTGACGTTTTTGTGCAAAACGACGTGTATGTGCAGACGGGGATTCCGGTCGACTATCCCAATCCCACCGGCATGCAGGTGCAGATGACTGGCGAATACACGCTTGCCCCCGTACCTGAGATCGACCCCAGTGCGTTTGGCCCTGCGGTCTCGCTGCTGATGGGAACGCTGTCGCTGCGGGAATGCCGCCGGAAGAAGCGGGCCATGGCCTGAGCGGTTGAGCAACCGCTCTCCACGATCCTGAAAACATTCGGCCGGGCCGGACATCGCGAGGTGTGCGGCCCGGCTTTTTTTCTGGCCGTGGCATGTATAGATCAGGGCAGCATGGGCAGTCTGCGAGCCACTCAAAATCCCCTCTTGCTGCTCGGCTGGTCTCTAGCCTATTCCCCACGTTGGTCTGTGGGGCCGGTCGGCTCCGCGGACCACTTTCTCCTCTGCACGCGGAGCCTCGCACGTGACCGCCGCATTCGGGTTTTTCAAATCGAGTTCGCGCGCCGGCAGCCCACGGTTTTCCGTGGTCCTACCGACGTTCGAGCCCGATGAAAAACTCTGTCGCGCGATTCTTTCTGTGCTGGCACAGATGCCGTCCGATGACCAGAGCCAGATCGCTGTGGTGGACGACGCCTCCGAGCAGGTCGATGTGGAGGCTCTGGTACGGGCGGCCGATCCGACGGGCAGGGTTGAAATCATCCGCCATGACACCCGGCTGGGAATCGGCGGCAACTGGAATCGTGCCCTCGCAGTGGCACACGGAGAATTGGTGCACCTGCTGCATCAGGACGACTCCGTGCTGCCCGGTTTCTATGCCCGCATCGACACAATCTTTCGCCGCAGCCCGGCGCTCGGCATGGCGTTTTGTCGGTGTCGCATCGTGGATGGCGACGATCGGCGGATCAAAACGTCCTCGCGAATCCGCTGGACGCCCGGTGCGATCGACGACTGGCTGCCGATGATTGCCGAGCGGCAGCGGGTGCAGTGCCCGGCCGCCGTGGTGGCCCGCAGCACGTATGAGGCGGTCGGCAACTACCGCACAGACCTCTGCCTCACCCTCGACTGGGAGATGTGGGTCAGGATCGCCGCCAGCCACCCGGTGGGCTACGAACCGAGGGCGCTGGCCGTGTATCGCCGGCATGCGGCCAGCGAGTCGGCCAGAATCTCATCGATTGATGGAGTTTGGCCCGATCTGCTACGGGCCATAGCCATCAATGCCGGCTCGCTTCCGGAGGCATCACGGGCTGAAATCGTACAGGCAAGCGCCCTCTGGTATGCCGGCTCGGCCCGCCGCGCGGCCGCCAAGCAGTTGGCCGGCGGCGATGCTGCTGCCGCCCGTCATACGATGTCGTACGTGCCCCGGCTCCTTGAGCTGGCCGCGACGTTCAGGCCCCCTGCCTACGGCGCCTTCCGCGTGGCCTGAGTGCAGTGCACGCTCGCTCCTCCAGAGGGGCCGCTCGAGCGCGAGTCGCCCGCGGCGGGGCGCGCTGGTGCTGGAAAATCCCTGGTTCGCGAATCCGGACGGAAGGCTTGGGCCGCTTTAAAAAAATCTCCCTCCGCCACTAGGGTTCGCTTTTCACGAACTCCATGGCTTGTTTGTTCGCTTTTTACGAACTACAATGCCTCCGTATGCCGATGACAACAGGAGAAGCGGATGCGGGTGATCTCCAAGGCCAGGCTGCGGCAGTTTTGGGAAACCTCTGGCTGTGAGGATTCCGCGGGGCCGTTGCGGGCGTGGCACTCGCACGTCAGCCACCGCACTGTTGCTTGGCGGTCGTGGTCGGAAGTCAAAACGCAGTACGGTTCCGTAAGCCTTGTCGGTACCTGCGTGGTCTTCAATATCGGCGGCAACAACTACCGTCTGGTGGTTCGGATTCTCTATCCCAGGCAGAAAGTGTTCATTCTCAGGGTCATGACGCACGTCGAATACGACAAGGATTCGTGGAAGAGAGACTGCGGTTGCTACGAGACTTCTCCTGACAAGCCACATGCGGGCGGCAAGCCGGATACAGCAAAGCCACAGAGACGAAGAAAGTGAACATGGCCACAAAGACGCAGTTTCGAATGAAGGGAAAGAACAAAGACTCCTATCTGGAGCTGGTTCTCGATTTTCCTCTGGCATCGATCAAAAGCGATGACCACTTGGAGGAAGCCCAGAGGGTCATGGATGGTTTGCTCGCTCGCGGCGTTCTCAATCAGGGGGAGGAAACCTATCTTGATGCCTTGAGCGATCTCGTTGGAGCGTATGAAGACGAGCATCACGCCATCGAGCCTGCGTCCGACGCCGAAATGCTCCAGCATCTCCTTACTGCCAAGGGGGTGACTCAGTCGCAACTGAGCCGAGACGCTGCCGTTCCTAAGTCCACAATCTCAGAGGTGCTCAAGGGCAAGAAACGGTTCAGTCGCCAGATGATCCATAAGCTGGCGAACTACTTCCAAGTCGATGTTTCCCTGTTGGCAGCAAACATTTAAGAGCCCCTCGGGGAAGCGGTGCCATCAACATGACGAAGGCCGTCGCCAGACTGCCGGCGTTCACCGAAAACGCGGCGCCAGAACCGGCCCGAGCGACCGGCACCCATGACGCCAGCGCCGGTGCACTCAATGGTGCACTCACTTCCGGCCGCAGCCGTCACACGGAGTCAACCGGGGGCACTTGTGACGATTCGGGCGACTGGGTCGTCGCCGGCCGAAAGCCCAAGAAAACAAGGGCTACCGTACTGATTCGGCCCAAAACACAAAAGCGGGCGAAGGGACTCGAACCCTCGACATCCAGCTTGGGAAGCTAGCGCTCTACCAACTGAGCTACGCCCGCGAACGACCAAAGTCTAGCAGATGGTTGGCCGCGTGCTACCGGCGAGTGCCGATGTGGCCGCCGCCGCGGATTTGAAAGCGCCCCCCTCCCCACGCCCCTGCCGTAGGCCATGCAGGGTCGGCGGGTGGCGTCTTGAGTTGATAGGATGGAAGCATCGCGAAGGAGTTTCCGATGCTGCCATCGATTCCATTTCACGTGACCGGCGAAACGCTCTGGAACCGCATGGAGAGGGCCGTGGAACGGGTGAACGACAGGCTTCGGCGCACGGTTACGATTCTGGAGGATTCCCGCGTGCCCTATGCGGTGGTGGGGGGCCATGCCGTGCGCGCCTGGGTGGCCCAGGTGGATGAGGCGGCCGTCCGCACCACCCGCGATGTCGATATTCTCGTCAGGGCGGTCGATTTTCCAAGAATGTGCGCCGCCATGCACGCCGCAGGTTTCCACCAGCGTGAAACAGCCGGCCTGCAGATGTTTGTGGAAACGCCCGACGGTTCGGGGCGGGATGCTGTGCATGTGGTGATCGCAGGCGAGATGGTGAGGCCGGGAGAGCAGGAGCCAAACCCCGACATCGAACCGGTCGTGCGAACGGCCGATTTTCGCACAGTGCCGCTGGAAACGCTGGTGCGGATGAAGCTCAACTCCTTCCACGACAAGGATCGCGTCCATCTTCGCGACATGATCTCTCTCGGCATGATCGACGAATCATGGCTCGACCGACTCCCCGAGGTCTTTCGCACCAGGCTGCGGACTTTGTTGGACGACCCGAACGGATAGCGAGTGTTTCCGGGCGATTTTGCAGATGGTTGGCCGTGCTACCGGCCAGCCTGCGGAACTGTCCAACTCCTTAAACCGCGGCTCCAGCGGTATCTGGCTGGGGCAAATCGGGCTTTCCTCCCGGTGCGAGCGACGGACGGAGAACAGGAGTAAGATACGCCGATCGGCTTTCCCCCCTCCGCGATCTCCGCATGAAGCCCGGAATCGGCTCCGGGAGGGGGCAATCCCTGTCCTGATACCTGTCTTCGACGCGCGTGCGGAGTGCGGCCCCATGAGCCAAGCGGAAGTTCCATCGTCACCCAGTCAGCCCGGCACGCCCGCTGCCGGAAACGCGGCGGAAGCGACCGCAGCAAAACACTCGCTCTGGTCGTGGGTGGCCACCACAGGGCTGGTGGCGCTGGCCGCACTGCTGCTGGGAGCAGGGGCGCTGCCGTGGTGGCTCTCCAACCCCCAGAGGCTCTCTGGCTACATCGCCAAGGCAGCCCCTGACCTGCAGGCCGATATCACGATTGGCAAGGCGCAGATCGGGTGGCTCGGGCCCTTGGTACTGGAAGAGGTGACGCTCGTGCCCCGCAGCGGTGCCCGGAATCCTGTCGCCATTGCCCGCATCGAGGGGAGCCACGGCTTGGCAGGAATGCTCCTCTCGGCCGGGGATTTGGGCACATTTCGCATCCAGGGACTCCGGGCGGATGTTGTGTTCGACGCCAACCGCGATTCCAATCTGAAGGGGCTGATCGCACCGCCAGCCGGGTCGATCACGGCCGTCCAAGGCCAGCCCACAGCGGCTGCCGAAACGGATGCGCCTCCCGCCGAACTCCCCCCGCAGCCGCGGCTCAGTCCGGTGCGTGCCCGGATCGAAGTTAAGGATGCGGTGGTCCGGATCGAGGGACCGTGGTCACCTGAGGCGTGGGTGAGCGAGCCGATCGATCTGCGGGCCAGCCTGGCCACGGCCGCTTCTGGTGGCTACAGCGAATGGACCATCGAGCCGACGCAATTGCTGCGGGAAGCCCAACTCGAGCCGAGCGTGGCACAGGGAGTGTTGGCCTACATCGCCCCGGTGCTGGCCGATGCCACCCGCACCGGCGGTCGCTTCTCGTTGCGGCTGGATAGGGCCACGCTGCCTCTGGGCGCCCCGCTGGACGCACGGTTGTCGGGATTGCTGACGATGCATGCGGTCGACTTGGGGCCGGGGCCGCTTGTAACCCATATCCTGGAAGAATTGCCCGGGAACATGCAGTTGCCCACGTCGGTGCGGATCGCCGACGACTCCCGGATTGAGTTCCAGTTAGCCGACCGGCGGATGTGGCACAAGGGACTGGAATTCGGGCTGCCGCTGGCCAAACCAGGGAGCCGACTCGATCTCTCGTCCAGCGGCTCCGTTGGCATCGAAGACAAAACACTCGATATCAAGCTGGCGCTTCCACTTCCACCCGATCTACCGGCCGATCGGCCGGTGCTGGCGGCGCTCGCCGGCAAGACTGTGTCGATCGGGATCGTGGGGGTGTTGGGCGAGCCAAAGGTCAGCTTTGATGGCTCCATTCGCGCCGTGGCCGGTGACGTGGTGGTGAACCTGATCGACCGGCTGCGCGGGGGCCGCAGGGGCGCTCCAGTTCCTCGGGCGCGTGGTGTCGCTCCGCCTGCTGCGACCCCGCCTCCGCCTGCTGCCGCTCCCGAAGCGGCCCGGTCGACGCCGCCACCCCCGCCACGCCCCAACTGGACTCCCCCCGCTGACGCCGGATCCAGTCTGCCGGCAACGGTGGCCACTCCCACGGCCGAGCGGATCGCTCCACCAGAACTTTTGCCCCCCGGCCCAGTGGTGGCCCAACGCAGTGACGAGGCGAGTGCTGCAGGTGCCGACGCCGCCGCTGCAAACCCGGCGGGGCCTGCAGCAGCGGCTCAGGGTGGCAGGGATGGGGCTGGAAAAACAGCGGAGAAGCTGGGGCAGCTCAAGGGGCAGTTGCCCCCCGACATCGGCAATAACCCATCCACCGATCGCATCATCGATCTGGTGGGAGGTGTGATTGATGAAGTGGCCAGACGCCGGGCGGAACGGGCCAGCGCGCCCCCAGAAGGGGCGCCAGCCGGCTCTGCTGAGCCCCGGCGTGGCAGGCTCTTGCGCCGTCTGTTGCCTCCCGCGCCGCCGGCGGGGCCGCCGCCAACGCAGCCCTAGCAGGCTGGGGATAAGGCATCACCGACCCTCTGGTGGAGCGAAGGCCGTCCGCTCGGTCGACCGCAGGAAACTCACCCGTCGAGGCTCGGCTGACGTTTCCACCGGTCGCTCCCGCCGTATCCAACGGCGAACCTGTGGATCCATAGCCAGCCAGCGGAGGGCGCGAGGAGCCGGCGGGGGCGAGCGGTGACAACAAAAAAACCGGGCCTTTCCCCGTGGGGAAAGGCCCGGCCTTGATTGAGATTCACTCCCTCAGCTCATCCTTCGTGCCTCAGGGCAGGCTTCCTAACGAGGGATTCGCCAGCGGGAACGATCGTCGTGGGCAACGATCACGTTCCAACTGGAGCGGCCGGAGCCTCGACTGCCGGGGCAGCCTCGGTGGGAGCCGATTCCATGATGACCGAGTCACCGGCACAGTTGCCGCCGGCGCAGCCGCCGGAAACAACCTCACCGCCACCGCAGCTGGAGCAGCCGCTGTCGCTGACAGCAGCCGACTCGCCGCAGCTGGAGCAACCGCTCGCAGCCGAATCGCCGCAGCTGGAGCAACCGCTGTCGCCAGCCGGAGCAGCTTCGCCGCAACCGCTATCGCAGGCCGGAGCAGCTTCGCCGCAGCCGGTGTCGCACGCGGCAGCCACTTCGCCACCGCACTTCTTGGCCTTCCGCTTGCCGAACAGACCGTGGCACTTCTCGCGACCGCCGCACTTGGCAGCGTGGAGCTTGGCCAACAGACCGCCATGGCAGGACTTCCGTCCGTTGCAGCCGTGGCCGGCCACAGCACCGGAATCACCGCCCACCAAGGCAATGGCGACCAGCGCGAAGAACATCGCAACCGCACATCCGAGAAAACGCTTCATCACGAACCTCCAAAGTAGAGAATCGAACGCACATGCGTTCCTGATAGCCGTCACGAACCGAACTCGATCCGGGACGGCTACCGGACCGCAACACACATGTCAGCCTTCTATTCAGACTGGATCCACCGGGGGAATCCTCCGGCCAACCAGCGGCACTCCCCTGCAAGCGCTGCGGGTTGGCGAAAGAATTCCGCCTAGGGAATCTAGGGTGTAAGGCTAACAGCGGCTGGTGTGGTGTCAAGAACTGCGTTAAACCGGGCAAGATAAGCAATTTTTGCTGCCAAAATAACCGTTTTTGGCGTGCCAGCCCAGCGATTCCCGACGGGGCTGGGGGCCGGGAGGGCCCCGGTTGGGCACAGACGCAGAGCCCGGCTGGCTCTTTTCCCAGCCACTCAAGCGGCCTGGGAAGAGGCTGATCCGCCAGCGGATGCTGCGCGAGCGACCCCGGAAACGCCAGCCGGGACCTCGATGGGGCTGGGGTTCTCTGGCCGACTGAGTCGGCTGTTTTCAGTGCAGTGGGTTGGCAGGCTGTGAACCATTGCGGGGAAGACTTTTCCCCCGGACAGCCAGTATTGGACAGCCCGTGCTATTGAACCCGCTGAGGGGGACCACTCGGGCCCCGGGCCGTTCGGCCAGGGGCGGTGCCGGCAGGAGCCGGTGTCACGGTCGTCGAAGCGGAAGGGGAAGCCCCCGGGGAAGCCTGAGCCTGCTGGGCAGGCTCCCCATTTTCGGCCTCAGCCCCAGCCCGCTTCTGCAGTTCTGCAGCGACCAGTTCCTGTTTGTAGATCATGTCTTCCGGGTCTTCGAAGTCGAGGAGCAGCGGCGGCATGTCGTCGAAAATCTTCATCGCCATACCTGCCAGCCGCCATCCCTCCGGGTCGAGTCGGACAACCCACACGACATGGTCGGTGTTTTGAAAACCATCGGCATCGACGTCTTTCCAAGTCGTTTCCACATGCACCATGTCGCCATCCTCGCCGACAACCTCGCACGCCCGGACTTCATAGGTGGCAGTAGGATTGACCGGGGGAGCGACTGTCAGGCCAAGTTCCTGGGTTTTGGCCCGCGCCACTTTGGTGAGCATGCCACTGGCCGCGGTGTCGTCTCCCCGCTTGATGGCTTCCAGGAATTCCACCACTGCCGCCTTGGCCGGGGCCTCGGCACCAGCGGTGGCCTTGGCAGCGGTTCCCCCAGCTGAGCATCCCGTCAGCGTGAGTGCGGCCGCTCCCAGGCAGCCGGTCAGGAAGCAGAGGGCCCAGAGCGACCAGACACGCTGGGGAATTGACGAACGAAGCGGGTGGGGGGTGAGCATCGTGGTGGGCTCCATGGCCAGGGAAGTGCGATCGGGGGGCTGGGGCCGCCGTGAAAGGCTCCAGCCCGCCTGAGGATCAACTCGTTTCGAGGGCGGGAGAGTGACGGCCCCGGCCGGTCTGGTCAAGCCGAAAAAGGAAGCCTGAAAACCTGAAAAACCGGGTCTTTTTCGGCATCCTTACGGTAGACTTGCCGGGTGGGGCGAGTCGCCCGGCGAAGGTGGGCCACGCCGGTTTGGCCGCCCGGGCCGGGACGCTGCTTTCCAGCCACTGAGAACAGCCGCGCGGTGTTTGAGGACGGGGTTTTCCGGAGTCGGAGGCATTGTGATGCGGGAAAGCAGAGGCCTCAGCAGAGCACGTTCCCGTGGGTGTGGTGCAGGCCCATTACTGCGGACCACGCTCTGGCCCTGGGGACTTGCGCTGGTGGTCGGCATGGGGGGCGAAACCGGCCGGATCGCTGCGATTCCGCCCGCCGCGCCCCGTTCCCGTGCCACGCCACCGGTTGCCCCGGCAGACGCCCCGACTCCCTTTTTTGCCGACGCCTTTCAGGCTCTCGAAGGCCCTCATCCCCTCGCGGGAGCGCCTGCCGGCGGCGGCCAGCAGGGGTCGACGCCATTGGCGAACGGCAGGGGGGCCGCACACCAGTCCCCGCAAGGGGGGCGCTGGTCTTCCCTGATCTCCGCCGACACGCTGGTCGACGAGGTGAAATCGCAGCGGAAAGTGCTGCTCGCAGCGGTGGCCTCAGCGACCGATTTTAAGGGGGGACGCTTCGCGGATGCTCAGAACGCCTGCAGCGTGCTCGGCTTGATGTTTGCACTGATCGCGGCCCACGACGAGGGTGCCCGGTGGCAGGACCAGGCTGCCAACGCCTGCGACCTCTTCGCTCAGGCAGGCGCCAGTTGCAGTGTGGGAAATGACGAATCGCTGGCTGTGGCGCGGGCGCGGGTGGCCGATCTGGAAAAGCTTGTCAATGGTGTCGATCCCGACGGCCAAGGCGACCGTGCGGGAGCAGGGCTCTGGAGCGATGTGGCCAGCCGTTCGGCACTGATGACGCGGCTGGAGGCCGCCGCCGGCCTGCTGGCCGCTGCCACGCCAACGGAGTCGCTCAGCCAGCGGGAGCAGCTGCGGCATGAGTTGGAAATCGTGGCAGCCATTGGAGAGGTGATCCAATGGCCCGACTTCGCGAATCACGACGAGGATCTGTATCGGCGGCACGCCGCTGGCATGCGTGACGCCGCCCTCCGAGCGCGTACGGAACTGGACGAGAAGACCAGCCCGGAGGGTCTGCAGTCAGCTGTCGGCGCCCTGCGGAAATCGTGCGACTCCTGCCATGCCGAGTATCGTTAGCGAGCAGCTTTTTTCTCACCGCTATCGTCCGCTTCTCTAGTCACTCACAGGAAACCCGCGCTCATGGCAGAATCGCCTCGGACCCCTCGGCCCCGTTCGGAAACCAGCCGCCGGTCCAATCGGGAGCGACAGGGGGATGACGAGCCTACGGGGCCGGCGGAGCTGGCCATCATCGGCGACCTCACCGACCACGGGGGGGAACTCACCGATCGGCTGCTCGGGATTGAGCCTGGCGGAAACTGCACGATCTATTTCGACTCCCCCGGGGGCAGTCCATACTGCGGCATCTCCATGGTGACGCTCATGCGGCTGCGCGATATCCGCGCCACCGGCATCGTCACCGGAGAATGCTCGTCGGCGGCGATCTGGCCATTCGCGGCCTGCCGGCGCCGGCTGGTGACACCCTACAGCGTGCTCCTGTTTCATCCCATGAAGTGGCAAAGCGAGGAACACATCGGCATCACCGAGGCCCGGGAATGGTCGCGGCATTTTGGCCAGTTGGAAGCCGAGATGGATGCCCTGCTCGGGGAGTTGTTTGGCACCGCTGGTGAGCTGATTGCCGAGTGGATCAAAACCCACCGCTATGTCACCGGAAGCGAGCTCGTGCAGGCGGGGCTGGCCGAGATGATCGGACTGCACCCGCTCCCCGAGTTGTTTCAGAGGGCGTAGCAGGTGGAGGAATGCCCCCGGCCGGCCACCTGGATGGCGAGTCGACAGCCACCAGCCCCGAAAAAACCGAGTTTTTTTGGGAGGGGGCGACTGCAGCATCTGGCGTGGGATTCGTTTGTGGAGAGCCTGCTACAGTAGGGGGCAGATTTTCCGGTTTCGGTTCGTTGGGCTCTGGAGACATTTCCCATGACGCGATCTGCCGATGCACAAAATAGAGAGCGATGTCTGAAGGCGGGCTGGGCTGGCGGTCGAAGCCGCTGGGTGGCGCTGCTCGTGGGGGGAGGGCTGCTCTGCGCGCCGGCTGTGGCTTGCGCGCAAGGGGCGGTGCAGGCTGTGCGGGCAGCGGCCGATGCTGCCGTGGCGGGAGCCGCCGATCCCGATGCCGGAACCCGGGCCTTCCTGATTGCCGGCGGATCGCTGACGCTGGAAGCCCCTCCGGGCTGGAAGCGGGTGCAGCCCAAGTCGGGCATCGTGGAAACGGAATTCTCCATCCCGTCGGCTGACGCCGCGATGCCAGCGGGGCGGATGACCGTGATGGGGGCTGGAGGGAGCGTGCAGGCCAACGTGGATCGCTGGTATGGCCAGTTCACGCAGCCGGGTGGCGGCAGCACGAAGGACAAGGCGACCACCAAGACCATGAAAATCGCCGGGTGCACCGTCACCCTCGTCGACATTCCCGGAACCTTTAAAGACATGCCGGCTGGCCCCTTCGCCGGCGGGCAAGCGGTCGATCGGCCCGATTACAGGATGCTGGCGGCGATTGTGGAAACACCCGAAAAGGGGAATTCCTTCCTGAAGTTCTACGGGCCTGCAGCCACGGTTGGGCAGCATTCTGAGGGGTTTCGCACGATGGTTGAGAGCATGGTTCTGGCGGGGCAAAAATGAAAATCCAAGACTTTCTGGAACATCACGGCATCTCTGGCAATCCGTTTGCCGAGGAAGACTCGCAGAACGACACAGTCTTTAAGCGAACCTGCCTGGAGACGACATTCCATCCGGCCTGGGACAAGATCTATGGCAACCCTGCCGACCCCAGCACGGCGATCGTGTTTGGCGAGAAGGGAGCGGGAAAGACCGCCCTCAAGTTGCAGATGGTGCGGCAGTTTCAAAAACACAATCTGCAGCATCCCGATCAGCGCACCTTTGTGGTGCTCTACGACGACTTCAACCCCTTTCTGGATCGATTTGTGAGCCGAGCCGGACCTCACAAGCCGGTGGAGCGGGTGCTCTCGCAGTGGAAACTGTGGGATCACATGGACGCGATCCTGTCGTTGGCCGTCACGCAGCTGGTTACCTCGATTGTGGATGCCCCCGCCAGAAGCGGCATGCATTTTACGGCCCCGCAGGCCCGCGATATGGCTCTGCTGGCCGCCTGCTATGACCAGTCGACGGGGGAGACGTTTCCCTCCCGCTGGGCACGGCTGATGCGTCGCGTGGGATACCACTTCTGGCCCGGCATCTGGCCGTTCTGTTTGGGGCTCTCAGGCACGGCACTGATGGTGCTGGCCCTCGGCATGGGGGTGTCCCAGGGAGCGACTGGGTGGGCCAGTCAAGTGTGGCCATGGCTGCTGCTGCTGGGGATGTGGACCCCGTGGCTGCTCCGCCAGGCGCGGTCGTGGTGGACAGCCATCCGGGTGGTGCGCAGCATGCGCACCGGCAACCGCACGGTGGGGCAGATGGCCAAGGCTCTGGCAGGAATGCCGGAGGTCGATCTGGCCGGCCAGCCGATGCCGGCGTTTTCCCGCAGCGACGATCGTTACGAACTGCTGGCAAAATTCCAGGCCCTGTTGGCCGCACAGGGCTATGTCGGGATGGTGGTGATTGTCGACCGTCTGGATGAGCCTCATCTGATCAACGGCTCGGCAGACCGTATGAAGCAGGTGGTTTGGCCGATGCTCGACAACAAGTTTTTGAAGTCACCCGAACTGGGTTTCAAGCTCTTGTTGCCGGTCGAACTCTACCGCTTCATCGAACGGGAAGATGAGCAGTTCAACCAGCGGGCCCGGCTCGACAAGCAAAACCTCGTTCCGTCGCTCGAGTGGTCGGGCGAGTCGCTCTACGACATTGCCTCGCAACGAGTGAGGGCAGCGAGTGTCTGCCAGCCGCCCGCCACGCTTTCGCAACTGTTTGAGCCGGAGGTGGATCAGCGGCGCCTGCTCGAGGGGTTGCGCAGCCTGCGGGTTCCGAGGCAACTGTTCAAATTCCTCTACCGGCTGTTGGTGGCGCATTGTCATGCCCATACCGGCGAGCAGCCCGTTTACCGGATCCCGCTTGAGCGGTTTGAAACCGTTTTGGCTGTGTTCCGCCGGGATCAGGATGCCTTCGACCGCGGGCTGGCCCCCCGGTAGGGGTGAATGAGTCGTTGGCGGCTGCCTCTCTGCCATCGCGATAAACCCCTTTAAGAAGTGGGTTTATACGCTTTTATGCCCTTTTTCAGCAGGGCTTTTCTGAGCCGTGCGGCTTTTTTCCTCGTGTTGGCGGTTTGCAACGCCGATTATCTCTAGGTAGCTTGCGGTGGATGGGAGGCCTGCGTGCCTTGAGGTGGCCTGCGCGTTTTGAGAAAATAGGGAGCTGTTCGTGGTCAATCGTCTCAATCAGATTCCGCCGGTGCGTACTGTTCTGGGTGTCGTGGAAGATCAGAATCAGTTGCCTCCACATGCCCAAACGGGCGATGCCTGGCTGGAACAAGCCAAGGGTGTGCTCTGGATTTGGGACAGCGAACTGCAGCGTTGGATTGACCTCAATCTCTGGCACGGCGCGGGAAACGCGACGGCAGGAGCGGGGATCGCCGGAGTTGCCGGTATGGCCGGGCCGAAGGGGGAGCCTGGCCTGGAGGGGAAGCCGGGCCGCGACGGGATCAATGGCAAGGATGGCAGCAACGGAAAAGATGGCGTGCCCGGCCGCAACGGCAGCGACGGGGCGCCTGGCAAAGATGGGAAGCCCGGGCCGCAAGGGCCGGTGGGGCCTGCCGGCAAGGACGGGAAGCCCGGAGTGAACGGGGCGGTCGGCAAGAATGGACTGGACGGCATCGATGGCGTGAATGGCCTCAATGGCACCAACGGCAAGGACGGCAAAGACGGCAAGCCGGGCCCAGTTGGACCTGCCGGTAAAGATGGCAAGCCGGGAGCCGTTGGTGCGCCGGGCAAGAATGGCCTGGCCGGGGCGGCTGGGGCCAAGGGTGAACGCGGTGCCGTCGGTCCGGTGGGTGCGCCGGGGAAGAGTGGCAGCGATGGCAAGAATGGCGTAGCCGGTTTGCCCGGAGCTGCGGGGAAAGATGGCAAGCCAGGAGCCGCTGGCGCGCCCGGCAAGAATGGGGCTGCCGGTGCGCCCGGCAAGAACGGTGCGCCCGGGGCCAAGGGTGAGCGAGGTGCCGTTGGTCCGGTGGGT
>Ga0114967_10002373_pt1 | contig 15756 bp, 10 predicted proteins | sample M_130628_MF_Meta_FD_92639 | JGI IMG/M metagenome (GOLD analysis project Ga0114967, IMG submission 92639) | Freshwater microbial communities from Lake Montjoie, Canada to study carbon cycling - M_130628_MF_MetaG | ecosystem: Environmental > Aquatic > Freshwater > Lake | place: Lake Montjoie... | reverse complement strand
CATCTCGCCGAGAATCTGCTCCACCACGAGGGACTGGACGTTGATGCGATACAGCACGGCGATGTCTGCGGGATCGGTGCCCGACTCGATTACTGCGCGAATGGCTTCACCGATTGCGCGAGCCTCGTCCTCGTCCGTCGCAGAATCAATGACGCCGGGAGTCGGGCCGGATTCCCGCATCGACACAAGTTCCAATGGGGAATTCGGAACCGTCGAATTCGCCAGTCGCACGATTTCAGGGGTGGATCGATAGTTGCGGTCAAGTTCGACAGTTATCGCCCCGGGGAATTCCGATTCGAACCTGAGGAGGTGCTCGTCCGACGCGCCCGCAAATCCGAATACGGTCTGGTTGGGATCACCCACGACACACACCTCTGCGTGACTTCCCCGCCATGCATCCAACAACGCGCGTTGTACGGGCGAAACGTCCTGGTACTCGTCAATAACGAAGAATCGGAACTGTTCATGAACACGGTCGGCGACCCACTTCTCTGAATTCAACATTCCAAGCGTTGCAATGAGCGTGTCTTCGAAGTCCAGGTTGCGCTGATCATCCTTGAGATCCTCATATTTCTGCACGAGCGCGAGGGTGGCATCCGCCGACAACCCGCCTGGAAGTGGTCGGTCGGGAAGGACGGCTTCATAATCATCCATCGACAAAAGTCGCACCTTTCGCCATTCGATTTCTGCCGCGATTCCGCGCAACAGTTCGTCTGTCGCACGAATGTTCAATTGTGCTGCTGCGCGCTTGAGCGTCGCCGCCTTGGAATGCAAGACTTTCGGCAAATCTCCGCCGATGAGGTCGGGCCAGAAATGGGCTAATTGCCGCATCGCCGCAGAGTGGAAGGTGCGGCAGGCAACGCCTTCAACACCAAGTTCACTCAGTCGGCTTCGCATTTCGCCCGCGGCCTTTACGGTGAACGACAATGCGAGCACCTTTTCCGCACTATAGACGCCGGTCTCGACGCCATACGCGATTCGATGTGTGATTGCGCGGGTTTTTCCAGAACCAGCTCCGGCGAGTACACGCACCGGGCCAACGAGCGCAAGCGCAACTTTGCGTTGGTTTTCATCGAGAGATTCAATGAGTGAGCTCATCGTGTTCCTCTCGCGTGGCAAACCCGAACAGGCGCGGGTTCGGCTTAAAGTACGGATATGGCATTGTCCCCCATCATGCTAACCGCGTGGGCGGTTGCAGAGATCCCTTCTCTAGAAATCGACGGATACCGGGACACGTCAACCCCTGATTTTGATCGGGTCACCTGCCGAACCTCAGACGACCGCGTCATCTCGATTTCGTCTCCACTTACAGCACCCGCCGCTGACCTTCAGAACGCGGAGCACCGAGTCGGGCAACTACTCGGGGCCGGAGTCCGGGAACGCTTGCCCTTTGGTGTCCCGCACACTCTCGCAGCGGGTTCCCATGACAAGCGACGAATTGTTGTCACCGAGGAAACCAGCGGAACTCCGTTGTCGTCCCTCAAGGATGGGCGCGTTGCAATCCCATCGCTTGCGTCGGCAATCGCCACTATCCACAACCTGCCAACTTCTATCGTCACGCGAAACGTAATTCCCGCCACGACATCGCTCGATAGTTTGCGCGACGCTGCTGGAATCATCGACCGCGCGCACCAGACAACAAAGGTTCCGAGCCCGCTCCTCGATCGCTGGGACGCGGCCATCGAGGACGCCGGGATGTGGCAGTTCACGCCCACAATCACCCACGGCAATCTTGACTTCGACGCGGTCCTAATGGACGGAGCAACTGTGTCTGGTGTCATCAATTGGGCGGGCGCTCGCGTGGCTGATCCTGCAGACGACCTTTTGCGAGTGTTCGCTCGTTTCAGCGCGCACGATTCCATGGAATTCATGAGCCTCTATTCGGCCGAACGCCCAACAAACGACCAGCGCCTCGCGCACCGAGCGCGTTTCGCCTCGGAATTAGACGTCGCACGCTGGCTCATTCACGGCGCTGATTTGAATGATGACGGAATCATTGCCGATGCGGTTTCCATGCTGAATATGCTCCTCACATCAGTGACTGACAATCCCGCGACCGATCTCGGCGCCCCGCCAAAATCGCCAACGACGTTGATGTTCGGAGACAATCGAACCACCGCGACCGCGCCGCAACGAGACCAACCGACGCTCGAGCCGCTCTAGCTAGTCAATGGGCGGAAGTGCCTCGAGTCGCTCTAAACGTTCGGATTCCACTTTCCACTCCCAGTCGTGTGCGATGTAATACAAGACCGCATCGACTTCGGTCACGTCGATTGAGAGCAACGCAGCGAGTGCGCGTCGGTACAACACCAGTTGCATCGCCTTAGAGTCTTTCTCTGATTCCGTGGGTTTCGCTCCGGTCTTCCAGTCGACTACCACCCAACGACCATCGATGCGGTACACGGCGTCAATCTTGCAGACAACGATGTGTTTGCCCTGGGGAAGAAGTATCTCTAACTCCGTGTATTCGGGTTTGAGCCCCGACCATCGCGAGGCAAGGTAAGTGTCTTTCAACCTGCGCATTCCGTCGTCGGAGTCTGGAAGGTCATTCGCTTCAACCCAACCGTCGACAAAATCATCATCAACACCGCCGCGTTCAATCCATACGTGCACCTCGGTTCCCAAACGTGCTGCGCGATACGGTCGTGTCGGGACCGGACGGCGATTGCCTTCGCGGACCTTGGCAAGATCCATCGACCATTCGGCATAACGCGACGCTGGGATTCTCACGGGGACATCCGCCGCCCCCACCGTTTCGTGCGCGAGGAGTTGCTCAATGGCGCGGGCATCAGCGGGATCAACCGAACTCGTTGACGATTCGATTTCCAGTGCGGCGGCGTCATACGCGGCGCGATGCCTCGCTCGTCCGAGCGGGTCGCGCGGAGGCCACTCGACCGCGATACCGTCGCCATCAGGGTTGGAGTCTGGTATCGGATCGATGATCGCCTTTTCCAGTAGACCTGCCGCCCGAAGTTCCTCCCAATACGTGCTGGGAATCTTTGCCGTCTTGCCCTTGCCCTCGAAATGGGCTCCCGAAATCCAAAGATGGTGGCGTGCGCGAGTAACGCCGACGTACATCAGTCGACGCTCTTCGGGAAGAATCAACATCGTCTTGAGTCGATGGGTATATTCCTCTGACTCACGAAAGAGGTCGTCTATCGTGGCGGCCGTTTCCCAGGTGAATTCAGGCAGGTATTTGCGATCACTGCGGAATTTCCGGGGAAGCGCACCGAGTTGCAACCAGCCCATCTCGTTTGCCGCCTTGGACTTGTCCCCGCGAATACTTCCATTGGCCGGAATAGGAGGCTGTGTCCATCGAGGTAACGCGACAACGTCCCACTCGAGTCCCTTGGAAGAATGCACGGTGAGAACCTGAACAACTCCTGGTTCGGGTTCATCAGTTCGAGGGGTCATCCGTTCGCGTTTTTCCACCTCGGAAAGCCAGGAAACAAAACCGCGCAGGGAATGATCGGACGGGATCGCGAGATAGGAGTGGACGAGGTCATCGAAGGCCTCGCGAAAGGCAGCCGGTGAATGGTGGAGTGAGGCGACCGCTTCGATGTCGAGTTGAAGAGCGGTAGCAGTGAGGTTGACTATATCGGGTATCGAAACGTCAACCTGAGATCGCAAATTGTGGAAAAACTCCGCGGCATGCACAAGTCGTTCCCATCCCTCGTCACTGAAGGACACGTGTTTGTCATATGTATTGGTGGTCTCGACGTCGTGGCGGTCGGTGAACCGCAAGGAATCAAGTGCGTCGACGAGTGAATCCGATTCGTCCTCTACGAGCGAGCTGCCAAGTCGTGCACGTTGGTCATTTGTTGTGTAGGACTTCGCCACGTTGCGGGCGTGATTGTGAAGTGACCACAGGTCGTTGACCGATACCTGCCAGCGCGCTCCGCCGAGCAATCGAACAAGCCGCGCACCTTTCCCCGGATCGGCAATCACCGAGAGCCCACAGTAAAGGTCGGCAATGAATGGGTTCCCCAAAATGCCGGCGACACCCAATAAGCGGTAGGGAACGTTGTTGTCATCGAACGCACGCAGGAATGTGTCGAGATGGGTGCGGGTTTGAATGAGCATCGCCATGGTCGGTGGCACATCGCCCGCCGTGCGACCAGGGCGCGCCGGATCGAGGTGGCGTTGGAACCATTTCGCTAATCGATCCGCTTCGGTCGACGTACTTGCGGCGAAAGTACCCTCGATATCGAAGCGTGATGCACCAGGGAACGAGTTTAGGCGATCGACGTCCAACGGATTTTGTTGGGTGCGGTGGTCAAGAATAACGTTTGCCGCCGCCAAAATCGCCGTTCCGTTTCGCCACGACGTAACAAGCGGTCGGTGAGTGCGTTCGCCTTCGGCCACATGGAAGTCATCGTGAAAAGACGCGACGTTCGCAGGGCTTGCACCGCGCCACCCGTAAATCGACTGGTTCGGATCGCCGACGGCCGCGACACGCTCGGGTCCAAAGAGTTCTGAAAACAGACTCGTCTGTGAAAAAGACGTGTCCTGATATTCGTCGAGAATGACAACCTTGAAACGATCGCGGTACGACTGCGCCACACTCGGAAACTGCCGGATGATGCGCCGCGCAAACGTGACCTGATCAGAGAATTCGACGACTCCGCGGCGCTGTTTTTCGAGAACGAACTCGCGGGCAAGAGGAATCAAGACCTCCAGCGCGCCGACCGTTTTTAACTTGACGCGGAACTTTTCCATCTCGATGGTTGTCTTTCCGGGCAGTTCGCGTCGTTGCGCAACCTCACGGGCATAAGCGATGACCTCAGAATCGTCCGTGACATCGAACTCGCACAGTTCGGACGCCAATCGAATAACGGCGTCGATGACGGAATCGAGTGAAAGGTCATACTCGCCGAGACGTGAATCGGTGCACGATGTGACGACACCGCGAGCAATCGCGTACGCCGTCGCCTCAGTGATTACCGGCGAATCCGAGTCCCAGCCAATCCGTGCAGCGTGCTCTGCGAAAATCTCGGATGCGAAAGCGTTATAGGTAGAGACGGTCGGTGTCGCAAATCCGTGATCGTCGTCGACAAGGTGATCGATGTTGACCCCCAGCGCCGCGAACTCTGCACGCCGGTGTCGGAGAAGTGCGATTCGTCGTCGAAACCTTTCAGCGAGTTCGCGGGCGGCCTTTCGGGTGAAGGTCAGTCCAAGAACTTCTTCGGGCCGAATCCCCTGAGTCGCAACCAGCCATAGCGCGCGCAACGACATCGTTTCCGTCTTGCCACTGCCGGCGCCGGCAAGGACAAGGTGGATGCCTTCTGGGCTCATGTCGATGACGTCGGCTTGTTCGGCGACGGGTTCGAATCCGAGTCCGAGGAGTTTGTCCAACATCCGTGGATCAAGATTATTCATCAGAACTCACCTCGGAAATTCTGACCCACGACGTTTCGAGGTCACGGGCACCCGAGAACTCGGGGGCGACTTCTGGCCCGGTGAATCGTTCGGAATGCATCGCCACCCCCATGGCAATGACCGTGCTGGTGAATTCCTCGAGCGCGGCGGAATCCATCGCAGACTGGGTGCGAACGGTGTATCGAGAGTTCTTGTTCGCCACGCGAGGGTAGAGCAGCCCAGCCGAGTGAAGTGTCGTCGCCTCGGCAACGGCGTCGCCCAACGCTTTGTGGCTGAAGGCGAGTTGATAGGCCTTGAGTTGCAAGTGAGATTCGGCACCTTTTGCGGATTCCGGCGTTTTGGCCGTCTTGATGTCGATGATGGACACCGAGCCGTCCGAGTGTCGTTCAACACGGTCGATTGTTCCACCGACGACGATGTCGAGTCCTCCTTTTGCGGTGGTCGAGAGGGTGACCGTGGTGAATTTCTCGCTGTCGAGGACCCGCCGGCCATCAAGTGCCACGTCGCGAACATAATCGGCCAGTGCATCGATCATCGACCGAGTGGTCGCGAGCCATTGCGTGCGAAGCCACGGCGCATCGAAATTCACTTCGTTCCATTTTTCCTCGACGGCAGCCCACAGGTCATCGCGAGTGCCATCGGGAGCAACTTCGATTGCCCGATGAACGAGGGTGCCAATCGTCGCACTCAACCCCGACGCGCCTCCCGCCACGCTCGAAACGAACCAGTCGAGGGCGGATGTGTCAAAGGTCTCGAGGTTTGATGGCGACACAGGTACCTGAGTTCCCGAAAACAATTCGATGGGAGTGGTTTGGCGATACCCAATCCACGTGTCGGGATGGGCCCCGGCAATTCCTCGGTCGGCGAGTGACCGCAGCGCCGCCGCAGCCCGCACACGCTCCGTCGGCGAGCCGGTCGATGACACAAGCAGGTGCCGGAGACGCCCAACCATGTCTCCAATGCTGGCGTCGATGCTCTCGGGGACAAACACCCCGCCGCGTGCGTTGAGCGCTGGGATCGATCGAGAAAAGTTTTCTCCTGTCGATTTTTCGCCCGCGACCATCCTGAACAATCCACTCGGGGTTTCGTCCTCGGATTGAATAGCGGTTACCAGCGTTCGGTGCCGCGCTCGTGACATGGCCACGAGGAAGAGGCGCACTTCGTCGAAAATCACATCACGCCGAAAATCGACCGTTCGTTGGTCGATGCCCGCGTGAACCAACGAGAGTTCGTTCGCCTTGAGCAGCGCACTTCGGGGACGAGTGTTCGGCCACACGCCTTCGTTCAGTCCCGCAACGACGACAACGTCAAATTCGCGACCAACGGTAGCCGCAGGTGTACAAACAAGAACGGAGCCAGAGGTCGCTCGCGGAGTGAGTGAGTCGTTCGGGACGGTTTGTCCGAGGACTCGGTCGAGGAATACGTCGGCGGATTCGCTCGGAATGTTTTCGAGAGACGTCGCGGCCACTCCAAACAATGCCATCACAGCGTCGAGTGATTCATGTGCCTTGACGGCCGCAGGGCCCGTGCTGAGCGTCGCCGCCGTCCATTTCGTCTCTCGATCGCTGCGCGCCCATACGACCCACAACAATTCGTCGATCTGTCGGTCGGCAACCAACCGAAGCGCACGAAGCGTTTCAACAATCCACCGAACTCCTGGGGCAGCGAACGTGACTTCGGTTTCGAAGGTTCCGTGTTCTGTGAGTGCCTCGAGCATGAGTTCATCGGCAAGACGATTCCCACCCGACGCGATTTCGGCTTTACGCAGGTTTCGGCGGAACCGGCGAAGGTCGAGCGTAGTCAGTCGACCGAACGGCCCGAGCAGTAGGTCCTGGGCAAGACTGTTCGTCATCGGTTCACGCCCGATTCCAATGCTGACCAGGTTAAGCAGCGACCACACCGCCGGGTGATCGCGAAGTGGTGAGCCAGTCGTTTCCGACAAAGCAGGGATCGACATCGAATTGAGATGGGTCACCATCGATTCGGCCATTGACCCACTCCGCACGACGACCGCAATGTTGCCAAAGAAAGTTCCGCGAGCGACAGCGTCACGGATATAGCGCGCGACCACGTCGCGCTCATGAGCAGGCGACGAAGCAGTTGCGCTCAACAGTTCGAACCCAGGAAGTGATAGGGCGACGGTCGGCTCGATGTTGGCGGGATATGCACGTCGAATCTCTGGGACTCCGCCGCCAATTGCTGACGCGATTGAACCGAGAAGGGACGGCATTACCCCACCTTGGCGATGAATCGTCGTGAGGGCGTGGGTAGAACCCCACTCGAGATCAGCGTCGTCAAGGAACGTGACCTGGCCGCCACGAAAGCCGGAAGTCGAAACGTCCGGGTCTCCTAAGGCAATAACTGCCCCCCGATGTTTCGCCCACGCGATAACGAACCGCCATTGGGCGGGTGTGAGATCGTGCGCGTCGTCGACTACGAGTGTTGTGCGCGAGGCGTCCGACACCGTCGATTCGATGATGTTTCGAGCGCGGTCAACCAACTCTGCCGGGTCGACCTGACCGGCGCGAGAGCGCGCAACCAGTCGACGATAGTTCGTGAGAAACGTTGCCGCCGCAATCCACGTCGCGAAAGGGCTTTCGGAATCATTGGGGCCGGCCGAACGGAGTTCCGCCACGGTTGCAAGATTCGTCAATGCGGCAAACGGAGAATTGCTTGATTCGTCGACCAGACCGAGATCACGGCTGCGCGATAACAGATCGCGAAGTTGGGTGCGAAATTCGCGAAGGCGTCGAACATCGGCATTCAGCGACGGCGGCCAATATCCGTCGGTGCCGTCGGCGATTTCCCCTTCGAGAAGTGCTTTGATGTCAGAGTCTTGTTCCCCGCCGGACATGAGTCGCGCGGAGAAACCGTTGCCCTGTTGTGCACTGACGATCTCGAACGCGAGCGACGAAACGCTACGTGCGAGCGGCCCGCGGGTGGCGACCCCGACCCTGAGTGCGACGAGGTCACGAAGGCGAGTCGCGGCTTGGCGAGACGGCGTGAGAATGCGAACCGCGGATTCACCGTCGCGCGCGACGAGCGCTGCGACGATTTCGGTGACCACAGTTGTCTTGCCGGAACCAGGGGGGCCGACAATTCGGAATAGACCACCGGCCGCAGCAGCCGAGACGGCTGCGCGCTGGGAATCGTCAAGTTCAAAAGTTGCCATTGAGTCGACTGTACAACTCAGCTCTGACGCCTATTAGCCTTGAGTCATGGACATTCGTATTGGAATTCAGCATGCCCCCCGCGAACTCGCATTCGAAACAGATGCAAGCGTCGCCGACATCGAGCAGAAGTACACCGCCGCGCTGGCCGCGAACGGCGTCCTTCGCCTCAACGACTCCAAGGGTCAGGAATACCTGATTGCCGCAACCGGTGTGACCTACATCGAATTCGGCACAGCTCAGTCGCGGCCGGTCGGCTTCGTTTCCTAAGCGGTCAAACCCAATGCATCCATTCGCAGCGAATGAGATGCGATGAGTTCGGTGAATACTGGCCCGAGACCGTCGTCCTTGGGCGTCGGATTCGGGCTCTCACGCAATGCGCTCTGGGCCATCAGCATTGTGTCGCCGACAAGTCGTCGTGACCACAAGGCAAGTGTGGGCCTCAGCCCGGGTTCGAGTGCAATCCGACGTTCAAGTTCGGTTCGAAGGACGTCGATCATCCTGTCACTATCGAGCGCCGCAATGACATCGGCACGAACCTTCGCCGGAAGCCCCTGCGCCAATCGGCGCCAAAAATCCTGAAGGAACGCCATCGTCACCCACGTGCACGCTAGTCGCTCGACCCAGTTGCGACCTCGGGTTCTACGCTCAAATTCCCTCGTTGGTTCAATGAATGGACTCATCGCCGCGAGCCGATCTACTTTCAATTTATCCAAGGTCGCGGCGAGGGTCGAAAATCGCACAAAACATTCCTCGGCGACAATCGCGAGAGTCGATTCGGTCTCGAGGTCGGTCGCGTCGTGAGCGTGACGGGCCGCCGACTCTGCATAGCGCAGAAACAGATACGCACTCTGACCGAGAAAGACATCAGGTGACGGCGCAAGGTCGGTGAATTCGACACGCGCACTTCCGTCGGCGACCCTCGATCGTGTCCGTGAACCGGAGGTCGAGGGGCGACCACTCTTGCGGAAAAGGCTTGCCACCACCCCAGCATAGGCAGTTCCCGACGGCAGGTAGACTGATATTTACCAACCGATTGGGTATTTTGTGACTTTCCGTGATCTTGGCATTGACGATGACATCGCCGAGGCCCTCGCCGCTCGTGGCATCAACGAGCCTTTTCCGATTCAAGAACAGACGATTCCGCTTGCTTTGACTAGCCAAGACATCATTGGTCAAGCCAAAACCGGCACGGGAAAGACGTTTGGTTTCGGTCTCCCCCTCGTTCAAAAATTGGGGCTCGACCCCGCTCCAGGCGTCAAGGCCCTCATCGTGGTGCCGACACGCGAGCTTGCAGTTCAAGTAACCGAAGACATGGAACTCGCGACGAGTAACCGTTCGACAACGGTTGCCGCAATTTACGGCGGAAAGTCCTACGAGGAACAGGTCGACAAAATCAAAGCGGGGGCGCAAATCATTGTCGGGACCCCCGGGCGTTTGCTTGACCTCGCTGGGCAGAAATTGCTGTCCTTCGCCAACGTTGAGGTCATGGTTCTCGACGAAGCAGACCGCATGCTCGATCTTGGATTCCTCCCCGACGTCGAAAAGCTCTTTGCCCTGATCCCCGAAAAGCGCCACACAATGTTGTTCTCGGCAACGATGCCCGGCGCTATTGTTGCGCTCGCTCGTCGCTTCATGACCAAGCCGATCCATATCCGCGCGAGCGAACCCGACGAGGGCCTGACCCAGGCAAACATCAAGCACGTTATTTACCGGGCGCACAACCTCGACAAAGACGAGGTAGTCGGACGCATCCTTATGGCGGGAGGTCGCGGCAAAACCATCGTGTTCACACGAACCAAGCGCAGCGCGTCGAAGGTCACAGATGAACTCAACGATCGAGGATTTAACGCTGTCGCCGTCCATGGCGATATGAGTCAAGAGGCGCGCGAGCGTGGGATGGCCGCCTTCAAGGCAGGCAAGAAGGATGTGCTCATCGCAACCGATGTCGCCGCCCGCGGCATCGATGTTGATGATGTGACCCACGTCATCAACTACACCGTTCCCGAGGATGACAAAGCGTACTTGCACCGTGTTGGCCGAACCGGCCGCGCTGGGCGCACCGGAATCGCCGTCACCTTCGTCGACTGGGATGACCTACACAAGTGGGCCCTCATTTCCCGAGCATTGGACCTTCCGCTAGAGCCGACCGAGACCTACTCGTCATCACCCCACCTCTTTTCTGACCTGGATATCCCTGAAGGCTCGAAGGGCCGACTCAAGGCCTCGTCTGGTCCACGTGTCGAAAAGTCACCCAGTCGCCCCGCCCGTAGCGGCGGAAACTCTGGTGGAAACGCATCGAACCAAACCGGCGGTTCGATGGCGGACAAGCCGGCGGGGGCTCCGCGACAGCGCACTCGCCGACGCACGGACAGCCAGCGCGGTGCCTAATCCCGCGGTGAACCACACCACTCGACAGTCGATTCCAAAGGCGTTTGTTAAGCCCAGGCGATAGCGGAACCCGTTCCGGATTCAGCAATGCGTTGAAACATCTCGGGGGAAGTCGTGTGTTGACCAGGGAGGACCGGTTTCATTCCGTCCCCGTGGTAGTCGCTCGAACCGGTGATGATGAGGTCGTAGCGCGCTGCAATCGCAGTGAGTCGCTCGCGCCCAAATGGCGTGTTTTCCTCGTGGTGAACTTCGAGACCGGCTAGTCCGATCTCAACGAGTGCGCCGAATTTTGCATCAATTGCGGCATCGGACAAATCAGGGCTTGCGAGTGATGCGCGATCTGCAGTCCAGGGGTGTGCAAAAACAGGCACTCCGCCCGCAGCAACCACGACCTCGATTGCCCGTTCGATTGTCGGCGCGTAGTGTCCGACAAAATAGCGCTCGTTATCGGGCGCCAAGATCTCATCGAACGCCTCACTGACAGTTGCGACCACGCCCAGCTCGACCAACGCGCGGGCGATCGTCGGACGGCCAAGCGTTCCACCTTCCGTGTGAAAGGTGTAAACAAAATCACGAGTCAAACCGGCGATATCCGCGTTGATTTTTTCGACCATCGACTCAAACCGCCACACGCGATCGTCCTTGGTCTTCGTCGCTTCGTCAACGAGGGCGGGGAAATCTGGATTGACGAGATACCCAAGAAGGTGAACGGAATCTCCGTCCAAGGATGCCGAGAACTCGATACCAGGCACGAAGGTCATTCCTAGCCTCATGCACGCCGCACGTGCTTCGTCCCAGCCGGCGGTCGTGTCGTGGTCGGTCAGCGACACCACGTCAAGTCCTTGGCCCTTCGCAACCTCCATCACGCGCGTCGGTGATTCGACACCGTCCGAACAGGTCGAGTGTAAATGCAGGTCAATTCGGGAAGACATCATCACTTCAGCATAGTTTCGAGAGGTGGCAGACTAGCCGAATGAGTGACGACGCCATTTTGCGAAATGACAATCGATCGACAACGCCCCACAACTCGGCTTTCCACGGATACATCTCGGGCAATTGGGCTGATGTCGACCAGCCTGTTGCGGTGCCGCGCGTTCAGGTCCCGTTTTGCGCAGAACGCCGACGCGCCTTGTCCGCCCAGTTTTCTGGCCACACGCTCGTCATTCCTGCCGGTCCGGTACTGGTTCGTTCGTACGACACGCATCACCCTTATCGGGCTCATTCCGCATTCACGTATTACACCGGTTGGGGCGCCGATACTGTTCCCGATTCGGTGCTTGTCCTCACTCCGAACGGGGCTGATCACGACGCGACGGTGTACTACCGTTTTCCCGCTGGACGCGGCACGGAAGAGTTCTATTCCGACGCCGACATCGGTGAATTCTGGGTAGGCCCGCGCCCGACACCCGAGGCCGTGGCTGTCGAGTTGGGGCTTGCGACACGATCGCTCGCCGACCTGTCCGACGTTCTCGACCAGGCCGATGCCAGTTGGGTGATTATTCGCGAAGCCGATTCGGCAATTACCGAGGGGGTCGACCATGCACGAGGCAACATTGCCACTCGAGACGACGAACTTGCCGTATTCCAAAGCGAACAACGACTGGTCAAAGATGCGTTCGAAATTGCCGAGATTCGGCTCGCGATCGCGGCAACGGCGACGGGATTCGACGACGTTCTGAGGACGATGTCCGAGGTAACCGCCCACGCACGCGGCGAGCGCCTCATCGAGGGCACGTTCAACCGACGCGCGCGTGCCGAGGGAAATCATGTCGGTTACGAAACTATCGCCGCCGCTGGTCCCCACGCCTGCATTTTGCACTGGGTGCGAAACGATGGACCTGTCCGCGATGGTGATCTTGTGCTTATGGACGCCGGTGTCGAAGTGGAGAGCCTGTACACCGCGGACATCACGCGAACCTTCCCCGTCAACGGCCGATTCACCGAGACTCAACGACTCGTCTATGAGGCCGTAAGAGAGGCCGCCGACGCAGCGTTTGCTGTCGTGAAACCCGGAATCATATTCCGGGAAGTGCACGCCGCAGCCATGGCAGTTATTGCACGCCATGTTTCTGAATGGGGCTTCTTGCCCGTGTCGCTCGACGAATCGCTCTCGGAATCGGGACAACATCACCGTCGCTACATGGTCCACGGAACCTCGCACCACCTCGGGCTCGACGTTCACGACTGTCCGCAGGCGCGAAAAGAGTTTTACAAGGACGGCGTCGTGCACGAGGGAATGGTGTTCACAATCGAACCGGGACTGTACTTTCAAGTGGATGACCTCACTGTCCCTGAAGCATTCCGGGGAATCGGCGTTCGAATCGAAGACAACATTGTTGTCACATCGAACGGCGCAGAGAATCTGTCCGCAGGTATTCCACGCACCGCCGATGAGGTCGAGGCCTGGGTTCGCCGCCTCGCCTAAACGGACAGTGGAATCGAAGCAGTGCCGCGCTTCGGAGCGGACTCGATGACGGCATCGACAATTCGGTCAAAAGCACTGACCGCCACGTCGGATTGGTCACCACGCGAAAATGGTGTTCCGCGGTTCCCCGCATCGATCACCGAAGGTGCCAGTGGAATACTGCCGAATAGGGGGACGTCAAGACGCGCCGCGACTTCGGCACCACCGCCCGTCCCGAACATCGAGTGAGCGACCCCATCGGAATCAATCCAATCCGACATGGTCTCGACCACCCCGATGACCCTCTGCCCGAGTTGGCGCGCGACGAGACCCGACCGTTCGGCGATGTCACTCGCACTCACTTGGGGTGTCGTGACCACAATGACGTCGGCGGTCGGCACCAGTTGCCCGAGTGAGATTGCGACATCGCCCGTTCCGGGAGGAAGGTCACAGACGAGAACATCAAGGTCACCGAAGTACACGTCCGAGAGAAACTGATTTATGGTGCGGTGCATCATCGGGCCACGCCATGAGACGGGCGTGTGTGGATCGACGAACATGCCAATCGAAATCACGCCCACATCGAAGGCGCGTGGCGGCAAAATCATGTCTTCGACCTTGGTTGGTTTTGCATCAGGAATACCAAGCAGTCCGGGGATAGAGAATCCGTGGACGTCAGCGTCGAGCAAGCCGACCTTCTGTCCGCGTGCGGCTAGTGCCACGGCAAGGTTTGCGGCAACGGTGGACTTCCCCACCCCACCCTTTCCACTCGAGACGGCAATGACACGAACCAACGACGTTGGCCCGAAGTGGTCTTCTGCGGTTCGCCCGCCGTGTAGTCGAGCCGACAACGCCTTTCGTGCATCGACACTCATCACGCCAAGTGTCAGGTCAACCGAATCGATGCCGTCCATCGCGAGAGCTGCGGCACGGACATCCGCTTCGATATCGGAACGTTTTGGGCACGCCTCGATGGTCAGCAATACAGTGATTCGCGCCGTTGCGCCGTCGATATCAACGGACTCAATCATTCCCAGTTCACCGAGTGAGCGCCGCAATTCTGGGTCGATGACCGCGCCGACGGCAGTCCTCAGAGCTTCAGGACTTGTCATTGGGGGCAGTGTTGTCGAGTTCCTCGAGAAGCGCACGCAACTCCGAACGAATAAAGTCTTTCGTCGCAACGTCCTTGATCGCGAGGCGCAGTGCGACAACCTCACGCGCCAAATACTCAGTGTCCGCCAGGTTTCGTTCGGCACGCTGGCGGTCTTGTTCCATACCTACTCGGTCTCGGTCGTCCTGTCGGTTTTGGGCAAGCAAGATGAGCGGAGCAGCATAGGACGCTTGCAACGAAAGAATGAGGGTCAGTGCGGTGAAGCCAATATCCGCCGAGTCGAAACGCAGCGCTTCGGGCACAAGCGTGTTGTATGTCATCCAGAGGACAACGAAAAACGACAGCCCGATGAGGAACCACGGGGTCCCCATTGCACGGGCGACCGACTCAGTGAATCGACCGAATCGATCGTTCGAGCGGCGGGTGAGAGCGGGGCGAAGCCCCTTTGGCGCATTGAGTTGCTCGTCAACCGTGACGGAGCGGCGACGGATGCGAGGGATGGCCGCCTTGGGGGTCTGCTTGTCCATGGCTCACGCTCCGTTCGTCCGTTCGTTCTCGTAATAGGGGTTACGCCAATCCTCCGGCAACATGTGGTCTAGAACGTCATCGACAGTGACCACGCCGACGAGTCGTTGTTGGTCGTCCACCACAGGGAGGGACACCAGATTGTAGCTGGCGAAGGTCCGAGCGATTTCACCCAAAGGCGCATCATCGAGTAGCGGTTCCGCACCCGAGTCCATAATAGTTCCGAGCTGAGTCTGTGGAGGGTGCCGCAACATCCTCTGGAAATGAACGATACCGAGAAATCGGCCCGTCGGTGACTCAAAAGGAGGAAGCGTCACGCAAATCGACGCGGCCATTGCTGGTGTGATCTCGTTTCGACGAATCATTGCGAGTCCTTCTGCGACCGTCGTTTCGGCCGAGACAATGAGGGGCTCGGTCGACATGAGACCGCCGGCGGTGTCGGGCGCATACGACAAGAGGAATCGAACGTCGTCCGCCTCATCCGGATCCATGAGGTCAAGAATCTGCTCGGAGCGATCTGACGGGAACTGAGCGAGAAGGTCAGCAGCGTCGTCCGGTTCCATGTTGTCCAGAACGTCGGCGACACGTTCGTCATCCATTCCTGCCAGAATTTCGATCTCCTCTGTTTCGGGCATTTCTTCGAGTGCGTCGGCAAGCCGCTCATCCGACAGCTCCTCCGCGACCTCGATGCGTCGATCATCGGGAAGGTCCAGAATCGACGCGGCAAGGTCCACGGGGTGCAATTCCGAATAGGCGGCGATGAGATGCTCGGCGCT
>Ga0114967_10002371_pt1 | contig 15764 bp, 14 predicted proteins | sample M_130628_MF_Meta_FD_92639 | JGI IMG/M metagenome (GOLD analysis project Ga0114967, IMG submission 92639) | Freshwater microbial communities from Lake Montjoie, Canada to study carbon cycling - M_130628_MF_MetaG | ecosystem: Environmental > Aquatic > Freshwater > Lake | place: Lake Montjoie... | reverse complement strand
CTATCGTTAATAAAGTAAATAGTAATAGCAGGAATTTTCTAAAAGGAGCTACTGGTGTAAATATGTATTTTATTTTTAAATTAATTTTACTGAATTTATCTGAATTACAAATTAAAGAAAAAAAGTATCCACTTAGGATTGTAATTACAATGAGGATTAACCAAGGGGTATATATTTGGAAAACATACATTGTTTGGGCGTGAATAAACGAAAATAAATTTCTTAAGGGAGAAGAATCTGTGTGGTTAGTCCAGTAAACGATTTTATTAGTACTAAAAAAAGACATTGATGAGTTAAGCCAATCCTCTTTGTTACCAAAATTTCGCATACTATAGGTGGTCAAAAAATCTTGTTTTACAACTGATAAACCAAATTTTAAAATTAATTGTGAAAATAGCAGAGCTAAAGCTGAGAAGGCTCCTAAAGCTTGAGCTAACCATATTTTTAAAATTAGAGATATATTTAAACGGTGCCAATACGCAGTAAAAAGTATTGTGAAAGTTGCTATCATTACCGCGAATACTAACTCGTTGTAAAACATTAGGAAAAATAAGCCATAAGATCCTGCAAGCAACTTAATCTGATATTTGGAGTCTAAGTTAGTAATGCACGCAAGTATTCCGAAGAATAGAAAGCCATACCAAACTCTATAAGTTACAACTTGCCACTGCCCGATTTGTAAGTAATCTGTAAATAGAAGCGCAGTAAAAATAAATGAAAATAATGGATTTGCAATACGCCGCAGACTTAAATAAGAAAAAATTAAAGATAGCGTACCTATGAAAAAGGTGGTGATTAAGACTTGCGCTTCAATACTAGTTGCGCCAAGAAAATAAATTAATGCGCCAAAAAGACGTGGCATATTACCTTGATGCGTATGCATATATGGATGCGCAGCTGAATTAAATCCATATGCCTCGTCAGTTAGCCCGAAAGATTTTAATAAATCAAAGTGTAATAAATTGTATGAATGCCAGTAAACCGAATAAGTTTCGTTAGCATCCATTACATATGGTAGGCCATGACTATATAAAAGTATTGCGCCATAATAAAATGAATGCAGAAATAGAAGAACATATAAATAAGGAAAATTCTCTAGATTCCATTTACTTTTTAGATTCAACATAAAATTTATGCTATCCTAATTTGAGTTTTATAGGTCTAACTTAAATCTAATAACTAATGAGCTATTTTTATCAAAAGCATAGAAGACATTTTTATATTTATAAATTGCAAAAAAACATGTAACTTGCCGATCTTTAATAATGACGCAAACTTCATCGTTTCTTTTTGTAATTATTCCCTTGTCAGTAAAAATGCGCATCAATCCCGGGCGCCATGATAACTGTGTCACATTATGTAACTCATCAAACCGCCAATTAAAATTCCATTCATTTAAATGACTATAGAGAATTTTTTGGCTAAAGTAGTCTAAATGGATTGGTTTTCCAACTAAGATAGCGCCTATTTTCTTCATGTCAAGTTCAGAGAATGATGAATTGCCAAAATTAAATTTTGGCAAATTTGGATCTTGGAAATTTGGCGGAAATTTTAATGAATTAGAGAGGCTTAGATCCGGATTTTCTAGGGGCTGAAAATCAATCTTCACATCTTTGGCAGAATCCAAAGCAGCAGCAATTTCAAATGCATAAAAATAACGCCTGTCAAAAAATTGTTTATCTTTCCAGGCATTTTGATTGCTAATAACATCGTTTCTAATAACATTAAGATCATGCCAAGTTAAATTATTTTTCCCAAAATAGGGATAACGTTCTTCTGCAGACATTAAATTAGTTATTTGTGTAGCAATGATAAATACTACCCAAACCCATGCAAAAAGTATGAAATTTTTATTTCTATCAGAATGAGATGCAATATTTGCAACAAATAGAGATAAAAAAAATGAGGATATGGCTCCATAATAGCTTATATCCTGTAGATAACCGTTTGTACCTAAAATAATAAATTGTTGTACAAATATATATATTAAAAATGCTAAGGCAATCTTACCGGCATTAATCTTTTCATTTTTTTCAATGGTGGTAAATAAACAAAGAAAAGTTATTAGGAAAGCGATGCAAGCCAGTTTTTCTCTAGTTGACCAGGCAAAAAAATTAGGAAATGGTGTACTGCTAATCCAATTTGGAGGGACTATGCGATTTGGTATGTAATGTGAAGAAAAAATTACTTGAAATAAATTGAAGGGATCATAAAACTCATAATTTCTTATTAATTTTATTAAATTACCAAACTGATAATAGGGCCCATTAAATATTAAATCAAATATTTGTAAGGGTGATTGATTAAGTGCATTGTTTACAAGCGGAATAATTAAAGTAAGTATAGTTACGTACAGGAAGATTGCAATTAATAGACCTGAGAATAATATCGCAAGTTTAGTTATATCTGACCTATTAACTTTTATTTTTGCTATCACATAAATTAAACTAAGTGGAATGAAAATAGCTGTTTCGTCTGATAATAGCCCCATTAAAAATGCAAAAATAAATAGAAGTGTTCCAATATAAGGACGAGATGGTTTAAGGACTGTAAAGGCTAGCGAAATTCCATAAAAGCCGAGTGAAAAGAATAAATTGACTAAAGCTTTTCCAGGCAAGTAGTATTCTAAAAGTGTGCCCAACATTCCTGGGGATGAGGCATAAAGTAACGTTGCCATTATTGGCAGTCGTTTATTGCTGCTAGTAAGAGAAATTGCTTTATAAAATAAATAAAGTATGGTTGGATAAATTACCCAATTAAGGCTTAAAGATGGATGAATAACTGTAGATAGTAATAATATTTTTCGAAAATAAATATTAACCCATAGCACTAAATTTTTAATGATATGTCCTCTGGAATCCCCCACATTATTAAAATCAAAAATTTTAGATAAAGGATTATCAGTAAATGCTGGAAGATGCTTGATAATATACTCGCTAAATATTAATCCGTACTTAGGGGTTGCAATAAAAAAACCGATTATAAAAAGAAATAATCCCAAACTTAAGATAAGGGAAAGATGGTATTCCCAGCGAAATAACTGGTGATTTTTTGAGCTGATATTTTTAATGGGTGTAATTTCTCTCACCTAATTTTTTAGAATATTTCTTGAGAAAAAAGGATATTAATATAACAAGAATTAAGGCACAAATACGAATAAAGTCTGCTGTTTTTGTTTTTAAATAAGTTGTATATCTGAAATTTACCTCATCTACTCCTGGGGGGATAATCACACTTCGCATCACAACATTGGCTGGAAAAATGGGAATTTCTTTGCCGTTAATATCTGCATGCCAACCCGGAAAGTAAAGATCATTGAGAATTAGTAAACGTTCAGAAGCTGACTTATTGAAATTTAGCCTGATGAAGTCACCGCCTCCCGTTAAGGAAATGAAACCAGAATCTTCAAAATTCTTTGATTCATTAATGCCCTCAATAAATGATACTTTTTCTGGATCGATGACTCCATTTTTTTGAAAAATTTCTTTTACTGCTTCGTTCGGAGAGATAACAGGCTTAGCAGATTTTGTAAAAAAAACTCTAGGAGTTACTCGTGCAGGCGACTCAATTATTTTGAAGCTCGAGGGATCTGCTATACCGGTCACTTGATCATTATTGCGGCTTATATTTCTATAAGATCCATCATCTCCTATTAATACATAGCGCACGTTAAGAAATCCTAATAAATCCCATGGCATTGTCGCAAGATCAGTAAAGCTTATAGTCCGTAAACTGGCACCATTCCCCCAGGGAAGTATTCTCAACCTGTAAGGTACACCAATGCCATAGTAGCCATCTATTGTACGGAGCTCCCAAAACTCGGGAATATGTCCCGCACAAAAACCACCAGCTATATCTTTATCGCAAACAAGAGCAACCCGAAATCTATCAGGGTTGATTCTTTCATGTAGAGATTCTAGCTGTTCTTTGTTGGGGAGTTTAAATTCGCTGGATTTAGCGTAATAAAAGTCCCCAGAATTAAATGGTTTTTTAAAATTCCAGACATAGCTGTCATTAATTTGGGCATTAGCGCCAATTAAACATTGACCAATAATAAGGCCGCAAATTGATGCATAGACAATATTTTGTGAATTAAAGTTTTTAATTCGAAGGCCGTATATAACTATAAATACAACGAAAGTAATAAGTGAGAGCGCAATTCTACATAAAGACTCTTGGCGCATAACTGGAAAATTTTTAAGAGTATATATACCCCCAAATTGTGATGCTATAACGTTAATTAAAATAGCAATAAATAATCCAAAAACTACACTAAATAAAAAAGTATATTTTTTATTCAAATAATCAGTTTTTTTTGAAAGATCCTCTAAAGATATTGCAATTAAAAATGAAAGTGGTAGTAGTCCTGCAATCAATATCCGTGCATGAGTAAAATCCATCCTCATAAATAATAGGAAGATCGCATGTGCTGCTGGTTTGAAAATTAAAACTGAAATACAAGCAATAAAAACCCAAAAGAAAAAAGGAGTATCTGAATTACTTTGTTTATTTAATAAAAGCCACTCTCTAGGGTTTCTAATTAGCCCAATAGCCAGAAGTAGTGGAATAATAGGGGACGTAAAAATGAGAAATCCTTCAGTAAGATTCATCGAGTTCCCAAGCGCAGACCTTTCGGACATGGTTCTTCCAAATATTCCATAGTCAAACCATCGAAAAATTTCAGACGGAAAAATTCCTTGGAATTGGTATAGGGTTTCAAAGTCTTTTAGGTTAAGGCCATCAATTGCCCTACTATATTCACGCATAGCTAAAGCAATTCCTAAAATTCTAGGGGCAGCAAAGCTAATCCCAGCTAATAACGCCAAGCTAAAAATTACAAAAATTAACCATTTTCGCTGGCGATATGAGCACCAAGCAGCATAAGTAAATATGAGCAAAATTGCATACGCTGCTTTTTGGAGAAACATCAGGTGTAACATGCACCCAATTAATATAGTTAATATTAAAAAATTTGGTAATGCTGATTTTTGTTTAATTTTTCGTATTGCGAGTGCTAAGAGCGGTATCATGACAAAGACTGCAAAACTCATGCTGTTTTGACTTACCTTTAAGAGAGTTAAAGATGAAAACTCATAACAAAGGGCTCCGATAAAAGCTGGTATACCTGCAGGAAAATAAGTACGTAAAAAGAAATAAGCACTTATGCCAGATAAGGCTAGAAGACCAATGTCAAAGTATCCTATAGCTATATAGGCTTTATCAGCTCCCAGTAGAGCTAATAAATATACTGACGGGTTTGGAAATACACCAACCATGGCAAGGCTGTCATAACCCATCATTTCAAAATCATCCCACGCAGAAATCTGCCCCGAATGTAAAGTATTAATATAGTGTTTAAGAAACTTGAGATTTCCGTTAAGGCGATCTGGATTTCCAATCCATAAGCCATCTCCTATAAAGTGGCTTCTAAAAAGCCAAATGGCAAGTAATGCTAATAGAGCAATGAATAAATAATCTATTAGCAATATTTTTTTTGAAGGTGATAAATTTAAATTCATGACGAATTAGTTATTCTATGATTATGAATTCATACCTACAAGACGCTTAATAAAAAGTTTGATTCCCCGGGCAATCAATAATTTCCAAGAGTTAATCCATTGACGAAGTTCGGAAAGTTCTGCATCCCGATCTTCTAGTTCTTTAGAAAGGGCACTGACTTCATGATTAAGGCGTAATTTTAGTTCATCTTGTCGTAAATTAAATACTTCAAGCTGACGATCTCCCAGAGCCGTAAAGTATTCATACACTTCCTGAATATTTAGTTGGGGTGCTCCAAGCCAATTTGCTGAGCTTGGATTGATTGGTTTCCCAATGCAAATAACACCTAAGCCTTTTGAGTGTAGAAAGGAGAGATTAGCATTGTAGCGAGTTTGCAATTCTTCCCAAAATTGCCATACTCCAAAACCATGATCGCGAATTACGATGTCATGAAAAAGTACTATAGCATTTGGAGCTAGCTTAGGTAGCCATGTCTCAAAATCATGCTTAACCGCTTCGTAGGTATGCAGCCCATCAATGTGTAATAAATTTATAGTACTGTTATCAAACTGAGTAAGCGCATCATCAAATGTCATACGGAGCAAATGTGAAAATTCGTCGTAGTGCATTTGATTATGCGAATTCACAGCATTAAAAATATTGTCATCGTACTGGCCAGTATGACTATCACCTTGCCAGGTATCTATAGCGTAGCATTGTGTTGGTAGTTGGAGCTCCTTGACAGCCTGGCAAAATGCAAAATAGGAATTACCAGTGTGGGTACCCAATTCAACGAAGATAGGTGGACGAGTAGCTCCTATGACCCAGTAAGCGAAAGGTAGATGACCAACCCAAGGATTGGGAGACACGAGAGATAAAGGTCTAAAGGCGGCAGCCTTAAGGGGGCTAAAAGGGTTCATGATTTGACAATCTAAAGTCGGGAGAGATTATAATTTTAACTATATCCGATTATTTCTATATTTATATTAATTAGTAGTAATTATATTCAGTTTATTACTGAATATTTTTTTTAATTACGGCTAGCACTATATTTAAGCTCCATAGACTCTAATAAAAGCCATTTGCTAGAAGTTAAATAATTATTAAATTAGATAATTTTTTTTAAAACATGGCATTATGTTAATATCACATATAATTTTCAATCAAAAAAATATATATTCGATACATCTTAAGTTATGTACATACAAAAGTTAGATTTGCTAGATAATTTTAAAAACCTTGTTTGTCCAGGCTGTAAGAATTCTTTCTCAAGTTTTAGTAAGGCAGAAAATAATCTAAACTGTCAGTTTTGTGCTCAAAGTTTTAAGTTTCATAACAATATATTTATCAGCAATCAAAATATTAGCCCAGAATACTTCGATAAGAAATATGATTTTATGGAGTCTGGAAATGAATTACCAGAAATTCAAAGCTTATGTTACCGAAGACAAAAGCTAGAAGTTGAAAAAATTTTTAAAGCTGGAGATGTGATTCTAGATCTTGGTTGTGGACCCTCTACCTGTTATGAAAAGCCAGAAGGTAGCTATCTCATAGGAGTTGAGCCCTCATATCCCTCGATAAGACTAAATAGTAAAATAGATCTCGGTATTTGCGGTTCGGCGACAGATCTTCCTCTGGCTGAAAGATCGATCGATTGTGTGGTGATGTTTTATTCAATTCATCATATGAATTCAGTTTCTATCAATCAAAATAAAATTATTCTCAGTAAAGTCCTTTCTGAATGCGCAAGAATAATAAGACCCGGAGGTAAAGTCATAATTTTTGATATGAATCCCTGGTTTCCTGTTTGGTTGCTTCAAGGCTTAACCTGGAATGCGCTTAAAAAATCCCTCAAAGAAAAATTAGATATGTATTTTTGGCGAGAGTCTGAATTAAAAAAAATAGCATCTACTGCTTTTAAGGGGATAGATTTTACTTTTGAAACAAAAACCTATAGAAGTTCGGGTCTACTTAGATTTGCCCCAATTTTTAGTTTGCCAAATTTCAGGGTTCCAAGATTTTTATATCCATTTCAAGTCAAAAAGTATGAGTGGACTACATAACTGAATTTTTTTGCAACACAAGTCTACCTGCAATATATATTTTGAAAAGTTAGTACTATATTTACTTTCACCATTCATTAGCAATCACCAGCTCTTAGGAGATGGGTAGTTTTTTATTATTTAATCTTGTTTTAATTTTTCCACTACCAAATCGCATATCAACTTATTTTCAAATTGAGTATGATGACCATTCCAAACCATTTTTTCAGGAAAACTTCTAAATTTAGATAAAGGATCAATAATTTCTATGTCCAATTTTTTAGCAAATTTATGAATAAGAGCTAATTCTGATTTTTCCTTGTCCGTCAGCGCTTGGGGGCCTTGATAGTCAAATATTAAGATTTTTCTAGCGCTAATGGTTGAAAATTTTTCAAGGGAAAATTTAACTATCTTGGGAATGGACGCAGCATTAGGATGCTTAAGACTCATTCTTGGGGCTGCGGGCGTTATTCCAATATAATCCATTATCTCATTTAGAACAAATGATTTATTGCGAAGCTCGCCAGCTAAATTCATGAGGCCGGACTGTTTAGCTTTGTAAGCTTGAATTGAAATGGGCATGGAGTAGCCAATATAATCATTGTCAATGATTACGGCAGGTTTTGAAAATCCCGATCTAAAAAATAATTGATCTCGTGCGAATCCATTCCCCACTAAAATTGCTAGTATTACCACATCGTATTTTTTAGTTATTAGCGCCTGATCTGCTCTTAGAATTGATTGGGCAACCCCGTAACCAAACATCCCAGCATTATCTACTTCTGCCCTTAAATTGTATTCAACGCAGGAAGGCTAAGTTTCATCATTCCCAACTTGATAACCAAAAGTAAAGCTATCTCCAACAGCTAATATTTTTTTAGAATTTGTTATTTGAATATTATTGCCATTGGCCCTAAATCCATTTTTATCTATTGTTAAACGCCCTATTGTCCATTTAGAAATTTGTTTACTATCAAAAAATGGTCTTGGAAGAGATCCCAAGCGCTCGTCAAATTTTGTTAGTGCTAAATCAATATTTTCATCCGAATAGCCAGTATTTGTATTGACGTAATCAAATGCACAGCTAATGTCACATGTCTTTAAAATAATTAATCGATAACCTGCTTCAATTAGAAAAAACAACATAATTGTTAAGCAGATATTGATAATAAATATTATTAGTATTTTCATATTTATTAGCTACACCAATCCTCTTAAACGCGCTTGGCAAAATGCAGAGATCGTATGAGTTTCTTGTATTTCATTTGCTAAAAGTAAAGATTCAAACTCTTTCACAGAATAGCGCTCAATTGCTTCTACTCCCTCATCTAATTGAGGCGATCCTAATGATGTTAGTTTGGTAAAAAAAAGATAGGAGCCATTGGCAAACAAATTCGTAGTGCCATAAATAAAACCCAATGGTAGCAATTCACCTGCAACGCCCCCGATTTCTTCAAGCAGTTCTTGGCGCGCCGTTTGCTCAATTGTGGCCATATCATCAATGGCTCCTCGCGGAATTTCTAGGATTGATTTACGCAAGGCATGACGAAAATGACGAATTAAAATGATTTTATTTTCAAAAATGGGAAGGACAGCAACCCCTTCATTATTACGATTCATGGTTCTAGTATGTAATCGAATATCGCCATCAGAAAACTCCACTGCATCTCGAATGACAGTTACCCAAGGATCTTCTGAAATTATTCCTACATGCGACCCTTCTAAAGGCAAACCAAGGGCTTGATTGCGAAGAAATGATGCTTGTTCTGCGGCATATATTTTTTGTGGATCAAATACAATTTTCACGCTACCTAAATTGTTGGCAAAGTGATGGGGATGCTTTCTTGCAAACTCCAGATAGTATTCAATACGTTTTAAAAAAGAGGAATCCATCAGTATTTATTTCATTCCTTAGTAAATTTACCTACTGCCAGTAGCATGACGCCAATCGTTACAGTACTTACTCCTATCCAGCGCACCGCTGTAATGCGCTCTTTAAGGACAAATGCTCCAATCAGAACAGAAAAAATAATACTAGTTTCTCGAATGGCGCTAACCCCGCCAACGCTAGCCTGACTCAAAGACCAAATAAAAATCCAAAAGGAAGTTAATCCCAGTATGCCGGTGAGCGCAGTATTTTTCCATTCCACGACCCAAATTTTAAGCGCTTTGCCTTGGGTTGCCCATAGGGCGTAGGCAATAAAAACCAAGCCATCCCAAAAGACAAGATGCGCTGTAAAGGAGAAAACACTACCGGTATAGCGCACACCATAGGCATCGAGTACCGAATAAAGGGCAACGGTTGCTGCGGCAAATCCCGCCAAAAGAAAAACAAAGACAGTTACCTGCTTTTTTAATCCATCGGTAACTAAAAAACACACCCCCGCACAGACACAAAAAATACCTAAAAGAGCAATGATTCCCGGCCTTTCTCCGAGGGCAAAAAAGGCAATGATCACAGCCAGTACAGGACATAATCCTCTAGCTAAGGGGTAAGCTAAGCTTAGTTGAGTATTTTGATAGAGCTTTGCTAGTGCAACCTTATAGGCAAAATGAATCAGAACGGAGAGGGTAATAATGCCAAATGCCCAGTTTGATAGCGGGCTTGCTTTAAAGAGTAAAAGCCCACACACCAAGGTAGTAGCCACACTCATGCCTCCGATGGCAATAATTTGGTTACTATTGGATTTGATGAGGGCGTGCCAAGAGGCGTGCAAGAGGGCGGCTGCGATTAATGCAGCAACAACAAAAATATCCAATTTATCTAGTATTTATCATAATTAAAAAGAATGGCCGCTTTAGGGCGATATATCATTTTAGTTGTTTATCCATAACTCTTATTGGTTTTTCTGCACAACTGATTAAGGCACTGTATTAAGTCATGGCCAATCTGGCGCATTGCTGCATGACCCGATGTCTTAGCATTCTTCGAGGCATCTTTTGCCAGATCGCCTGCTCTCCTTTCACTTCTTCATAGTATTCTCGAATCACAATGGGATGACTACGATCTTTGCGATAAATCGTGCATTCCATCCATAGCGGAATGTCATTGGTATGTTCAGGCGATTGGGTAAAGGTAATCCCATCAAAAGCGGGGTGATTATTGAGGATCTTGCTGTAGCCTTCAACCGTAATATAGGCCTGCCAACGTTCATCTTCATATAAGGCTAATGCCACCTCTTCTTTTAGGGGGTCTAAATTATTAGCGCTTGCCAGTCTTAACAAAGCTAACAAGGTTTGTTTAGGTACCATCACCTGTAAATCAATCCACGCTTGTAATTCGGCTGCTTCAAGAGCTAAGTGTTTTGCTGTTGTCAAGATTTCTTTCTCAATCAAGTTAGTAAGTAGCTTAATGGGAAGCACAAGATGCCTATTAGGAGGCGGCACTTTGATTGCTTGTTGATTTTTCGCCTTAGTACCACTCGCTTCTTTGATTGACGAAGTAGCTGTGTGCTTATTTTCTACCTTGTCTAAGTCATCATCTAATAAATCTTCTTGAATATTGACTAAAGAAAAATGAGGTGAAGTAGCTTCAGTTAATTCCTTGGGAGTCACTTTAAAATCCCTCTGCGCTAGCTCTTTTAAGGTAAAAGTGCGTTTGCCTATTTGTTTACCTATTTTCTTCTCTGTGGCTGAATTTACTTTCATGCGCTCTCTCCCCTATAGCTATTTGCTAGTTCTCTTGCAGCATTCGTGAGCTCCTTAATCACTAATCTTCGCGAGTTTTGGATCGGCACTTGGTATTGGGAAATCATTTCAGGATGCTCTAGTTCCAGTTTTTTGCTATCTAAGCGATAGCTTTGCTTTGGGCTTTTCCAGGTCGCTAAGACTTGACCTTGATAGGTGAGAAGTTCAGCCTCTCCCATATGTCCCATGATGGTTTGCTTGATTTGCGAGATTTCTAACTCTTTAGATTTAATCTCACTATTTAACAGCTGTAACTTAGTAGTCAGTTCACAGATGATTGGTTCAGCTTCTATGGCTTTACCAGTCACTTCCTTTTTAAAAAGAATCTGATAATCTGCTTCGCACTGCGCAGGTGGTGGTGTATCTGCCAATATATAGTCATTCCAAAAGGCAACAGCTTTAGTAATGATTAAATCTTCTAGTTCTTTGTCTCGATAGACTTCATAAATCCGAAAATCACTATTACTAAAAAGCACAGCCACATCACACCGCTCTAAATTGGTAATCGCCAAATACCAAAGGCATTGCACAAGGTATCTCATGGGTACCTCATCAGTTCCAAGCTCTCCCCAATCGGATTGATTAAAGGGACTGGCCGTTTTGCACTCGAGAAGGTGGGTAGTAGCGCAAGAACCATCGCTATTAAATAGATCAATGGAATCGGTATCCTCAAGTGATTCTGACTCAAAGGCAAAGCGATCAATATGACCAACCATAAAGGGGTACTTAGGATGAGGGATACCTTCTTCGCTATGAACTAGGCCATATCCCGTTTGAGTAGCGTACTCGCTAGCAACAAAGCTTTCTGCAAAGGTGCCAAAGCGAATAGGGAGGTTATTGACTGTATTCGTTATGCGACCGGTTTTCTCAAGCCAGACATCTAAAGCAGTGCGGTATTTTGAAAACCCCAGAATGGCTCCAATATCAGAGCCACCTAGGTATTTGGTGCGATTGGCTGTAAAATCTTGATTATTAAGCATTTTTTATCCTTTAATTAAAATAAATTACTATTTAATTAGTAATTTATACTAATAGTATAGTAAATATAACTTGATTACAAGCGATCAAATCCGTGCAGCCAGAGCTCTCTTGAGGTGGAGTGGTAAAGATCTTGCACAGAAAACTGGCCTTGGATTCTCTACGCTTATGAGGCTTGAGGTTCTCGAGGGCGTTCCTAGTGCACAGGCTAGGACACTTGAAGCAATTCAAAAGGCCTTCGAATCAGCTGGCATTGAATTTGTTGGCACACCTGAAGATGGTCCAGGAGTTCGACTGCGTAAGTAAGTTTCTCTTTCAATCAAGGGGAGGTTTGTAGGGCAACTCGTAAAGGCATAGGCGGCCCCAAAACTAGCGCTGGCAAAGCCAAGTCATCAATAAATGCCATCAAATTTGGCGTGAGCACTTATCGATCAGTTGATGATGAAGAGCGTGAGCTCATCAGTGAGTTGACTAAAGAGTTATTAGATTTTTATCAACCCCAATCTCCTTTGGAGATCATGCAGTTAGAGCGGATCGCTTTATGTCGTGCCAAGCTGGCTCGGCTTTACGAAGTAGAGCGAACTCGTTTGCAGTTAGCGCGACAAACGATTGATGCCTCTCCTAAAAAATTACTCGAGCAACTGGGGTTTCAAAGTGATTTATCACAAAAGTTAGCGCTTGAGCAAATCGATTATCAGTCAATGAGCCTGCCTTTGCAATTAACATTAGAGACACTCAAGGCAATTGTCAACGAGGTGCAGCACTATGGACCAAAGGCGATTTCAGAAAAAGAATTCAAGCGCTATTTACCAAATCTTTATCAATATTTAAATCAAAATCAATTTTTGGGAATCGAGGAAGATAACTCTATCCTAAATAAACTGCAACTTGTTTTACAAAAACTCAAGCAAATTGTTGAGAGCGAAAATCCGATGATCGGAAAAATGGCGCAACTCTTAGAACTCATTCTTGATAAAAACCAGCAAGCTCAAGCAGAAGATAATGAAGTTCGAGAATTAATGTTACAAATAAAGCCTGATTACAAGGAGTCCGATGCTAAAGCAAAAAGGGATTTTACCGAGGTAGACGTACGCGGAATTCTTACTAATCTCAATCTTTTTGGTGAGCTGCTCAGTGCTTGTCGCAGGGCTGAAAAAATTGTTGCGCACTATGAGAAGTCAAAAGCATTGATAGTTAAGAGTTTGGTATTGCCTCAAACCGAGGCTGATCTATTGCTGCGCTATCAAACCACTTGGGAGCGACGTTTATCAACTGAAGTCGGTGAGTTTATCGAGCTACGTAGATATGAGCGCTAAAAACCCCTTTTTGCAAAACGAACTGCCAAGCTCTTGAGGGCCGTATTTGCGGTTTTCTTTTGCCTAATCAGCGGTTTAGACAGTCAAATCGCTGGTTTTACGACCCCCAATGCCACATGAAAGTGATTTAACATAGTCTATGCCCATGAAAAACCTCGTGATTTATCACTATTTCGAAAAAGATGCGAGTTACCGCGATAACTTTTTGCATTTCTTGGTCTTTGGGATAGAAACAGAGACTGACTACTTGCTTGTCATTAGCGGTGAATATAGTCTTGACTTACCAAGTCTGCCAAATGTACGTTATCTTTTTACCCCCCCCAAAAAGAGTGATTTTGGAGGTTATGCGCACGTCATTAATGCGGGTTTAGACCTTGGCTCTTATGAACACATCTTTTTTATCAATTCGTCGGTGCGCGGCCCTTTTTTACCTGCCTATAGTGGACGTTCTTGGACCCATCTCTTTTTGGAGCAAATGCAAGAGGGGGTGGGTATGGTCGGAACTTCGATATGCACCATCAAAGCCGACTTTCGCCATTCACTGAATTATCAAGCGCGCTTTGGCGGTACGCCCCCGTATTCGCATGTGCAAACGATGGCCTACGCCCTGCGTCGTCCTGTTTTAGAAAAACTCATTGAACAGGGTTTTTATGGGGAAGAGCGTGACGCAACTAAAACACTAGCGATTGAAAATTATGAAATCCATCTCTCCCAGTCCGTTTTACAGCTTGGCTGGAATCTGCGCTCCTTACTTCCTGAGTTAAACGCAATCGATTATCGCTTGCCCCATACCAATCCGAATCCGAGCTCAACAATAGGCGATCCCAATGAAGTCTTAGGTTACTTTGGGCGTAGTGTTCACCCTTACGAAGGAATATTCGTAAAAACCAATCGACACCTTTACACTGAAGCCTATTTGGCGCGTCTCACCTATTCGATGTGGCAAATCCGCAAAGCGACGATTGCACCAGCCTTGGTTGCCTCTTCTGCGATTGCTGATTATCTTAAGCGCATGACTATAGAGGCGTGTTCAAGAGAGACTGTCGCCGACTTTAGTTATTCACCTGGCGCAATTGAAGCGCAAAATCAATTACAGATTGCATTACAAGAAAGTAAAGTTGCTCAAGAGCAATATATTCAGATGCAAAATTCCACTTCGTGGAGAATTACTGCGCCGCTACGTGCATTTAAAGATTGGCTTTCTGGGGGCGGTAAAAAATAGACGCTCTTTAATAGCTTCTGTTTAAGCAGGTGTTTGTTTACGCGTTAGCGCCCAATAAGCCCGCTGCCAAAGGTTGGCATTGAGATTGGTATGAAAGGGGAAGGGTGCAGTTGGATGGAGTTTCCCAAAATAGGCTTGGTAGGGCGGTAGCAGATCCCTAAGCTTAGCTTGAGGATATTTCCAATTGAGGTAGCGTACTTCTTTTGTAAATTGCTGAAAATTAATTTGATGTTGGGCTTGGCCCTCCCAAATGCCATTGGCAATATGGATTTGCTCAGCGATGACGATATTGAAGTGCTGAGCAAATAAGCGATAGTAAAAATCACAATCAAAGAGCATCTTGAGCGATTCATCAAATAATAGTACCTGAGCTATTTCACGCTTTAGTGTAATGACCGAGGGAGAGCTCGCGGTATTGTTACCAAATAAAAAATACGGATTGTTTTGTGGGGTGATGGGATTAATAAAAGACTCTCCATCGGGAGTGTGCAGTGCTCCCGTCAAAATACCATCAGGAATTTCTTGGCGAATTATGTTAAAAAGAATTGATAAATAGCGATTCTCAACCAATATATCATCTTGAAACAAAATTTTGATGTATTCCCCTTTGGCTAATGCAATTGCCGTATTAAGATTATGCGCAGCAATGCCGCGGCGCGTGGTGGTGCGATGATATTGAACTGCCTGTGAAGTAGTTTTGCAAAATTGTGCAATCTCCTGATCTGTAGACTGATCACTTACCACAATTTCAATGGCACGAGGATCAACATCGATTTGTTTTTCAATTGACGCTAGTGCGCGCTGTAAAAAAGCTACGCCTTGCCCCTTCATCTCATAGGCGGGAATGACAATGGAAATGATGGGCTCAGTCATAGGGTCATGCAGTCATTGCGTTATTAAGTTAGTTATGGGTAGGGATTAAAAAGGGTTGGGGTTGTAAGAATGGCCACATCTAAGCCTTGCGAAGTAATCAGATGCGTAATACACCGCTCTAGTGCATGCGCAAGCGTGCCATCAGTT
>Ga0114967_10002369_pt1 | contig 15771 bp, 20 predicted proteins | sample M_130628_MF_Meta_FD_92639 | JGI IMG/M metagenome (GOLD analysis project Ga0114967, IMG submission 92639) | Freshwater microbial communities from Lake Montjoie, Canada to study carbon cycling - M_130628_MF_MetaG | ecosystem: Environmental > Aquatic > Freshwater > Lake | place: Lake Montjoie... | reverse complement strand
TGAGCTTATTAATCTAATAGACGATAGTAAGGCTGTAATGGTAGTTAAACACAGTGATCAGTATGAACAAACAGTTAAGTTTAATGGACATGTACAAACTGCTTATGATAGAAAGAATTGGAGTAGTTTAATGTTATTCAATGCTGACCGTTGTAGGGCATTAACTGTTAATTATATTAACAAGGCCAGTGGATTATACCTACATCAATTTAAGTGGTTAGATGACGGGTTAATAGGTGAGTTACCAGCAGAGTGGAATTATCTTGTAGGAGTGAATAAGCCTATGAGTGATCCATCAGTTGTACATTGGACATTATCAGGTCCATGGCAATCACATACAGAATTTAAAAGTGATTGGCTAATTAATAGCGTATTGGAAATAGATCAACAGGTATAGCCAATCTAAGTGTCCCTTTAAATGGCTTTGTATAGTGATAAGCATAGCTAGGGAATATAAGTATATCTCCGCTTACTGGCATTATAGTTTCTGGTTTAAACAGTTTATTAAAATTAGTGTGATATGCACGATTAGCATTAAATTTAGGATCCACTAATGTAAATGTTCCGCCGTTGTTGTCTTCACACACTAGATAAAATACAGCACTGAGTGTTGCTCCAGAGTGATTATGTATAGGGATATAATAACCATCCTTGGCTCCAGCAAGCCATGCTCTAGTTTCGTAATCTTCGTTCTTTTCTATTTCTGCTAATTGAAAGTATCTATCAAATGCAGGTAACACTATCTCTGATTTAAATTCTTGTAATATGTCCCCACCATCTTTAAGTATATCAAACTTTTGAAAGTCATTAGGGGGGCTATTAAGATCAAAGTTAGTCATTATATGGATAATAGTTTTGTTTAATAGATCGATATTTTCTATTTTATCATATAAAACGGGAGTGGGCCACAGATTAGTTAATCCTCTATTCATAGTCCTAATCCCGAATCAATTCTATGATGTGTAGTGTATAGGTCTACTCCCAGTGCAATTCGTCGTTGACCCATAAATTCATTTGTATTGTGGAAGACAAAGCTAGGGAATATTATCATATCTCCGCTTGCAGGTGAAATAGTTTCTCTAGGAAACAGACTAGCAAATTCAGTATCGTAACCTCTATTAACATTTGGTCTAGGATCCAGCAATTCTAAATCTCCTCCTTTATTTCTATCTTCGCACAACAAATAGAACACACCGCTTAGTGAAGATCTTGAATGGTTATGTGGAGACATCAAATACCTATGTCCTGTAACAGGGATCCAAGTTTTAAATTCATACCATTCAAAGTTAGACAACGATGACTTACATATTGTATTAAGGTATTGTTCAAACGCAGGGACAATTATGTTATCTTTAAACTCTTGTGCGGCAATGCCTCCCTCACGAATAACATCGTAGTGTTCGTCAGGCAAATTATCTAAATCAAATGTTAAAAATATCTCTTGTAGAAAGTTATCTAACAAAGGTTTATCTGCAATTTGATCATACAACACAGTAGTGGGCCATAGATTGTTTATACCGTAGTTCATATTTCTAGATCAACACCTAATACAATTCTCCGTGTTCCATAAAAGGGTATTGTATAATGATAAGCAAAGCTAGGAAACATTAATATATCTCCGCTCTTTGGTTGAATACCTCTAGAGCCAAACAGTTCTTTAAGATGACTTTTATATCCTCTATCAGCATTTGTACGGGGATCCATAAATTCTATACCGCCTCCGTTATTTTGTTCTTCGCATGACAAATAAAAGGTTGCGCTTATTAAGGCTTCTCTGTGTGAATGTGCAGGGAAATGATATCTGTGTCCAGTAGCTGGCATTCCTGTAATAAAACGATAGTCTCCCAGATCGGTTAATGATTCTCCAAAACTGTTAAGATATTTTTCAAATTTAGGGATTATGACCTTATCTTTAAATTCCTGTGCGGCATCACCACCTTCTGCTATTAGATCGTATTTAGGCCCATCTGATTTATAGTCAGACGGTGTGTTATCTAAATTAACTGTCATGAATATCTCTTGCAGGAAGTTATCTAATATTGTTTGTTCTTCGATCCTATCATACATAATAGGAGTTGGCCATAAGTTGTTCATTCCATACTGCATTGTTCTACTCCAAATTCTAAATCAAAGTAATGTCGAACTTCAGGAACCACCCCTAGTTGGTTATCAAAGTTCCATCCGCCTATCGCTTCCAATATCCTTATATAGGTCTTTGGATCTTCACTATATGATTTAAAGTGCGGATCGTTATTATATAATAGATCAGGATCATCTAGATATTCTAAAGGTCTCCCACCAAAGCGTTCAGCAAGCCATCGAGCATAGCATATACCAACCATATAACTTTTAGCGGGCCATATCCATCCTATCTCCGTTGTAAGGAAATAGTTAATAGCGTTGCTCACTATGTCTTCGCTAATAACTATATCAAAGTTATCAGCATTATCAGTATGCTCTGGGTTGAGCCTATGATATATCTCTTGTATTAGTTTCCATTCTTTCATACTTGTACCAGTTTAACAAATTTTTGTATCCATTGCAACCGTTATCGAGATTTTTAACATATCGATAGTGTTCGGTTAAACATTTACCATAATATTCACATTCTTTACATATTTGGCTTACATTTACTCTAGGTTCGTTCTTTGCCCAATTTATATATTCTAACATAGAGCCTAATGATTTAAAATACTCGTTATCATTAAGATCGAACTCCAACACAGCAAATTCTCCTGTTGGTGTTATATAAACATGATCATTACTAAATGCGTTGCGTGTACCGTTAAGACTTGTTTGTATATTATGTTTGTTAACAAATTGAAAGTGTTTTAAAATAGGACTAGTCAGCCATTGTTTTACAAACTGTACATAATCGTTATGCGATACATTATGTGTATTAGCCTGATTAGTTGAATACGGTTTAATCTCTACAGATGTTAAATGTTGTAGAAGATTTAACTGTGCTATCATGCTATCGACATTTTTAGATATTAGATCTTTGCTGGCCAATATTAATATACTAAATGGTTTAGTTAGTTGTAGCATATTATTCCACACGCGATCGTGTTGTTCTCTACATTCGAAATCGTAACTGACTGTGACATATAGATCAGGATTTAATATAACTCGGTTAACCATACTTAGATTAGTGATAATATTAATATCATCGATATTATATTTGCCTAGCATGTTACATAGCTCTTCTACATATTCTTCTGGAAGTAATCCAATTTCGCCTCCATAAAGATCTACCATATCAATAGTATCGTATGCTAGTATTTCGTTAATACGATGTTCAAGCAGGTCAATTGGAAGCCGTGTACTATCTGACAACTGTTCTTTAGTTAGATAGCAGAAGTCACATCGAAAATTACAATAATAGGTAGGATTGATAGAAACAGTTATACTCATGCTATGTATCTTTTTAATTGTTTCAATAATTTTGTATTCTTTTTAATTATATATTTCTTAAAAGGTGATGTAATTAATCTAGAGCGATATATATAAATTTTAACACAGGTGTATTCTGTATAATTACGCATGAATAATTTATTGATATTATCTATACCAAAGTGATCAAATGTAATATTGATATTTGAATATATTCCTAGTTGTGCTAGATCATACATTAACTCGTATGCAGTGTTTCTTGAGTTAACAACTACAACGACATGTGCGCTTTCTTTAAAAATATGAAAACCGTCACAGCTTCCTATAGTTAAGTAGCCCATATCTAATAATACTTTCACAGTCTCTTTAATGCCGTCTTCTATCTCATCGTAGAAGTTATTGATATAGGGACTGACAATAATATTAGTTTTATCATCGATCTTAATAGATTTATCTGGATGTAGTATATTAAACATATTCATTTACATATTCAGTTGGCTCTAAAATTCCAGTCATTTCGTTCGCCTCTATAATTTTAGGAGCAAGTAGTTTCATTTGTTGACAATGCGCTTCTACCATGTTATGGTCTTTTAAATCTTTAATTGTTTTACGACAACCATTACATATTTGGAACATAGGACAGGTATAACAGCTTTGTTTTAAACTCTGTAGTTCTGTTTGGTTTCTAATAGGAAATATCTTATTGCCTGTCATTTCTTTTTTAAAGTCTATGCTGTATTGTCGATCATCTCCAAATGCGCCACAACTATAATAATCACCGCTAGGTTGTAATGTTCTAATGCCAGCGTCACAGTCTCTAGTCTGTGGGCAGGTAGTATTTGCACCTTTAAGTCGTTTCATCATTTGTTTTGTATTGAATTCCCAAGGTGCAAGTCCTTGTTCCCATATTTGAACATATATAGAATATATCTTAGCTAGCATATATGGACGACCTTCTTGCCCCATAGTAATACTTTTAAATTTAACAGGAGGACCACTACTAAAGGCGTAATTAAGTTTACATTCAACACCCATCTCTTTGGCAAGCTCAACATTCTTAATAGCCAAGTGTTCATTTTCTTCTGTTATAACAGTAATAAAGTCTGGCCGATAACCACAATGTTCTAGCATAGCATCACTGCATTTCCAAAAGTCTTCTTCGCTAAATTCTGTTAAGTCACCTTTAAGTCTTCCGCCGCCATATTGGAAACTAGTACATATACCCATTCGCGTGTGGTTGAATAGTTCTTTCCATTTATTAGGATTTTTATAAAATGGCCATAGGTTAGTAGTAAAGCTAATATTAGCAGGTAGATTGTGTCGATCTAAGTATTCTATTATATCCCAATAGTACTTCGGTGGCATCATCAAAGGATCGCCACCATTGACAATTATTGAATTAGTTTCGGGGAATCTCTGTAAGAATTGGAAAACATATTCAAGGTCAAGCTCAGCAGACTTGTCGTCTGTAATATGTGTACTAGAACAAAATGTACATTTAAAGTTACATCTTTCTGTAGGCTTGATAATTAGTTCCATTATTCGTCATATGTCCATGTATAATGAAAGATAAAAGTATATCGATTAATTTTATCATTAGATAAGTTTCTAATACCGTGTTTGAATATAGGTGCGGCATTATTAACAATTACCATTCGTCCGTCATCGGGCATTACATTTCTAAGGTAATGGAATTCCCCACCCACCTCTTTCATTAGATTAATATAACCGCCCCATTCTTCTTGCCACTCACCTGCATCTGTAGCATAACAGAAGATCATAACATCAGACCCATCTATTGAATCTACATGATGTTGTGTATTTTCGCTACCATTCCAAAAATGTATAAACTTAGGTACAGCATTAGGTGGACGATATAACCTTAGAGGTTCAAATAATGCATCATCAATTAAGTCTTGTGCAATATCTTTTAATGTTTGCGGTGCATGATAATATCCATATAACCCTTCCCAGCGTTCAACTACTTGTCTATCTGCACCTGTAGGGTCAATATAGCGTCTTTCTTTCTGTACATACCAATCTGGGATACTTTTATAAGATGTGCCCTTACCCATTACCCAATTGGTTTTATTAATCTCATCCCATAATCTTTTATGAATATCTTTAGGTGTTTCTGTAACAACAAAGCCTTTGTCAAAGTATTCTTCTAAAAATTCAATATGAGGAGTTCTTAATAGTCCTGCTCCTGCATTAGCGCCCACTAAACTAGTAACCTCATCAACCTTGCCGGTCCGGTCTTCCGATATTGCCAGTTCTTCATTAAAGGTCTGTATATAGTTTGTACCTCTAGCAGTCACTGGTTTATTTTGCAAGACTAATTTAATCAATTGACCTGTATAATCTAACAGGCTAAAAGTAGCATCGTCTTGATTACGAAGCACCCTAAATGATTTTTTATATTTGTTCATTTGCCAATAGTTTTCACATAGATCCGGGTTTACAAGATCTGATATGTAAGGACCGTATCCTTCTATATGTAGTTCAGCCAGTACCACATCTATTACCATATGTATATCTCTACGACATAGTTCTTTATCTGCTGTATATTCTGGAAATGTGTTTTGTAAAAATAGCCAAGCTTCGTTAGCGATAAAGTCTTTGTTTTGTTCTAGTAATGGTATCATTATTGTTCCTTATTCTGTATCAAAGTTAAAATTAAAACTAATTCTAGGAGATGTTCCTAAGTATGTATCAACACAATGTAGTGTTTCTCTAGTAACTAAGATTAGGCTAGGAGGATCCAACTCAACTATAACAATCTCACCCTCTTGGTTGATATATTTAAATGCCCCACCTTTATTTGTTTCTCCAGCAAGCCACATTATACAAACATATTGCCCTTCGTTCAATCCGTCATTACTACCTAGTCCGTCTTCGTTGTGCCAATCAAAACTATTTTCTAATCCTTGATAAACAACACAATTCATCCATCCTTCAGATATCTTTATTTTAGCATCTATTATATTTTCAATAAACTCTTTTATCATTGTTTGAACTTCTATAGAATAGGCTAGATAGAACTTCTGTTTAAACGGTTCTGATAGTTTTATTGTAGATAGTTCGTCTATTAAGAATTTTGGTAAGGTTATGTTTATAGGTTTATTTAGAGTCAACATAATCGTACACCTCCTTCAACCAACAAGCTTCTTGTGTTCTAGAATCTTTTATATGATTGCTAAGGAAACAACCCAATGCACATCTATTAAACTGCTCACATTCTAAACAATTATAATCATCAAACCATTTTTGTTCTAGATCTTGTTTACTAATAGGGATAAACTTGATAGGTATAACTTTACTAGGATTACTAGGTGTTAATAATATATCACACTTTCCAAAAGCTCCAGTGGGCATGATAGTATAAGTGTCCATACAGGTCATGTTGTTCTTTTGTTTTAATTTGTAATTTCTAAACGGGTAACAGTTAGGCCAATTATCTAGTATATAGATATTAAAGTCTCTAAGGTCAACATCCTTAGGCATAATAGCGTTTATATTAGATTCAGGGGTGTAATGATCAAAATATATGTCAAAATGATTATATAGATAATCGAAGAATGAGATTTGTTCTTTAAGAAAACAATCGATATTCTGTTTAGTCATAATAACATTAATACTGTTAATATACTTTGTAAACTCTATTACATTTGATTCAAATATACCAAATGTAGATTTATTAAAACGGCCAGCAGGATCGTAACTAGTACCTATAGAGCAACCAGTTTCTTTAATTAACTTCAGTACTCTCTCTTTCTTTGTCCAAACAAAGTTTGTAACAAATCTAATATCGACATTAATATTATTTTCTGATGCATAGTATTTTATAAGAGCCACTAAAGTCTTATAGTCCTCAAATACTTGATCTTCTAATTGATCGGCAAAGATCTCTCCGCCCATTATATTAATTGAAAACGAAGTTTTGCCTTTAGTCTTTTGTAGTTCAACAATTGATTCTTTTATCTGTTTAACTTTTTGAACTATTGTATCTATACCAATAACACTATTATGATCTTGATTACAAAATAAACAATTTAGATTGCAGAATTCAAACAGTGTAACAATAATCTCACCTGTCTCTGTTCTTTTGTTGTTGTTAATAATATGTTCTGCAATCATGACCAATTGTAATTAAATGAAAAAGTATATCTGTTCACTGTATTGTTTAAAAGTTTACGAACCCTATGTCTAATCAACGGGTTGGCATTGTTTATAACCAACATTCTACCATTTATAGGATCAAACTCTTGCTCTATTATTATAGCATCATTGATTTCTTTTTTCAAACTAATTTGGCCGCCCCATTCCTTTTTCCATTCTAACTGTTCTGTTAGATAGATTAAGCATAAAGTATCTGTTCCGTTTATAGTATCATAATGATATGCTATTTCTTCGGAGCCGTTCCACATATCGATATACTGTATATTGGACTGTTTATAATAGCGTCTAAAAAAATCAAATTGTGGTTGATTAGTAATATATTCAGAAATGGTTTTTAAACTATCGGGTGTATTATGGAATACATCTTTACCTATTTCTCTTTCAAAAGTTGCTCTATTGCTACCTGATAGATCTAGTTCGTATTGTTTATTAGAAACATACCAATCTGGTATTTGTTTGTATATGTTCTCGTTAGTATCCGAAACCCAATTAGTTGTATGTATCTCGTTCCATAGCAATGCTTTAATAGCCGTTGATATATCTGTTACAAAGAACCCTTGATCGTAATATTGGGTTTCATTCTTTGTCAATTTTAAACCCCAAACAGGCAACTACTCGTTTAGATGTTGCTGGCTCTACTTGATGAAGCCATTTTGGATTTGAATTTTCCACAGCAATTAACAAGCCCGGATATGGAACATATCTATGTTCTCCGATATCGTTTTTAAAATGTATAGCACCGTCGTCTGTAGGTCTTTGATCAGTAAAGTACAATAAGAAAAACATATCATTTGTTTCTTCATAGCTATCGTTATGCCATAGTTTATGATGTTCTGGAGAGCTTTCCCATATCTGTTTTGCTTGACTTATTTTGTAATTTTTATTGCAGGGTTCTATGAACTCTCGATATAGTTCATGGTGAATAATAGACAGGGCGTGTTTAACTAATTTTACATTTGTTATAGGGGTATGTTCCCCTTTTGACCCATTATTTCTTCCAAATTCTATATCATCAATGTTGATCAGCTGAACTAAATGACTTCCATTGAGTACAGCATGTCCATTAACTTCGATTTCCTTTAGTAGATCCTGCATAGTGATATTTATATAGGGTTTTTTAGAGTGGAGTAGTATTGAAGCTAAATATGCGATATAGCTTTCAAAAGGAATTTAACCAATGCTTCACTTGTTCGATAAAACATATATAGATTTAGATGCATTCATATCTCCAGACGATAATAGATTTGTTATCTCACAAAATCATGGTTACGCATTATTAGAAACCTTGAAAAAAATACAATCAGGTGAATTGTTAGGATACGGATTAGCTCTTGACGACCTTGTTGGTCCGGGAAAACAATATTTAAATATATTTCAATTATTATCTTTCTGTGCAACAAAGAATAGTACAAAAGAGTCTAGGATTGTAATATATTGTGATAAAGCATCATATTTAAAATTAGCATCTTTATGGTTTAAAACTATCTTTGTTAATATCGATGCAGAATCTGCATACCTTATAGTTCAATTAGATTTTGCCAGAAGTGCATTAATGAACAGAACAAAGACTGGACACATCTATCAAAATACAATGCCTACATTAGAAGAATTTGTTGCAGAATTTAATTCTAATTCTGTTGACATGTCATCAACAGATGCTACCGCGCTGTTAGCAACTACTCAATCTTCTAGAAGTATTGAGTTTCTATTTGCCTCATATTATTATAATGGAAGCTATAAAGAACAATTAAGATCTACATTCCAATTATTCATGGCTCGTAGGGTTAAAGATGTGTTAAAAGATTCTTATGCTCTTGTTGTTAAAAATGTTTTAAATTCCGAGTTCCATTCAAGATTTGGTACACAATCTTATACCGTAGATAACATGACATCTATTGGAAATGAGCCAAGATTTGCTAACCTCAGATCAGTTGTATCGGGAAATCTTCAACTAACTGAACTTACCCCTGTACAAGTTGAAGACATTCGAGGTGTTATCAATGCTGTTCGTACATTCATGTCAGAAAAAGAATCAACTGTTCAAGCATGTTTTCAACAATCAGCTGAATATCTAGATTATCTCCCTGGCGGTATTAGCGATACAGAACTAGATGAGTTGCTTGCTAAATCTTTAACATTTACAGATTTTATTGGAAGATTTTGGTCAAGCAGAGATCATATGAACTTAAATCTTTATTTGATAGAAAAGATTAATCAATATAAAATTAATAACCAACTAGCTCAATTAGCACCATATTTGCTAAGATAATATGCTGAAAAAATTTAGAAGTGCTTATAGCGTTTTAAAATTTTTTATATTCAAAAAAGATTGCAAGGTAGTTTATTTTAAACTACCTTCTTCAATTTTACCAGCATACTTAGACTACAATCTTGTAGAAGAAACAAGCAATACAATTAAGGCTAACGATAAGAGCACAGCTAAGTTGGCTTGGTTAATACAAGATCTTAAAGTTAATGAGGTTAATAACCCTATCCAACTATTGCAATCAGGAGACAAATACTTTTGTCATCCTGGGACTGCTAGGATTTTAGTTAACTGTTATATATTAAACAAACCTTATGTGGTCGGATTTTATCTTTGGTATACTAAGCATGATATTAGACCTTTTATATTAGATTATGAATATAAAATTATATCTAATCCATTTGAGTTTTTGATGAAATTTAAATTTGGAAAACGATTATTAATTAGTACTAAACGACTTATAGATAAAGATGATGAATCATTAAATCATGAGAACAATACTACATTTAAAATGATTAGGAATCTTTTAAAAAAAACATTAGACAATTTTGATGTAGAATTCTTAACATTCTATGATGGTTCTCAATGGGAGCACATATCAGGAACTACTGATCTGATATTTGAAAACGAAAATACCTGCTGGTTGGCAGGTATTAAATTTAATAAAATAAACGATTTATGGGTATTAGACTAACGCATCTTCGTTGATAGTAAAATTAGATGTTACTATTCCAGAAGCAATACCGTGAGTTAATAAAAACAATGGGTTTTGTGCAGTAGCCCAATAGTAATATAAATTCTTACCTTTAAACATATAGTCATTGAAATAAGTAGGATAATATTTTAATTTACTAACATCAATAGAATCATAGTATGCATAGAACAATTCATACTTTAATAAATTTACAAAATTAATTCCTTTAGTATCTGTTTTTGTTGATTCCGGATGAGATTTGACAAACTCTACGAACTCATCGCTTTTTATACAATACATATTATATAAAGTGCAACTATCTAGAGCACTAGACCATTCGTCCAATATATCTTTGTTTTCTTCAATGAACTTGGTATACTTTTGATTTTCAAACAAGCCTTTGTGTACAAATAATATTTCCATAACAAGTTTTTCTAAAGATTCAATATTAACTAATAATGGACAGTTTAAGTAATCTGTTAATAAAGTAAACAACTCTATGCTATCATCTTCAATTTTTAAATCGCATGGTATATCTAAATTACTAAGATAAGTTAATAACTTAGTACCTTGTAATTTACTATTATTATATTCAATAATATATTTTGTATCTTTATTAACAAAGAATTTTTTAAGCTCATCAATCGATATCGGAGCTGTTGTTTCAATAATTTCCATTTATGTACCTTTTTAATTAACGACGAATTCTTGAACTATGACAACTGTTATGACAACTTGTATGACATACTGAAGATTGTTTAAAATAAGTGTTATTAGATTTTGTTGTATAGTTAGATTGTAGTGTTGTGAAAAAAGATTCAAGCGTAACACTAGTAATAATCTTTCCTCTAGCAAGATTTGAAGGAGTACTAACAGTTAAAGTTTGTCGATAAGCATCTGCCATGTATGATTTTTCAGTTTGATCGTAAATTATACTCTGAGGAGTACCTGTTAATAATAATTGTGCCCTTAATTTTCTAACTTGAGTATATAATCTTGTTTGCCCTAATAGAACACTATATATACCACTTGCATTAATGCTTTCATTAACTGGAACTAGATTAGCCCCGCCGAATGTAGGATCAGGACCCTCTGTGCCTCCTCCAAAATAGCTACTATCAACAACGATAGTACCGTCTATATATTGAGGTAAATTATTTTGCCCCCAAATTATTGTGTCTCGCACCGTAGTACCTACATAATCTTCAAATGTAGCAAAGATATTATCTGCATTAATGCCATTGGTATCGTCTAACGCCATATTATACTTCCTTAAGTTGAAATACCGGGTATTTTCTAGTAGTATTTATATTGGCTAATTCACGCATTAAACTTTTAGGAGCACCACAAATATCATCTTGCCATTCTAACTGATGACAATCACTGTTACAATATTGAAATACATCGCATTCATAACAGCGTGGATCTCTACTACGCTCGCAAGTTATGTTGTGTATCCTCTGAGGATTTGTTAATAAGTCAGGAATACTATCAACAATCTTACCAAAATAGTGTTCTGGAGCACTATTTGGACATCCTGCGATTGTTCCATCTGCATTAAGAGTGAACAACTTCTCTTCACAATCCCTACAGAAAGTTCCTTGAGAAGTTTCTCCGGACTCAAACTTACTATATATAGTTTCTAAAAACTCATTATCAAACCACTCTCTGGCAGAGTGTTGTTTGCTTTGTTGATGCATTTTTAAAAACCATACATCTTGTTCTAGATTAGATGGAAATATATGTGTATTAACTTTAGCAGATCCATTCATAGTTAATCGTTCTAACGACATCTCACTGACGCCTAGATCTCTAATCCATTCTAGTAAATCTATAGGTTCTATAGCAATAGTTCCTTTTGTTACGCTGATAAAAAGTTTAATCTTCACACCTAGATTGATTAAAGTTTCTACATTCTTTCGCCAAAGATCATATTGTTTTGGATTAGCAAATCGTATGTCTGGATCCCAACTAGTACCTATTCTGCCACCAAGTGGTCCTTGAATAAAATCTATTTTATCTTGAGTGAGTTTAAATGTTAGATTAGTAGTAATTCCCCAACTTTGATTATCCCATAGGTTGTTACAATTATCATATACATATTGCATTGATTGCAGATCTGCAAGGAATGGTTCCCCGCCGTGAAATTCTAAATGTACATGAGGGAGTGTGGGTTTTTCAACCTGCAATCTATGCAACCAATCTGCCACAGCCATATGATCCCAATAGATCTTAGAACCGTTCGTACCATTAGTAAAGCAATGTAAACAATTTAAGTTACAGGTCTCTGTAGTTTTTAAATAGATTAATAACGATTTTTCCAATTAGTATCCTATGCTCAATGCCCATGTATTTTTTGTACTTACTACTCGATGTCTAATACCTTTTGGTATCTTAATATGTTGTCCTGCCTGCAGAATTATTCTACGATTCCTCATATAAACTATCTTTCTACCCTTAATTACATGAAGTAATACATTAACATCATCACTATGCCAATTAAAACTTAATCCGTGTTGTTGATGTACAAATAGATGTATATTCTTACAAGATATGTTGAAATCTAATTCAAGCCCCTCTATTTTAATAATAGGGTATTTTGTATTTGTTGTAATCCATTCTCTATATGACATTACATTATTAACTATTGTATCACCGTATCGATAATTAGAATATCCTATAATCTTAGATAATCCTAGTTCGTAGTGATCGTATGAATTAATATAAGATCTTAATTGTCTTATGCTATTAAACTCTAAAACTTTCACCACAACCACACCTATCTCTTTCATTTGGATTTTTAAATTCAAACCCTTCGTTAAGGCCGGTTCGAACATAATCAACAGTTATACCTTGTAGGTAAGGTATATGCTTTTGATTAATCACAACTATAAAATTATCGTCTTGAATAGATTCGTCACCTTCAATCAATTGGTCTATATATTCTAACACATAAGCTAATCCAGAACAACCGGTTGTTCTTACACCTATCTTAATACCTAGACCTTTTTTTCTTTTGTCTAAACTATTTTTGATTTTACCTCTAGCAGTGTCCGTTAATATTATCATACCCGTATTTACCCTATAAATATTAGGTCTAGTAAAATATACACTTAATGAGAAAAATTTATTTCACCGCGTTCAACGCAAGTCCGCTTGCTATCAGTCTTCCTATATTTTGGGCAGGTATGAAACGCTACTACGAGTTAAACGGTCAATACGCCAATGAATGGGAATGGATACCTCCTATAATTGACTACAATGGTTGGACCGTAGATCAAATATGTCAAGAAGCTATTGAATGTAACGCAGATGTCTATGCCTTTAGTAGCTATCTGTGGAATTGGAATTTAATCAAAGAAGTAACCAAACGCATTAAACAAGCATTACCTAACAGCATAATCATACTAGGTGGTCCGCATCAAGGAACAACCTACACTGATCCTATGTTTTGGTTCAAAAAGAATCCTCAGTTTGATGCTACTTGTCGACCTACTGAGTATGGCGAGTTGTTTATAACTGATATGCTAGATGCTCTGGCTACTGACAATCTTGATTGGTCTAAGGTTAGAAGTAGTTATCATAGAAAGGGACAAGGCCCTGCCGCAGATAAAAAAGCATTTAACTTTCCTAGTGATGTATTTTCATCTAACCTAGATGTACTATTAGAATTTGCTCAATATGCTGTACAACATCACAGACAACTTAATCTTTGGTATGAAACTACAAGAGGCTGTCCATATGGTTGCACCTATTGTGAGTGGGGTGGTGGAACTAACTCTAAAGTAATAGCAAAACCTATAGAAATTATACAGGATGATCTAATGTATTTGCCCATGCTAAAGATTAACTCTTTTTATCTATGTGATGCTAACTTTGGAATATTATCTAGAGATGCAGAGTTAGCAAAGCTATTTGGATCATTCAAGGGTATTGGAATAGAACACTTTCATATAATGGGACTAGCAAAAACATCAACAAACAAACGCCGCGCAGTGTTAGAACCTTTGTTCAAATCGCAAATTCTTAAGCATTATTCAATGTCTGTACAAAGTACCAACCCTGTAGTGTTAGAAATTATAGATAGGAAGGACATATCTATTGATGAGAACATTAAACTAGGCAAATACTTTATAGACAACTATAACGCTAATGTTAATGTTGAATTGATACTAGGTATGCCAGGAAGTACATTAGAAGATTACTATAAAGACATAACATATTTTTATACAGACTTCTCTGTGGTAAAATACTTTATTACTGTACTACCTGATAGTCCTTATGCTGATCCGGAATACATAAACAAATGGAAGATTAAACTAACTCCTGTGGGGCTTGAAACAGAAGTAATCGATGATACATATTATGCCGCGTACGATAAGGCATTAGTAACAGAACCATTTACTTTTTTATCTGTAGCGACACATTCGTTTAACGAAGAAGATTGGAAAGAGATTGCGTTCATGTCTGATATGGAACTGTTACTAATTAACAGACATCTACTAAAACCCTTTACTGACTATCTAATTAAAAATAAGGGTCTAGATGCTGGCCATGTTTTAAAGAAAGTATTCATGGCAATATCTAAAGTTAATAAGTTCTATCAACCTATAGATCAATATCTAACAGCAGTAGTTAATGGAAAATATGCAAATGATGATTTCAAACAACTTAATAATGAACATGCAATCAGTGCCTATTATAGATTGTGGGTAGAAAATCAAGAAGCAATATTTGTATCTTTAAAAAATACTTTCAGAGATCAATTAGACGAGCAGGGTATTGATTGTTTAACATATACTGCGAATAGTACATTGAGAACAGATACTGACATAGCATGGACCTCATATTGGAATTGGGTAGATTGGGAAGAACATGAGCGTAGAGGTAGTGAACCTGCTAATACATTGATCCATTTAAAAACAACAGCTAAACCATTCATACCTTCATTAGAAATAGATCGAGCAGATAGCACAGTTGTAGTAACAGACAATACATCTGTATCAATTAAACTACCTAAATTTTCTCTATATGTTACCAATTCCACAATAAACCGCAAATTTGGCAACTAAATACCTACACTATGGCATATTCCGATAAAGTTATTGATCACTACGAAAACCCACGCAATGTAGGTAAATTTGATATAGATGATACTATAGGTACCGGTATGGTAGGTGCTCCTGCTTGTGGTGATGTAATGAAACTACAGATCAAAGTAGTAGAAGGCATAATTGTA
>Ga0114967_10002367_pt1 | contig 15780 bp, 6 predicted proteins | sample M_130628_MF_Meta_FD_92639 | JGI IMG/M metagenome (GOLD analysis project Ga0114967, IMG submission 92639) | Freshwater microbial communities from Lake Montjoie, Canada to study carbon cycling - M_130628_MF_MetaG | ecosystem: Environmental > Aquatic > Freshwater > Lake | place: Lake Montjoie... | reverse complement strand
GTGCCGTCGGGAACGGGCCTGTCTTCTGCCGCAGCCGGCCCGGAAAATACCAGCCAAACATCCGGCAGGGCGGTTTCACCGGTGAGCTGTGGGGAGGGGGACTCGGTTCCAGCGAGAGCGACAAGGCTGAAGTGCTCGCGAACCCTCAACCCTCCACCGGCACGATCGAGCCAGACCGCATGAAGACCAGCCGGGCGGTGACATGCTGCGGGTCGAGGCGATAGATCTGAGCCACTGCCGCTCGATAGGCCTCTAGCTGCGGCGTGTAAAAAAAGGTTTTTTCGGCAAGCAGCCGGGCGGTATCCCCGGCGGCCGAGCCCGGAGCGGTGCCCACGCCGTCAAACTTGAAATCGATCACCTCCGCGGCCACAGCCACGCCGTTGCGTTGCCAGATCACCAGCCGATCGATCACCCCCTGCATCATGCCGATGCCATCCTTGAGGGCAAACGCCTGCTCCCGCTTCAGCACCGGCTCAGCCGGGCCGGCTGGCAGGCCGGTGGCGACGAGCTCAGCTGGCAGTTGAGACGCTGGCCGCGCCAGCAGCGCCGCTACGGCCCCAGCGGCAACCATCCGCTGAAAGTCAGCGAGCAGTTGCCGATGCTGATCGGCCAGCAGCGGATACTCGCGTGCCACTTCCAGCAGCTGGCTTTCGCTGGGCGCCTCTGCCGGCCAACCAAAATGCTCGATCCACGCATGGAGGAGCGTGCCCACCTCCCGCGCGGCACGCGAGCCGGGATCGAGCAGAGCGGCCGCGGCGACCATTCTCCCCCCCTCGGCCGCCGACGGGGTGCGCAGCGGCGCCACCCGCCGGCGCTGGCCCGCCGGCAGCGGCTGCAGGTGGATCGGCCCGGCCAACGGGCCTGTGGCAGGAGCAGACGGGAGAGGTTTTTTCTGGGCCCGACCGGCCTCCTCGGGGAGGGCATCGCTTGTCGGATCGGCCAGATGCCCATGGCTGTACAGAATCATCTCAGGAGGGGCTGCTGGGCCATCGGGCAGCGTGCCCCGCAGCACGCCAGCAAGCGTTTTGGGGAATGTTTTTTCTGCGGGGCTCGCCGGGTTGATCACGATCTCGAGCCCTTGGATCGCCCGTGTCATCCCGACATAGAGCGTGGCAATCGCCTCCTGCACTGCGCCGTGTGAAACTTGGGCGCTGGCCTGTTGCCAGTCGGCCGGCAGGAAGGGCTGGAATTCCTGAGGCACTGCGGCCAGTACCCGGCTGATCGATTCAAGCGGCCCCGTCCGCTCCACCACCAGCCGCGGCGGACGCGGCACGAACCGGCGGTCGAGATCGGTGAGCACCACCAGATCAAATTCGAGCCCCTTCGCTTTGTGGATCGTCATCACCCGAATCGGTGAGGGAACCGGATCGGCCACCGCCGCCGAGCGGCAATGGGCAATGAAGGGATCGGTTCGGGCGAGGCCCTCGCGCGTGGCCCCCCCTGCCAAGTCCCAGGCATGGGCTGCCGCCACAAACTGCTCCAGGCGGCGCCTGTCGCGCTGCGAAGCCTGTGCGGCGAGTATGTCGGCCAGCCGACCGAGCACCGGGCCATAGCCCTCATCGATCAACTGGCGTCGCAGCAGATCGAGCGTGGCCAGAAATTCGGATGAGAGCTCTGGGGCCAAGGCAGCTTCGGCAGAGAGGAAGAGCGCCTCGGCCAGCGGTGAGGTGCCAAGGTGGAAGCGGGCCACCGAATCGGCCGGATGGTCGACCAGATGGAGCACCGACAGCAGCAATTCCACCGCCGGCGAATCGGCCAGCGGCTGCCCCCCTTCGGCGCTGGCAACAATTTTCTCCCGTCCCTTGAGCCGGGCGATCAGCCGTTCGGCAGCAAGATTGGTGCGCACCAAAACGCCAACCCGCTTGCCCGGATTGGCCCGCGACAGCGCCGCGGCCCGGCTGGCGGCATAGCCCAGCAGGGCGTCGCTGGCCGACTGTTCCTCCGCTGGCTCCGGCGCCGTGCGCAGCCGCACCCAGCCCGGGAGCGATTGCTTGGGCTGGGCGGCCGAATGGGGAGGGAATGTCGCCGACCAGCGGGCGGCCAACGCATCGAAGTCGGCCAGCGCCTCACAGCCGGCGAGCCGCTGGAAGACTTCGTTGACGGCATCAAGCACAGCAGGGCTTGAGCGGTAGCTCTCGGCGAGGTCGGCCGCGACGAGCGGCGTGGGGCCACGGTCAAAGAATGACTTGAGGCTGTCGATCAGCTCGGCCTCGCCGCCGCGCCAGCCGTAGATTGCCTGCTTGCGATCCCCCACGGCATAGAACGTACCGAGGCTGGTGATCGTGTGTTCGGCGAGCCGTTCCAGCACCCGCCACTGGCCGAGGGAGGTGTCTTGGAATTCATCGAGGAGGAGATGCTTGGCGAAGCGGATGCCGCGCCAGCGAGAGGAATCGAGCGTGCCGTCGCCAGCCGCCTCCCCCACGAGCCTCGTCACATCATCAAACGACACGATCCCCTCCGCCGCCACCAGCTCGTCGGTGGTGTCGGCATAGGAGGTGAGCAGATCGCGAATCGCCCGCGTCTGCAGCACGGTGCGCTGCAGGATGACCGAGCGCGCGACCTCCAGTAATGTTCCAAACGCGGCGCACAGGCCAGGATCGAGCGGCTTGTTGTAGTAGGTGGTGGCGCCGGCGAGCACTTTGGAGGCAATCCCCTTGGAGACAAATTCCTTCCAGCGGGTGGCGGTGAATGCAGCCAGCCCCTCGTCGCGCGACTTAGCAATCCGAGAGTCGGTTATCGGGGCGGCAAGAATTGTGTCCACGGCGGCGGCGATATCGGCCGGCGGGGGAATACGGGGCACGGTGAGCCAGTCCCAGGCGGCGGCCTCGGTGTGGCGGCGGATGCCGGAGAGATCGGCGACGATATCTTCCAGAGCACGCTCCAGCCCGGTTGTGGTGGCGCCTCCGGAGAGCTGCACCATCAGCGTTGCCATCAGGGCAGCCGGAGTCACAGCAGATGATGAGGACGATGATGAGGAGGCAAGCGGGACGAGCGCAGAGGAAATCGTCTGGTGGATCGCCCGCCGCCGCTGGTCGGCCAGCTCTGCCTCCGTGCCGATCGTCCAGCCGGCAGGCAGGCCGATTTCAAACCGGGCCGCATCGGCACAGGTGACAAAAAAACTGTCGAGCGTGCCCACCGAGAGCCGGTCGAGAGATTCTGTCACTCCCACCAGCAGAGCGCGAAAGAAGGGAGCGTCGGCAGTCGGGCGTTCTATGGCCGCGGCGAGCGCCTGTGTGGCGGCAGGGGCGTCGGGGGCGGCGGCAGCGGCCAGCCGGTGGAGCACGCGGGCGAGAATTTCTCCGGCAGCCTTGCGGGCGAATGTGGCCGCAAACAGATCGTCCACGGCCACCCCGTCGGCCAGCAGCCGGATTGTGCGCGTGGTGAGCGCGTGGGTCTTGCCGGTGCCGGCGCTGGCCCGCACCGCCACATAGGGCACCACGCTGGTGTCGCGCTGCGGTGGGGTGGGGCCGGTCGATTTCGGCTTCGTCGCTTTGGCCATTCAGTCTCCCTCCCCAGCGCCGTAATCAACCCCATCGTCGGGGGCGGCCTCCTCCAGAATCGCATGCGTCTGGCAGATACCATCAAATTCGGGAAAAGACTTGGCGGCCCGATCGTTGCGGGGAGTGAACACGCCCGCCCGCACCTGCCGCACCACATGGCGGGCGACTTCGTCGGCGGCGGCGTAGTCGCTGCCGGTCCAATCGGCAGGGGTGATACTGATCTCCTCGATCCGCGCGGGCACATTGAAATAGCCAACCTCAATGCTCCGGGCCTCGCGCAAGAGGTCCGCGTCAACGCCCTCAAGCGCCGGCAGCAGATGATGGTAGAGCGGCAGTTGCAGGTCGATCCATTCCCCTCGTTTGCGGTGCGTCTGCTCCGGAGTGCGGGCCCGGGCGGAGGTTTTGTAGTCGAGCACCTGCCAGGTGTTGGTGGCGGGGTGATGGTCGATCCGATCGATCCGCGCTGAGAGTTCGATCGCAAGGCCATCCACTTCCAGGGCCCTGTCCTTGACGTGTTGCTCGGTGGCGTGGATCACCCAGCCCTCCTGCGCTCGGCGGGCCTGCACTGCGGCAAAGGCTTTGAGTCTGCGGCGGGCCAGTTCCGCCTGCACCGCCACGGCCGGCGCGGCGCTTGAGCCGTAGCGCACCAGGACAAACCGATCCAGAATCTGCGACAGGCACGTGGCGAGGGCCTCGGCATCGGTGGCAGATTTGAGAGCCGGATCCTTGCCAAATCGGTCGAGGCACTCGTGAATCAGCGTGCCGAAGTCGGCGGCGCCGAGTTCCAGTGCGGCATCGGAGGTGGGCGTCAGCCGCAGCCTGTGGCGCAGCCAATAGCGGTAGGGACAGGCAAGATAATCCTTGAACTCGGTCACCCGCATGACCGGCACAGGGCTCGGCCAAGGCTGCCGGCCGGCGTGCATCAATTGCTTTGGGTCGGGAACCACAAGAGCGGAGGCGATCGCTAGCGGCGCGGCGACCGTCACGGCTTGGGGAGCGGGAGCAAACAGAGCTTGGGCGGTGGTGACGACGCTGTCGGGATCGCGCCGAAAGAGAAGCCGGCTGGGCACGGCGGGCGATCCGTCCGCTTTGTGGCGGGGCACAACCACCAGCAGGGCCCGGCGTGTGGCGGTGGCGACGGCGAGCATCCAGGCATCGCGGGCGGCGATTCGACTGGTGTTTTCCAGCTCCAGCGCCATGCGCAGCGGCTCCGGCAGCAGCGGATCACGCACAGCGGCAGTGGGGAGCACACCCTCGACAGCGCTGGTGATCGCCAGCGCAGGAGCGTCGTCGAGGGCCACCTCCAACCAGCCGACGATATCGATCGCCTCCGGAAGCGGAACCGGCGGCACCAGATGCATCGACCACGTGGACAGTAGGAGGCGGGCCAGACCGGCAGAGCCTGCCGCCAGCGCGAAGGGATCGGGCACGATCTCCAGATCGGCAAGTGTGGTGCCGAGTGCCTCAAGCGCCGTGGCCACAACGCGCTGCTTTGGCGCGTCGCGATCGATCGCCACACCCTCGAGTGTGGCTGCCACAGTTCCCCGCACGGCAGCAGCCCACTGGCGGGTGAGCGTGGTGGAGAGCTGAACAGCCGGTGCGATCGCGGCAGCCTTTTTTTTGTCTGCCGCTGGCCTGCCGCCGCTTCGGCCTCGCGCCTTCTTGAGCCCCGCTCCCGCGTCGGCCCGGCTCGTTTGACCGGCGGCATCGATGGCCAGATTGGCACGTTGCAGCGGTTCGAGCCAGGCGTCGAGGGCATCGAGCAGGCGGAGAAAGGCTGCGTTCTCCTCCCTGTCGCGCGGGCGATCGGCGGCCGCTGCGAGATGGGTGCGATCGATCGCCAGCGGCAGGTGGCGGGTTGCCACTCCATCGGCGAGCGCCGCAGGGAGCGGGATGCCGGTGCGCGCTTGCAGAAAACTCACCGCATCGGGGCAGCGCAGGAGCGTGGCGAGTGCCGAAAACTCCTCGTGGGCCAGCCATGCAAAGACTGCCGAGAGAAGTTCGTAGGGGGTGGAGCGGGCCACCGTTCGCGCCGCCCCATACCTCCCCGCGAGGCCGGCTGCAGCGAGGGCCTGCTCGAGGGCGGGAGCCACCTTGGCGTCGGGGACGGCGAGGGTGATCTCATCGGCCGACACCTTGCCCGCCAGCCGTCGCAGCCAGCCGACCACCGCCTGGGCTTGGCCATCGGTATCGTCAACGACCTCGATCTGCTCCAGCGGCACCGGGATCGGCCGGGTCAGCCAGGCCTCGCTCACGAGGCACCCCAGCGCGTCGAAGCAGGTGGAAAAATCCTCTGCGCTCAGGTCGGGGGGGGCGGCGACAAGGGCCTCGAGCGGGCCCGTTGTCAGGGCGAGCATCTGCCGCTGCAGCGGATCAATATCGACGGTGGCCAGCAGCACAAGCGGCCCCGCGAAATGAATTTCCTGCTTGGTGATCGCCACGCGGCGGGCCGTTTGGCGATCCCAAATCTGGAGCGAGTCGAGTTGGGTGAGATAATCGCGCTCAAGCCGCGCCAGCGCCTCCCAGCGGGCGTGGTCGCCGAAGCCGGGCAGGGCCACTTCGGCCTTGGCGGCAACATCGGCAAAGCCGAGAGCGCTGGCGGCCAATTCGCGGTGCATTCCCACCAGCGTGCGGGCGGTGTCGATGAGCCGGGCCTGCGATCGATCGGGCGACTGCGGGGGCAGGGCGTGGGGGGTGGCAGCGGCGGCCTCGGCAGGGCTCGATGTGCCCGGCGCGATCAGCGCCCGATCGCGGGAACTCGCCTGAGCCAGGGCCGCCACCCAGGCGAGCGTTTCGACGCCGGTGTCGGCCAGCGGGCGGGCTGGCTGGTAGAGGAGTTCCGGGAGCTGGCCGAGCGTGGTGGTGACAGGGGGCACCACGCTGAGGCCGCGCGCGGCCGCCTGATCGACGAGCAGTTCGAGGAGGCGATGGCCGGCAGCGCGGCCCGGCACCACGATCGTGATCGCGGAGAAATCGGCGCAGCGGGAAGCCAGTGTGGCGGGATCGGCCACGGCCCGCTCCAGCAGCCAGCCTGCGGCAGCCGGCAGCACGCCGCGGGAGATGTCGAGCCGGTGGAGCGTGCAGGACCGGCCAGCGGGAGAAACCGGCCCGTCTGCCGCCGGGGCCGCTGCATCGCTCGGCTCCTCGGCGGCGTAAAAATTCGGCAGGAGCGTCTGCCCGGCGGCTGGTGTGGCAGATTTCCGACGTGCCATGGGTCCATCCTGGCGGCGGGGAAGAGCAAACGGGACGATAGGGCCGAGAGGGGACCATTATACCGGAAGGGGGAAAATGCGACCGGGGCCCGCGAGAACGCATTCGACATCCCTGCATCGCCGGCTGCGGGACGGCAAAAGTTTCGTCGCATGCGCTCCTCGAGCGTTCGCCGATCCCTCCGCCTCAAAAGCTCGCTGGACAAAGACCACGGATGGTTTTGTCCGCGTATGGCTAGCTGACCGGCCCTGTGCGGGAGCGGCGCCGGGCCAGGGCGACCAGCGCCGGGATGACGACCAGCCAGCCCCCGCCGTTGAGAAAATCCTGAGCGGGAAGGGGGAGGTGGATGGTGACCGGTGCGAGGAAGTCGTAGGCGGGTTGGAGTCGCTCGTTGATCGACTGCCAACTCCCCCACAGGCGGCGGACCGCCGGTCCTTCGTCCCGCCCGAGTTTCTCAATCTTCTGCTGGAGGCCGGGCAGGCCCTCGGGTGCATCGGCAATGGCACGCCGGTTGGCCGCCATACCGCGGCGGGGCACTTCACCGGAGGTGCCGTTCTCGACGCCGACGAAAAAACTGAAGACCAGCGAGAGCAGGGCCATCGCGAAGATGTTGAGGAAGAGCTGGCTGAGGAACACCATCAGGCCGAGCCGGAAGGGGATCGTCCAGAGGATGACCTGCGAGATTCCGCCGGCACAGAGGGCAAAAAGAATGACCAGATACCTGATCACCGGCACGAAGCCGAGGACCTGCCACTTGAGCCGCATGGGCTCGCGTATCCAATTGAAGTAGCCGTAGTGCGGCGGAAAGACGATCCCCAGGCTGGGGTCCTGCATCAGACGGGCAAACACGTAGCCCGCGATGTCGTAGACGAGGAACAGGGTGATCCACATGACGACGACCGTCTTTACAGCACCACCAACGGTTCTCGGCCCCTCCTCAGTCCAGAATGCGGTGCTGCGGATGAGGATAAAGACGGCGATCGGGATCATCAGGAGCCAGAAGATGATCGGCAGGAAGCTTGAGTGCTCAATAACCGGAATCATGTCGAACCTCGTGTCCGCAGACGGCGGATGAATCTTTGACAAACGTTCAATGGACCAATCCCGAGCCCATGTCGAGCGTGCTCATGCCCTGCAGCATCAGCGCCACGGCATCCGGATTGGTGGAGAGGCGGAGTGCCTCGGTGCCAGAGATCTGCCCCGCCCTGTAGAGCTCCGCGAGGTGCTGGTCGAACGACTGCATGCCAATGTCGCGGTTGGCGATGGCCTGCGGCAGGCTCGCGATTCTTCCTTCGAGGATGGCTTTGCTCACAACCGCTGTGTTTCGCATGACCTCCAGAACCGGAATCCGCCCCTTCTCCTTGTCCTTGTGAACTGCCAGACGCTGGCTGATGATCGCCGTGAGGTTCGTCGCCAGTTCGGTCCGCAGCAATTCCCTCTCGTCGGGCGGAAACATGGCGATGATGCGCTGCATCGTGAACGAGGCGTTGGTTGTGTGAACAGTGCTGAAAACGATATGGCCGGTGTCGGCTGCCTGGAGCGCGACCCGCATCGTCTCCGCATCGCGTAATTCACCGACGAGGATGACGTCTGGGTCCTGCCGCAGGGCGCGGCGGAGCGACTCCGTGAATGATGGCGTGTCGCGTCCGGTTTCCCGCTGGGCGACGAGGCTTTTTTGCGAGGTGTGGACAAACTCGATCGGGTCCTCGACGGTGACGATCCGCATACGACGGGTGCGGTTGAGGTGATCGATCATCGCCGCCAGCGTCGTGCTCTTGCCGCTTCCCGTTGTCCCCGTCACCAGCACCAGCCCGCGGTGCTCCTGTGCGATATCCTCGATCACCGTGGGGAGTCCCAGTTCGTCGAACGATTTGATTCGGAGTGGGATCGAGCGGGCCACGAGACACAAGTTGCCCTTCTCGTAGAAGACGTTGAGGCGGAAGCGTCCCACCTCGGGGATTTCATGGGAGAGATCGCAACTGCGATCACTCTCGAGCCGCTGGAGCTGGGCGTCGTCGGCCACCTCCCGGACGAGAGCCCCAATCCCCTCAGCAGTTACCGCCGGGGCATTGATGGCGACCATGGAGCCGTCAACGCGCACCGTCGGCGGACTCCCCACCTGCACGTGGAGATCGCTGGCTTTGAATTGCACCGTGGCTCTGAGCAGCCGATCGAGTTCCATCGTGTGCCCCTCCTGGGGATCGGTTTGCGGTTATGGCCGGGGAAGCGATTCAACCTGCACTGGCGAAGGGGCGGCACCTACCATCCGCCCCTCAGACCACCAGCGTTCCGCACGGGCCTCGTCCCACTCCGCAGCGCAGTTGCATGCCCCGAGGGCGTCGGCGACTGCGCGAGCGTCGCGGAACCGATCCTCGGGCCGCTTTGCGAGACAGCGGAGGATCACCGCCTCGACATCGGCCGGCACGTCCGCGACCAACTCCCGCGGCGGCGTCACCTGTTCCGATACGTGGGCCCGCAGGACTCCGGTTGCAGCATCATGCTGGAACGGCGGCACACCTGTCACCATGAAATAGAGCAACGCCCCGAGACCATAGATATCGGCCCTGCCGTCGATGCCACGGCCTGAAACCGCCTGCTCCGGAGCGACATACTCCGGAGTTCCCGCGATGTCGCCGTCGGCAGCGGGAGCGTCGCCCACGATCCGCCCCCCGGCGGCACCGAGATCGAGCACCTTCGCCACATCGCAGCGTCCACCGAGGACTCCAGCGAAAACGTTGGAAGGGCTCACGTCACGATGGATGAAGCCGAGGCGGTGGATCTCTGCCAGAGCGCCGCACACCTGGCGGCCCAGATACACCGCCCGGGATGCAGGCATAGGCCCGGAGCCGTTCACGATATCGGCGATATTGAGGCCGGGCAGATACTCCATGGCGCAGTAGGGGACGCCGTCGCGGGTGCGTCCTGAATCGAAGACAGAGACCGTGTTGGGATGCGAGAGCATTGCCGCCGCCAGCACCTCCCTTTTGAACCGGGCAGCCGCCTCCTCGTCACCGGGCCGGACAAACTTCAACACGCACGGCCGCTGCAGAGAATCGTGCTCCGCGAGGTAGACCTCGCCCGTTCCCCCCTCGTCGAGTTTGCGAAGCAGGCGATAGGGCCCCACGCGGTCGGGTGCGCTCTCGTCCGCTCCCCGCCCCCGCAGCATCCAGGCCGCGAGCGTCGCCAGCGCCACACCCATGATGAGAAACAGGGCATTGGCTATGACGATCTGCTGATTCGCGAGGTCGTCGATGGGGAGATTGGTGGTGTTGGCATGGTTCAGCACCACCCCGTGGCAGAGGATCAGTGTGGCCGCCATCGTCACCACGATCCGCGCCGTCGCAACTGGTGCCCGCGGCACGAAGACGCCGTAACAGATCATGAGCACGATCACCCGGATCACGCCATTTTTCTGCACGGCGACGGCGTCAACCAGATCGCGGTGCGCGATAAGGTCAATCGCTGACAGATACTGCGCGGCGAGCAGGATCAGCATCTCGAAGCCAAACAGGCAGCCCTCCACCCACCGCACCTGACGACGGCTGAGCCGCAGCGACGACAGCAGGAAGGCACACGCCACTCCTGCCAACGTCCCCCGCAGCAACAGCGACCATGTTGGCGTATCGGACGAGGCCGTAAGGGCAGACGCGGGCCCGGTCATCTTGATCGCGGCGAACATGAGGTGAAACACCGCCAGGAATCCAGCCACGGCGGCGAGCCGCCAGCGCAGTTGCGACGTCGTCAGATCGTCCTCGGCGGGATTTTCTTCAGGCGCGGCATCCGTTCCCCAGCCACCGTCGGCGTGGGGCGCGGCGTGGTCCGCTTCCAACTCGAGGTCGATGTCGTCGTTATCAACGGCAGCGCGTGGATCATCATGTCGGCTGGTGTTGTCGTTCGCTGCACGCATGTGTCTGTCTTTCTTCGGGAATGGCGGCGCTGCACGGCACCTCCACCAGATGCCGGGTCGTCACGGCTTCTGGCCTTGGGCAGGCTTGGAGGTGCTTGGTAAACCAGGCAACGAGGCGGGGTCGGGCAACGGCACCTCTCGGAGCCATGACCGCGCGTTTTTGAGAGCCTCGTCGAGAACGCCCCTCTGGCCGGCGAGTTGGCCCTCGACCCCCACGACAGCTTGTTCGATCGACTCCACGCCTGGCACCTCCGCCTTGATGCCGCCCCGGAGCCAAGGCACGCAGACGTAAGCCGCCGCGACCAGCGCAAGTGTCACCAGCGGGATCCGCATCCGGAGGACCGTGTCGCTGTAGCGCTGCCAATCGGTCCAGAGGTAATAGAGCGTGAAGGGTGGGACAAGAAAGAGCCCGCCCTGCAGGGGATTCTTTCTGAACGACAGGGTCACCAGGCTCGCGAGGTCTCCTGCGATGCCGACGAGGTTAAACACGACGATCGCGCTGCACAGCATCGTGGCGAGCGAATGCCGGCCAATCATCCCGCTGGCGATGGCCAGAATGATGAGGATGAGCGACACCGTGTAGCTCGTCTCGCTGATCCAGGTCGTCAACCGCCCCAGCAGGCCGAAGAACGAACGGTAGGCGATGAGCCTCGGCGATGCCCCGGCTGCCACTGGCCGCCCGGCCCCCGGCATGATGGTGTTCATCAGCGGTGCGACGATGTCACCCAACTGCGCGAGGATGTTTGCCAACGTCGGGTCGGCGGCGGCAGTCGAAGGGACGGCGCGCGGGGGAGTGACGCGAGACGACGGCCGAACGGCGGTCGCTGTCGACGTGAACACCGACGGTGGCGCGTCGATGGGCGGCCCGAGTTCGACGTTATCCCAGTCCGACACATCAAGGGCCGGCATCTTGACCGGCGTCACGGGCCGCAGCGTGTATTCGTCCGACGTGTTCGCCGCCGTCTTCGCGTTGACACGCTCGGGCGCTGCAGTTGGACGTCCGGCGGCAGCCGGCGACTTACTGGCAACCGCAGTCCGCGAGTCGGTTGCGGCGGGGCGACTCCCTGATCCGCCCTGCCCCCGACCGCCGGACGCGGATGGGCTCTGCGGCACAACAACGCCCTGACGGCAATAGCGGCAGCGGCCGGTCCGGCCAGCCAACTCCGCGTCTGCCACCAGCGACTTCGCACAGTGCGGGCAGGCGAAGGCAATCTTCAAGGCAAACCCTCCACTGCGCGGATAACCAGACGACGACACGAAGCCGCCGGTCCATGGCGGGGAGTTCCCCGATGCCCCGCCACCGAAACGCTTCGAGGCCAGTGGACGGCCGAAAAGTGTATCAATCTTCCGCCCGCCCCTCAAGGGACGGGGTGTGTGTGTTTTTTGGCTGGGAGTGGAGCCCGTTGTGAGCAGGAGATTTCTGTTTTGTGCGCTACCTGTGCGGAGCCGCTCTCGCGCCTACGCTATCACAGACTATTCGCTGCCGACCGAGGGAATGGTGCTCACGAGATTCACATAAAACGGGCAAACCACCGGAGTCGGCCGAGCAGGCTCAAGATCACAGCGAAGCGCTCGCCGATCCCTCCGCCTCGATCGCTCGCGGTGCTCGGTTCGATCAGACTTCCGTAACGCCTCGGCTGCGGGACGGCAAAAGTTTCGTCACTTGGGCCGAGGCGGTCCTGCGCTCCTCAAGCGTTCGCCGATCCCTCCGCCTCCATCACTCGATGAGCACATCGGGGCTTGCGCTTTCCCGAATGCGCTCTAGTCCATCCGGCGCGTTAATTTCCTGCGGGGAGGTTGTCGTCGGCGGGAGCTTCGCCACTTGGATCGAGGGCCTTCACACTCACGGCCAGAAAACCCTTGATCGGGATCACCTGCGAGGCGATGACCAGCTGCGCCGTGAGCGTGAGATTGCAGTTCACATCGGGCTGGCCGCTGCCAGTGCGCTGCGATCCGAGGTGATCTATATAAGGCTTGATCGCGCCGCGGAGCGTTTTGTCGGTGGCCGGTCGCGACGTATCGCCGACGAAATTCCGCAAATCCGCGCCGCTGAGCAGGTATTCCCGTTCCACCGCATGAAACGTGGGGGCCGGCACGGAGAACGTGGCCACGGTGGCACCGGTGGTGTTGTCGCGGAGCGTGCACTGCAATTGAGCGTTCTGCGGAGGGACGAACGACGACGGTGCCAGGATGCGGATCCGATCGGAGTTGGTCTGGAAGAATTCATTCATCCTCCAGCCACCCGTTTTCGTCTTTGTGGTGGTGAGCGAAACTGCCGCGTCGGGGGCGAATGAAAGCTCGCAGGCAGCAGTGGAAGATGTGGTCGCCGAGGTCTGCTGATAGACCGGAATGAGAAGATGGTCGCTCACGCCATAGGGCGTGGCCAGATGGACGTCGACGAATTCAGCGATGTCACAGCAATCGGCGCACGGTTCGTCGCCGGGGCAGGTGGCCACTGTCGTTGATGCCGCCGGTGCCGGGAGGGGAAACTGGAGCTGCGCTCGCGGCAGCACAGAGCGCATCCCGCCAGAGTCGGTTCGGGAGAAGGATGGGCCGGTGGGCTGCGATCGCTGGGAGTGCTGCGAGCGCTGATCGTCACCCGATGATGAGGAAGGACCAGTGTGCTGCGACTGTTGCAACTGTTGCGACTGTTGCGAGCGCTGGTCGTCGCCCGCCGAGGAGGGGCCGGTGTGTTGCGAGCGTTGGTCGTCGCCCGACGAGGAAGAGGAGGGGAGGGAGGGGGGAGCCGGTGTCCCGCTGCGAATCGGGTTGTGCGGTTCTCCTGTCGGTGTGGAAATCTGCTCCGTGCCGCTGGCGAGCACCACGTGGCTGTGTAGGCGGCGGCCGCCCGCCAGAGGCCGGGCGATGGAACGCATCCGGGCGGTGGCCGGGGTCGGTTCAGGGCTGGTATTCCGGCGGATCACCTGCACGCCCGGGGGAATCTCGGCTCGTAGCACCTGCCGGCTGATCAGCGTGACGGGAACCTGCTTGCCGCCGGCGATCACGCTGGTGTCGTGGAGATTAAATCCCTTGCCGACCAAAAACACCACCGTTGTGCCGTTTGTATCAACGCCCTCCGCGCCATAGTAGCCGATCAGCTCCGGCGCCAGATCGGTCACGCCAGTATTAAAGAGCTCGAAGCCGCCGCTGGTGTTTTCGTAGGGAATCTGGGCGGTCATGGTTTGCAGCGGTAGTTCGCGGTCGAGCTGATCGACGCGCCGCATCAGGCGGGCCACCTCGCCGTCGCGGTAGGCACCGGCGTTTTGGGCACACAGGCCCGCCGACTGTTGCATCGATTTGACGCTGCGGGAGAGCTTCATCGCCTGCCGCATGCTCTGGTCGGTCGATTTCGGGTTGGTTAGCGAGAACCAGTTTGAGCGCACATCGAACGTCACATACGGCACAAACGACGGCATCACGATGATTGCGGTGCATTCCCGCATGCCTGGTTCCAGATGGCGAGTGGATAGATCGCGGGTTTGCGAGTTGCTGCCGATGACGGTGCTGGCAAACGCCGCAAAATTGTTTTGCGTCGGGGGAGCCTGCACGCGGGGATAGAAGCGCCAGCCAAACGTGTCGTTGCCGTGAGTGAATCCCACGGCAGTTTGGTTGAGCCCAATCGTGGCCATGTTGGTCTGCAGCATCCGATCATAGCGCGCCAGCGTCTGGCGGTTGCTGCGCCCATGGGCCACAGACATCGCCAGGGCGAGTTGCATCTCCCGCCGCTGCGAGAACATTTCTTCGACGTTCTGCTCGTCGGAGACCGGATCGAGGGCGAAGATGCGGATCGGCCACCGCCGCCGCACATATTCGTTGAAGCTGGCCCGGGACTCGGCGCTGGGATTGGGGCCATAATATGGTCCCTGCCAGATGCAGCCGGCCGCGTATCCCTTGGAGGCTGAGATCGTGCGCATGTCTTCGCTGAGCCGATCGTTGAGCAGGGCTGATTCCACCAGAATGGCCCAGGCGAGCACGGCGGTGCTGGTGCGGCAGATGTGGCAGGTGCCGACATCGTTTTCGCACGGCCCCTTGCAGAGGCATCCCAGGGACGGCTCGATCAGCCGACCCTCAACCGCAGGCGCCTCGTCAAACCCGAGGGTTTGAAAAAAATTCCGGCGGCGAAGTTCCAGCTCACCCATCCGGCGGCTGCGGATCAGTTCGGCCAGATTCCAGCTGGCGAGTTCGTCCCACACGCCGCTCTGCCGTGGCTGGCAGAGGAAGTCGTAGGCGGCTTGGAGTTCCTCGCCGAGAAATCCCCGCACGTCGTTGTAGTTGATGCAGGGGCTGTCGGCCGGATGCCCGCCGAGCGCCTCGAACGTCGCCCGGAGCATGAGCGTCACCTGGGTTTCTCCGACAACGTCGACGAGTTCCTCCGGGGGGAACGGCATGCGGGCCCGGCGCATTTTGGCCGTCGGCACCGACACCGAGATGGTGTGCGACCGCATCACTTTGCGGATGTGGTTGGTCAGCTTGCGGCTGCGTGCCACTCGGTCGGGATCGGGGATCGCTTCACCTCCCGATTCCATCAGCGCGTCGATGGTGTCCGGCCCGTCGCCGATCGACGTCGCGCAAATGGCCGTGCGCACCTCGCCGTTGTTGACGGCAAACGTCAGCCCGGGGGCGATGAGATCGACAAGATCGTTGACGACCAGATTGCGGAAGGTGGTGGGGAGCAGTTCGTCGCCAAGCTGGGCCTCGCCGATGACGGTAATTTCAGCACCGTGCCCCCGCTGCGTGTTCTTTCCCGGCAGAATCGAGATCGGGATGCGCACGAGGTTGAGGGCGTAGCCGGGGGAATCGGCGGTGTCGTCCCCTTCGTTGATGCGCCGCAGCTGGTCGAGATGGCCGATGTAGTCTGACAGGTGGTCGAGATGGGTGTTGGGCTCAAGGCTGACGGCGTTGTTGTTGCCCATCCCAAACGTGGCAAATGGCTGCGATGTGGTGGTGAAGGGGGGGGTGCGATCGATCACGCCGCTGTTGGGATCGGCGGGATTGGAGATCATGTTCTGAACGGTGGTGAAATTCGGGGGAGTCGAACCCGAATCGCCGCGGCCCATCGCCATCGCCAAGCCGGCAAACGATTGATCGCTGCGGCTGATGCTCGCGTTATTGAGGTCTTCGAATTTGCCCAGCTGCGCCTTCATCTCCGCTTCGTATTCATAG
>Ga0114967_10002366_pt1 | contig 15782 bp, 8 predicted proteins | sample M_130628_MF_Meta_FD_92639 | JGI IMG/M metagenome (GOLD analysis project Ga0114967, IMG submission 92639) | Freshwater microbial communities from Lake Montjoie, Canada to study carbon cycling - M_130628_MF_MetaG | ecosystem: Environmental > Aquatic > Freshwater > Lake | place: Lake Montjoie... | reverse complement strand
TTTCGATGTGTTGCATCCGACATTACTGCAAAACGACCAATTGTATATAAGCAAGGCGACTTGTCATTTGCCGTACGTGCTTCTATGTCGTTTCCTTTTTATTACGCACCGCTACTCGATAAAAATAACATTATCTACGATGGTGGTATTTATAACAATTTTCCAACAGATGTTTTGCAATCAGAATTCAATCCTGACATAATAATAGGAGTAAACACTGCAGATACGATTGACCGTCCAAGTGAAGTCAACTTTTTAAGTCAGCTGAAATCGATGATTCAGCGCTCAACAAATTATTCCATGAATCGTGATCAAGACATTATTATTTCACCAAATTTATCTGGTATTGGGCTGTTTTCATTTGACGATATAAGAACTGCCATCGATAGCGGATATGCGATGGGGTTACGAATGATTCCATTAATCAAATCGAAAATTGGTAACCGTGAAGCCGACACTATATTATTAGCTGAAAAACGCAAACAATTTAGTTTCTCCTATAAAGATTTATTAATTGATTCGATAGCTGTAACCGGCGTTAATACTAAGCAAGCTGATTATATTCTAAAAATAATAAATCCGAAAGGAGATATAATTACTGCAGAAGAATTAAAACAGAAATGGTTTCGATTAGTGGCAGATGAAAATCAACGCTATTTATTTCCAAGCTTAAAGTATAATCAGAAATCAGGACGTTTTATTTTGTGTGTTGATGTGCGAAAAAACAAAGGCGTTTCGTTAAACTTTGGGGGCAATATTTCATCACGACCAATAAATACTGCCTTTATTTCTGTTCAAAAAAATTATTGGGATAAATATAGCTTGAAGACTTTTGCAAGTATTTATTTTGGGAAATTATATAGCAGCGGACATATACGAAGTCGCTTAGATGTACCAGGAACTATTCCATTTTATATTGAGCCTTCAGTAACATTAAATCAATGGGATTTTTACAAGAGCAGCTCCGCTTTTTTTGAAGATGTTAAACCATCCTATTTAATTCAATATGACGAATCTTATCAAATAAAATTAGGAACGCCTTTAACAAACAAACTTAAATTAGAAGGAGGTGCAAATATTTTTGATACCAAAGATAAATATTACCTGACAAGAGATTTTACGCAAACAGACACAAGTGACCTTACAGATTTTAAAGGCAATAGCTTCTTTATGGAGCTTGAACAAAATACGTTAAACAGAAAAATGTATGCGACTAACGGATCTGGATTCATTACGCGTTTTAGATATATTAAAGGGAGCGAAAAAACATTCCCTGGCTCAACAGGAATTCTTCGTGATACTACAACATATAGTCACGAATGGTTTCAACTAAATATAAAATATGAAACCTATTTTAATAGCTTAAGAAGATTTAAGTGGGGAGTGCTTGGAGAATTAATGTTAAGTGGACAACCATTTTTTTCTAACTATCGGGCGACCGTTTTAGCAGCACCTGCATTTAATCCTATAGCCGACATGCAAACACAGTTTCAGGAAACATATAGAGCGCACAACTTCCTTGGTATTGGAGTAAAAAACATCATCAGCATTAACGATAATTTCGATGTCCGTTTAGAGGGATATGCCTTTCAGCCATTAAGAGAAATTCTACAGGAAGAAAATTACAAATCACGATACGGAGACAATTTAGGCAAACGCTATTTTGTTGGCACTTTCAACACAATTTATAAAAGTCCGATTGGCCCAGTAAGTTTAGCGCTCAACTATTACGATAAACGAGATAATCCATTTGGAATTATTTTCCATATCGGATACATCATCTTTAACAGGAAAGCAATTTACTAATCTTATTCTACTTCTTTATTACGCTCTTTACTGCGGAAATAAATAGTGATAGGTACTCCGCTAAAATCAAAGTTTTCACGCATTTTATTTTCGATATATCGTTTGTAAGATTCATTGATGTACTGCGGCAGATTACAGAAGAACACAAATGTTGGTGCTTGGCCTGGTAACTGCGTAATGTACTTAATACTGATAGTCTTTCCTTTTGTTGCAGGTGGCGGATAGTTGTGTACATAAGGTAACAACACTTTATTTAATTTTGAAGTTGCGACTTTGGATGTTTTATTTTTGAAAACCTGCAACGCTGTTTCGAGTGCTTTAAATACACGCTGCTTATTAATAACAGAAGTAAAAATGATAGGAACATCTACAAAGGGACTTAACTTATCCTTGATTTTCTGCTCATAGTCACGCATGGTATTCGTTTCCTTTTCCATAAGATCCCACTTGTTAATTAGAATAACAACACCTTTACGATTGCGCTCACATAGACGAAAAATATTCATGTCTTGAACATTTAGCCCTTGCGTAGCATCTAGCATTACTAAACAAACATCAGCTTCTTCTATGGCTCTAACGGAACGCATTACCGAATAAAACTCAATGTCTTCTTTTACTACTTTCTTCTTTCTTAAACCTGCTGTATCAATAAGTAAAAAATCAAAACCAAAACTCTGATAGCGTGTATATAATGTATCACGAGTAGTTCCTGCTATAGGCGTAACAATCGCGCGCTCCACTCCTATCAATGTATTTAACAAAGACGATTTTCCAACATTAGGCTGTCCAATAATTGCTATGCGAGGCAATTCCGGATCAATTACATCCTCTGGTTCAAATACAGCCACCATATCATCCAACAGCTCTCCCGTTCCACTTCCGCTCATTGCTGAAATTGGATAGACCTCACCCATTCCTAAAGCATAAAATTCGCCAATCTCATTAATACGTTTGGAATTATCTACTTTATTGGTAACTAGAAAAATTTTCTTATTACAGCGACGAAGCATATTGGCCACTTCTTTATCCATATCGGTTAAACCATCGGCAACATCCACTATAAATAAAATCACATTGGCTTCGTCGATAGCTAATGCTACCTGCTTACGAATTTCACCTTCAAAAACATCATCAGAACCAATAATATATCCACCGGTATCAATAACAGAAAATGTTCTTCCTATCCACTCCACCTTTCCGTAATGTCGATCTCGCGTAACTCCTGATGTTTCATCAACAATTGCTTTACGTGATTCTGTAAGTCGGTTAAACAATGTCGACTTGCCCACATTCGGGCGACCAACGATCGCAACAATATTTGCCATATTCTAAATTTATATTTCATAGCCGAATCGCTTCAGCATATTATCATTATCTCTCCAATCATCAGCCACTTTCACCGTAAGCTCTATAAAGACTTGCTTTTCTAATACATCCTCAAGCTTCTTACGCGACTCCATTCCTAATTTCTTAATTGCATTTCCTTGATGACCAATCAGAATTGCTTTTTGTGTTTCACGAGAGCAGTATATCACCACTGAAATACGATCAATCGTTTCATCTTCTTTGTAAGATGTCACCACCACTTCTACCGAGTAAGGAATTTCTTGTTGGTACAAACTCAATATACGCTCACGAACAATTTCCGCTGTAAAGAATCGCATATTACGATCACTCACTGCTTCATCCTTATCAAAATACGCAGGACCTTCGGGTATATCTTTTAGCAATTCAACGACTATATTTTCAACAGAAAAATTATGTAATGCAGAAATCGGAAGAATTACTTTCGGCTTTAACATCTCTTTCCAAAAAGCAACCGCTTCCTCTACAGCTTTCTGAGCAGCCGTATCAATTTTATTAATTATAACATAAAGAGGAACAGAAAGAAGGCTTAACTTATCTTTTAGTTCTTCATCAATTTTTCGGTCATTCACCTCCGTTACATACATCACAACATCTGCATCGGTGAATGTTGCTTCAACAGCTGCAAGCATTTTATGATGCAATTTATAGGCTGGCTTCATAATTCCTGGTGTATCAGAAAAAACAATCTGGTAATTATCATCATTTACTATTCCTTTAATCCGATGACGGGTAGTTTGCGCCTTAGGGTTTACCATCGACAATTCCTGACCCAGTAACGCGTTCATTAGCGTACTTTTACCCACATTGGGCTTACCAACTATATTTACAAAACCTGATTGATGCATTTGTGTGCAAAGATACCGATTTTATCCGTACCGATTAGAGAATGCTACTCTTAAAACAGATTAACCAACCCAAAGTGGATTTTAGCAGCTTTAAACGACAATGCCTGATCTTGCAAGCTTCCCACTGCATAGGTAAAAGAAAATATGCCCGCCGTCGTTTCAAAATTAATTCCAGCACCCAAACCATAAGGCTTATCATTAAAAACTGATAATCTCGCTTTGTCTTTGTAAAATGCCTGATTAAAAAATAAGAACATAAATGAATTTTGTTCAAGAATAAAACGATATTCTACTTTGGCCATAAAATATGATGAGGCAGAAAAACTTGTTTCGTTAAAGCCTCTTAACGATTTCAGCCCTCCAAAGCGAATCAACTCATTCGAAAAATATCGTTCGCCTTGGATCATAGATGCTACTGCACCAACATTAATAATACTTAGATTACTTAGTGGGAAATAATAATCTGCATTTGCATCAAACCGATATTGATTCGTTCTTAGTTTTAAAGAGTCGTACCATACATCAGGAAAATTTACATTTTTTTTAATTGTGCGCTGGCCAGCTGTTCCTGTTAAGTTAACATCATAACCATGATGCGGATTAAATCGGTAATCCAAATTTTGCCATTGTATGCCTAAGCCATAATTCAGCAATTGCATATCTGATACATCAGGCAACGTGGTTTGATTTTTAAATGCATCAACAGATATTAAGTTGTTTGTCTTTTTACCCGCAAAAACCTTTATTGCATTATTACCGTTCACCAAATATTGAATTCCGATTTGACGATTCACTTCAAACCAAAGGGTATCTTTTTTAAAGACGGAAAAATCAGCTTCGATACCAAAAGGCAAATCAAAAATATAAGGATAGTTAAACTTTATTTTTAAATCCTGTGTTCGTGGCTTAGGGTTATTCCAGTTAAAATCGATTAGCTCTGCTCGTCCGAAAACATTAAGCAATTTTACTTTAACATCTCCCGTTAGATAAACCTTTCCTTTATTTACATTATCAGATTGAAATCCGATTATTCCATTTAGCATACTTGCTTTTTTATTTTGCAAATAGAAAACCGGATGATATGAATTCTCGCTGTACTCTAATTCAAAAGGCCTTACTTCGGAAATAAATGGAAGCTCTTTTAAGCGGAAAGTCCACTTACTGATTTTATTTTCATTGAATAATTCATCTTTTTGTATATCTAGGTAATTCAAAAAATACCGCTGATTCAACCTTGCATTACCTTTAATCAGAATTCCATCAAGATTGAAAGCATTCCCTTTGTTAAAATTTAAATCGGCTTTAAATACAGAAGAGTCATTATCAGCATGAATATTTTCCAGCTTCGCTAACGCAAACGGATATCCGTTATTACAACCCCATTTCACTAATGCCGACATTATCTTATTATAATAAGCAGGATTAAAACTTTCCTTTCTTGGATGATATCCAAGATCATTTAAAATTGTCTGATCATTACTTGAAATATTAATAGATGCAAATGAAAATTTTAGCCCTAATGTCCAATAAACTGAAATTTCACTTGCCGAATATTTAACACTATCAAAAGTTGTTGCTAAATATCCTTTTGACCTTAGTTTTGATTCTATATTTCGAAGAGATGAAATTAATGCAAGAGAATCTAAATTCGACTTATTTATTTTCTTTTCATAATCTGAAAGCAGCAGCGAGTCGTTATAGTTTTTCGAATAAAATTTTATCGGAATAGTTGAGCGTGTATTAGCCACAGCCGGATTGGCAGTACTCAAAAATATGAATACAAAAATCAAAAAAAGAACTAAAAATCTATTGCTTTTCATTATCTATAAACGCCAGTCGATTGGTTGAATATTATTTTTTAATAGATACTCATTTGCTTTTGAGAAATGAGCACAACCGCTAAATCCACTTCTAGCTAGTGGAGATGGATGAGTGGCTTCAAGAACTAAGTGCTTTGTTCTATCTACACGAATTGCTTTTTGTTTTGCATAGTTGCCCCACAACATAAAAACAATATTTTCCTTATTATCTGAAACAGATTTAATAATTGCATCACTAAATTGCTCCCATCCTTTTTTCTGATGCGAACCCGCTTGATTGGCACGGACTGTAAATGTGGCGTTCAATAATAGTACGCCTTGTTTAGCCCATGGTAAAAGATCACCATTCTGAGGAATTGAAATACCGAGATCGCGAAAAAGCTCTTTGAAAATATTCTTAAGTGAAGGAGGTATACGAACATCCGATGTAACCGAGAAACAGAGTCCATTAGCCTGACCTTCTCCGTGATAAGGATCTTGTCCAATGATGACAACCTTTACTTTATCAAACGGAGTATTTTCAAACGCAGCGAACACATGGGATAATGGAGGATAAATTATTTGATTGCCGGCCTTTTCATTCTGTAAAAACTGAATAAGTTCACCGAAATAAGGCTTGCTTAACTCTTTCTCCATCTGCATTTTCCAGCTGCTTTCTAGCTGAACATTTAGGGCCACCATTGATTGATTTTTTAACTCCTATTATAAACAATTTGCCGTGAGAAAAATAATTAAAACCTATCTCCGTTCAAAACATAAAAATACTTACTTTGTGCTGATTAATCATTTTACCGATAAAAACATGCAAAAATTAATTTTAATCTGTGGCTTTATTTTAACTGTCACTTGCCTTGTTTCATGCAAAGCACGCGAAAAATGTCCTGCTTACGGACAAAATACTTCAACTTCACAGCGTCCTGCTTAAACAAAAGCAAGAATTCAATTCACGACATAGCTAGCAATGCAATCGGAAAACAATAAACCGATCGTACTAAAACTTCTTGAAAAAGGAGATATAGAAAATCTTGAGGAACAATTAGAAAATTGGCTACCCCAGGAATTAGCCGAATTATGTTCGGAGCTTTCGTCGGCAGAGCAAGCCATTGTTTTTAATGTTATTGATCGTGAGCAAGCTTATCAAACTTTTGAGGAATTAGAATTCAGTATTCAAGTTGATCTATTAGAGGAACTGCGATTTCGTCAGGTGCAACTTATCTTAAATGATATGTCGCCTGATAACCGTACAGCTTTTTTAGAAGAGCTGGAACCAGAGCGACTCAATAAATTATTAAAACTCCTTACACAAAAAGAGCGACGCGTTGCCCTTTCACTCTTAGGCTACCCTGAAGATTCGATTGGCCGTTTGATGACGCCCGATTATGTAGCCGTAAATCAAGAGTGGACGGTTAAACAAATTATAGATTACATTAGAAGCCATGGAGAAAATTCCGAGACCTTAGATGTTATTTATATTGTTGATGAAAAAGGATACCTTGTTGATGATATTCGAATTGGTGATTTATTGTTAGCGGAGGATGACATTCCCGTTAAGGAAATACTTGATGGAAAATATATCTCCTTATTGGTAACTGATGACGAAGAGGTGGCCGTTAAGATATTTAAAAAATCAAACCGAGTAGCTTTACCAGTTGCAAATGCAGGCGGATTATTATTAGGAATAATCACTGTTGATGATATCTTAGAATTAGCACAGGAAGAAAACACAGAAGATATCCAAAAAATTGGTGCAGTTGAAGCGCTTGATGAGCCTTATATGGATGTAGGACTTGCTCAAATGTTACGCAAGCGTGCACCTTGGTTAATCATTCTGTTTATTGGTGAAATGTTTACAGCATCAGCCATGTCTTTTTTCGAAAATGAAATTGACAAGGCAGTTGTACTCGCTTTGTTTATACCGTTGATTGTAAGTAGCGGTGGCAATAGTGGTTCACAAGCTTCAACCTTAATTATTCGTGCTCTTGCTCTCGGAGAAATAACTGTTATGGACTGGTGGCGTATTATACGCAAAGAAATTGTTACGGGATTGTATCTTGGATTGATATTAGGCATCATCGGATTCGCACGTGTTACTACTTGGCATTTCTTTACAGATATTTATGGTCCGCACTGGTTATTAATCGCTATCACTATTGGCATTGCCGTTTTTAGTGTTGTATTGTGGGGAACTATAATGGGATCAATGATGCCGCTGTTTTTAAAGAAACTAGGACTCGATCCAGCGACCTCATCTGCACCATTCATTGCTACTATGGTAGATGTAACAGGACTAGTTATTTATTTTTCCTTTGCTTCCATGCTGCTTAAAGGAACCTTGCTATAATGAATAAGCCGGTTGTACTTTTAATCGATACGCTCCACCCGTCTTTTATTGATACCCTTACCCAACATGGCGTTGATTATTTTGAAGGATATCATTTAACGAAAGAAGAAATACTATCACAATCAGAACAGTATAACGGTATGGCTATCCGTAGTCGTTTTGTGCTAGATGAAGCATTTTTAAATAAGCTTACCAACACTGTAGTAATTGGTCGTGCGGGAGCTGGTATGGAAAATATCGATGCTGTTGCAGCTTCTAAAAACAATATTGAATTAGTTAATGCTCCAGAAGGCAATAAAGATGCCGTAGGAGAATATGCTATCGGAATGTTATTAGCATTGAACAATCATCTAGTTCGCGTAAACCAAGAAGTAAGAAATGGCATCTGGCAACGTGAAAAAAATCGAGGAATAGAAATTCAAGGAAAAACAATTGCAATAATTGGTTTTGGAAATATGGGTAAAGCCTTTGCCAAGAAACTACAAGGCTTTGAATCTAACATTATTGTTTATGATCCTTATATCAAGATTAGCAAAACTGATTTTCCGTATGTAACACAAGTAGGTTTAGACGCTGTTTTTAGTCAGGCCGATATTATTAGTTTCCATGTTCCGCTAACAGAAGAGACTAACCAAATGGTAAATGATACTTTTCTTACCTCCTTTAAAAAAGAAATTACGCTTATCAATACAGCAAGAGGAAAAGTCGTTAATACGCAGTCATTAGTAAATGCTATTAAATCAGGGAAGGTTAAATATGCCGCCTTAGATGTTTTGGAATACGAAAGTATTTCCTTTGAAAACCTGGATGCATCCAAACTTCCTGCGGCTTTTCAATACCTTATTAGTTCAGATCGTGTATTGCTTTCTCCACATATTGCAGGTTGGACATTAGAATCGAATGTTAAAATTGCAACAACGATGGCAACTAAAATGATTGCCGTTTTTAAAGAAAGAAAACTACTTTAATCCGCTATGCTGGAAAATCAACTTGCCCGTTTTATTCTTGACAATATCATCGCGGTTCATTTTCATTTTTCTATACTTCCCATTTAAGTACATTATTACTTGATCATCGTACCAGTGACTCATCAAATTACCAGACTGACCGTTTGGTAAAACAGACTTAGCATTTTCCACATCTGAAAAATCAATAATATTTCTCATTGCAGGGCCAAACATAGAGGAATGAATTTTATCTCCTGATAAAATAAATCCAGATTGATTTATAACTTCTGGACCGCCAGGAGCAGGGAATGGACCAACATTAAACACCCAATTAAATGGTTTGACTTTACCGATGGCATGTTTTAATTCAAGTTCATGCACTCTACCCCAATCCCAATTACCTACTTTAGATCCTAATTCCTTGATTAAATCTTTTACTGTTTCATTAAACGCCTTATCAATTATATCATTTCTGGTTTCCACTACATCGCGCGTATTAATATTATTCCACCACACAGAATTTTCATTTAAAATAAAATTTAAATATGAATTCTTTGAAACGTGTGTCATAAAATATGTGTCTAGTCGATCTTTACCTAATTCATCTTGCATAGCCTCATAAAAAATATGATATAGCAATTTGTAATAAATAGTTGGAGCTATATCGTGCAAACCATGTTTACCATCCCAACGGATTAACTTTCTGCTTGCTTCTTTATAGATGAAATTTTGATTTTTAATTTTATCTGAAACAACATCCATAATTGTTCGCGCAATTTTAGGAGTGCTAAAAGAAACATCATCAGTAGCCATTAATTGAAAATCATCTATCAACAAATGTGTTTTGTCTTTAAGTAAATTATCAATTCGTATGGCACGATCATAAGGAGTATAGTAACCTGGATAGAATCGCCCATCCGACATAGTGTCCATTTGCTGATTTGCACTTAGGACATAACCAATTGCAGGATTTTCAGTTTTAGGATGTTCGTCAAATAAATAATATGTTACAGGAATTGTATCACTCCATCCCTCTTGCAGCAACACTGGATCAATAGCAGAATTTCTTTTAATCAACTTTCCAGCATGCCACAATGCAATATTATTTTCTGCATCAGCATAAGTAATATTTAATCCAGGCGAAATAATTTGAGAAACTGCATTTTTAACTTCATTCATTGAAGAAGCATGATTCAAATCGTATGTAAGTTGCAATAAATTACTAGGGAACTTTAAATGGGTCCACGATGCAGCAACAGGATCACCAGTAACATCCTTCCACTCAGGCATAGCGGTATTCATAATTGGCCCATGACGGCTATCCCTAACAGTTATTACCACATCTTGTTCGCCTTTTACTTTAATAACCTCTTTTCTGCAAACAAATTTTTCACTAGAAGAGCCTGATATATACGCAGTCGAATCTCCAGAAAGAGCTTTCTCTTGGTAAAAATCTAAATCATCATTTTCTAACATCGTTAAACCCCATGCTAACTTTCGAGAATGTCCTGTAGCTGCGAATGGCCAGCCTGCCAGGTAATCGCCATAAAAACTACATCCTGGATATTCAATATGTGCTTCGTACCAAACCCCAGGCTGTCCATATGCAATATGAGTATCATTCGCAAAAAGGACTTTCCCTGACTTTGTTTTTGATGGGCCTGCTACCCAAGAATTACTTCCTGTAATAGGTGAAACGGGGATTTTATTAAATATTTCTGTTATCGTATTAAAAGAATAATGTGCAGTAGCGAATGAATCCGCTTTATTAGTAGAACTTATATTTGATTTATTAAAATTTGAAGTTAAACTCTGATAATATTCTTTGCCAAATTTCTTCTCAATAAAAGACATTAAAGGATCCGTTTTGAAGGCCATCGCAAAATTAAACGACATATACTCCATACTTAAATATAAGTCAACATCTGTAAAATCAGTTTTCGGAATACCAAGCATTGCGAACTCAACAGGTGTTTGACCTGCATGAATAAACTCATTCAACCCTTTCAAATATGCCTTTGCTGTTTTTTGGTAGGGTGCATTTGCATTTTGCAGATAAGTATTCTTCGACAGTTCAGCATGCTGCTTTAAACCTAAGGTGCGAAAGAACAAATCTACTTTCAGCAAATCTTTTCCAAGCACTTCCGCTAATCTTCCCGCTGCAACACGACGAATCATCTCCATTTGAAATAAACGATCTTGCGCATGCACATATCCTAATGCATAATATGCATCCTCTTCGCAAGAAGCATAAATATGCGGAACTCCATAATAATCATATATCACTTCAACAGGAGCTGTTAAGCCTTTTAAAGTAACAGCCCCATCATATTGAGGCTTTTGAGAAACAAGATAAGTATAAATTGAAATTACAAATAGAAATAGTATTCCAAAAAACCAAAAAACTATTTTCCTGAAAAGCTTCATAACTTGAATTTAGATTATTGTTTAATTATTGTTTAATTATTTTTTGAATGATACGACCTTTAGAAGTTTGGATAACACAATTATAAACTCCTGAATTAATTTCATCAATATCCATTTGCAATGAAATTTCTGCATTTGATTTAGAACCAGTTATTGACTTTAACAATCGGCCTTGCATATCAAACAATTGTAAATCATAATTACCTGTATAATCTCCGAGCCATGAAACTACAATACTATTTATTGAAGGATTTGGACTAACAATTACCTGCTGACTTACCATTACATTTTCTAAAACACCTTGAGGTGCGGAAATTATAAAGTTCTTATTGGAAATATCAAAGAAGATATTGTTAGTAGGCTTTACCATAATTCGTGCAGTATTCGTAGTTAAGTTAGGTAGAGTAACAGTACATGAACCATTATTTGCTACAGCTGTTGCTAACGTTATCGGATAAGTAAAACCGCCATCAGTACTTAAAGTTACATCGACATTCGCAGCATTAACAGGAGCGGCAGATGTACCTGCTACGTCCCAAGTAACCGTCTGCTGACTTAATGCAGGCCACGTTAAAAGAACATTCGGATTAGTCACTAAAAACGGTGCGCCTGTATTTACCGCATTAACGGTAAGTAAAGTTGGATCGTAAGTTACTCCACCACCACCAGCTTTGTTATCGCGAGCCGTTAAACGGAATTTAATTGTACGTGCGTAAGTAGGAAGTTTTTCGCCTAAAGGATTTGCATTATTGGAGATAATATAATTTACTCTTGGAATAATTCGCGTTGGATTTAAGGACGCCGCTAAAGATCGAAACAATGGCGCCGTGCCTGTTGGTGTTGATGGAGCACCTGCAGGACCTAAATCATATTCTTCCCAGGAGTAAGTTAAAGTATCTCCATCGGGATCTGTTGCAGCACCTGTTAACATAAACGGAGTCGAAAGTGGAATACTAACGTTACTGCCTATACTCGTAATGACAGGAGCATTATTTCCTGTTGGTGTTTGTACTGGACAATTATTACCAGTACTAATTGTAGTATAATTTACAATCTCATCGAAGCTTGCAGTATGAAAAAATGCGTCACTATGACTAGCAACATCTTGTGGAGCACAGATGCCAGCGTAAGCCATAATGGTAGTTCCACTACCTGGTTCATAAGCAGTACTCGAATTGCCATTCCCTTGACAAGAACCCGTATTTCCATTGAATGTATGATTACCACCATACTGATGTCCCATTTCATGAGCTACATAATCGATATCATACGGATCGCCTACTGGGGCGGTTGATCCAGTTACACCTTGAGCTTTGCTACCGCCGCATACAACACCTAGCCCTGCTATTCCGCCACCTCCAGTACTAAACACATGTCCGATATCATAATTAGCAGAGCCAATATAACTATTAACAGTTGTTTGATTCTGACCTAACATCGTACCTCCGTTACTGTTAGTATAAGGATCTGTATTGGCATTTAAGAAAATTAAGGTGTCTGTATTCGCAATTAAATTTAATCGAACATCTACTTCGCGTTCATATACTCCTGTCACGCGATTAATACTAGTAACCATCGCCGATAATGTTGCTTGCTTTGTGCCACCAAAATAAGCAGCATACTCACCTGTACAAGCTAATGCAAGACGATATGTGCGTAATGTACCTGCAATGCTTCGCGAGGTTAATGGATGAGCGCCACGCAACTCAACATCATGCGTAATTTCCTGCGCGCGCTGAACATTCTCTGACGACTCAGGATTAAATGAACAATAATTTCCATCGTACTTGCTAATTGCACTCGTTTTATAATAACACAAGTAAGCTGTTGAAGTAGTACGATTATATGGGTCTATAAAAAATGTTTTATCTCCATCTAAAATCATTGCATGAAATCCAAGGTAGGTAACATCTAATCTTCCACATGCTGAAGGATTTGTAATTCCTTGTAACAAATAAGTTTTGATACCTGGATAACGAACAGCTAATCCGTTTTCCATAATTGGCGATTGCACCACAGCAAACTCTTGTGACTTTCCATCAGGTGTTGGTAGACTTATTTTGATTGGCGAAAAACCAATGTGTTCCAAAGGCGCCGTTGCCAAATAATTTTTCAATGCTGTGAAATCCAGAATTAAATAATTTGAACGAGTAGTTTTTATATCTGCTTTTCCAAATTGAACAGCACAACTTTCTTTTGATGAAGGCGTCCAATATGTAATTGAGGATGCGAATATTGAATTTGAAATTATTACTAAAATGGTAAGTGTAAATACTAACTTTTTCATAGAATTGTTTTGGTTTGAACAAATCTAAGAATAATCTCCCATAAATATTTTTATAAAATCAAAGTTTGTTTACTATTTATTATACATTTGCACCATCACTGGGGTGCCCAAAAGGCTGAGATTATACCCATCGAACCTGACGTGGTTAGTACCACCGTAGGAAGTGCGATGACGAACCTTTTTCCACCCTTTTATAATTCGTCACTATGAAAAAAATCCTCTTGTTATCGTTAATCTTAATTGCGTTTGCGATGGTTTCATCTGCTCAATCATTTCGTGGAGTTGTAATGGAAAAAATTATTAAGTCGCCTGTGGTTGGTGCTATTGTCACTTTAAAAACAGACACCAACGGACCCTTATTAGCTGCATGTATGACTAATGAATTGGGCAAGTATTCTCTTCCTCGAAAAATATCAAAAGGATATCTTGAAGTAAAATGCCTTGGGTATAAAAAAACTTATGTCCCATTCGATTTAATTTCTAATCCTAGTCCCGTTATTTACCTCGAGTATACTACTTATACCACCAACGATGTTATAATCAATGCTTATTGGTTTAAAAATTATTCTCCTGTTACGCATACAACTATTTCCAAAGAAGAACTACAAAAATCAAATCTTGGACAAGATGTACCTTATTTAATTCAAGACTTATCTTCTGTTGTTGTTACTAGTGATGCAGGAACCGGTATTGGGTACACAGGAATTCGTATTCGCGGAAGCGATCCAACGCGTATAAATGTTTCAGTAAATGGAATTCCAATTAATGATGCTGAATCGCAAGGAATGTATTGGGTAGATATGCCAGATATCGTTTCCTCCTCTGAAAACATTCAAGTGCAACGTGGAGTTGGCTCGAGCGTAAATGGTGCTGGATCTTTTGGTGGAAGTATTAACTTAACAAGTAAAAACTTATCGTCTATTGCATTTGCAAAAAGTGAATGTTCCATTGGTTCATTCAATACGCTAAAGAACAATATTTCTTTTGGAAGTGGATTATTAAATGAGCATTTTACTTTTGAAGGACGTTTATCAAGAATAAAAAGCGATGGCTATATTGATCGTGGCAGTTCTAATTTGAAATCGTTTTTTGTTTCTGGCTCTTACAACAGCCATCATCTTTATTCACGCATCAATATTTTCTCTGGAAAAGAAATTACTTATCAAAGCTGGAATGGAGTCCCTGAATCGAGAGTGAATGGAGATATAAATGCTATGAACGATTATATTATTCGCAATGGATTAGATGAAGAAGAAGCAAAAAATTTATTAAACAGTGGAAGAAATTATAATTACTTCTCTTATCCTAATCAAGTCGATAATTATCAGCAGGATCATTATCAATTCTTGAATACAATAAGATTTAATTATAAAACTTCTTTGGACATTAACCTTCACTACACAAGAGGTAAAGGATTCTATGAAGAGTATAAAAAAGATGATGCATTCTCAAACTATGGTATTGCCGATATTTATTTGAATGCTGATACAATTATATCGTCTAATCTAATCCGTCAGAAATGGCTCGATAATGATTTTTACGGAACTACTTATAGTCTGAAAAGAGTGTTGTCAGAAAATTCAAAAATTACAATTGGTGGTGGTTTGAATAATTATATCGGAGGACATTTCGGAACAGTCATCTGGGCGCAGTATGCAAGCAATTCTGAAATCAATCAAAAATACTATAACAACTCCGCTCGTAAAAGTGATTGGAATAATTACATACGATTAGAGAATTTCTTATTCAATAGTAAAGTCAACACCTTCATCGATTTGCAATTTAGAAATGTTAACTATTACTTCGACGGATTAAATCTTGATGGCTCTATAAAACCAGATAATGCTAGCTTACAATTCTTTAACCCAAAGGCAGGAATAGCCTATAACTTTAATTCGAAGAACAGTGTTTTCGCAAGTATTGGCATGACGCATCAGGAGC
>Ga0114967_10002362_pt1 | contig 15793 bp, 10 predicted proteins | sample M_130628_MF_Meta_FD_92639 | JGI IMG/M metagenome (GOLD analysis project Ga0114967, IMG submission 92639) | Freshwater microbial communities from Lake Montjoie, Canada to study carbon cycling - M_130628_MF_MetaG | ecosystem: Environmental > Aquatic > Freshwater > Lake | place: Lake Montjoie... | reverse complement strand
GCTCTGCCTGCCGCCCGCCCCGCCCCGCCCCCCCGAGCCCCCCTTCCCCTTCGATGGCCCGTCTCCTCGACCACAAGAACGCCACGAAGCGGTATGGCCATCAGGTCCTCCTCGAGGACGCCTCCGCCACGATCACCGACGACGGCAAGATCGGGTTCGTCGGCCGCAATGGTGCCGGCAAGAGCACCCTCCTGCGGATCATCCTCGGCGAAGAGGAGCTCGACTCCGGCGACATCGTCCGCTTCCCCCGGCTCCGGTTGGGCTATTTGCGGCAGCATGATCCGTTTCTCCCCGGCGAGACGGCGCTCGAGTTTCTGATCCGCGACAGCTCCCAGCCCGACTGGAAGTGCGGCGAGGTCGCCGGCCAGTTCGAGCTCAAGACCGCCCAGCTCCAGGGCCCCGTCGCCAAGCTCTCCGGCGGCTGGCAGACGCGCGTCAAGCTCGCCGCGCTGCTCCTCCACGAGCCGACGCTCCTCCTCCTCGACGAACCGACCAACTTCCTCGACCTGCGGACGCAGATCCTCCTCGAGCACTTCCTCCGGGGCTACAAAGAAGCCTGCCTGATCGTCTCCCACGATCGGGCCTTCCTCGCCGCCACCTGCGACCAGACCCTCGACCTCTCCCACGGGAAACTGACCGTCTTCCCCGGGAAAGTCGACGCCTATCTCCAGTTCGAGAAGGAACAGCGCGAACACGTCGAACGGACCAATGCCGCCGTTCTCGCCAAGCGCCGCCAACTCGAGGACTTCATCAACCGCAACAAGGCCCGCGCCTCGACCGCCTCGCGGGCGAAGTCGAAGGAGAAGCAACTCGAGAAACTCGAGGTCGAGGAGCTCGTCGTCGACGCCCCCACCGCCGCCATCCGCTGCCCGCGCGTCTCGCCACGGAGAGGCCCGGCCGTCCGCTGCCGCGACCTCGCCGTCGGCTACCCTGACCGGACCGTCGCCGATGGGATCGACGTCGAGATCGTCCACGGCTCACGGGCCGCGATCGTCGGCGACAACGGCCAGGGAAAGACGACCTTCCTACGGACGATCGTCGATTCGCTCCAGCCGATCAAAGGGGAGGTGAAGTGGGGCCACGGCTGCGAGGTCGGAATCTACGCCCAGCATGTCTACACGAGCCTGACCGAAACCGACACCGTTCTCGGCTACCTCGAACGCTCGGCGATGATCGGTACGAAACAGCAGCAGATCCTCGACCTCGCCGGCGCCATGCTCTTCCGCGGCAAGGCGGTGGAGAAGAAGGTCAAGGTCCTCTCCGGCGGTGAGCGAGCCCGGCTCTGCATGGCCGGATTGCTCCTCGGGCCCTTCAACGTTCTCGTTCTCGACGAACCGGGCAACCACCTCGACGTCGAGACCGTCGACGCCCTCGCCCAGGCTCTCCTCGCCTACGAAGGGACCGTGATCTTCACCAGCCACGACCGGTCGTTCATGCAGACGGTGGCCACGAACGTCATCGAGGTCAAGGACGGCCGCGTCGTGAATTATATTGGCGACTATGGCGCCTACCTCGCCGCCGTCACCAAGGAGATCGACGACGCCGAGGCCGCCGACGGCGGGCGGCCGGCCGCGCGCAAGCCCCCGCCGGCCGACCGCGGCGGCAAGATGGTCGCGACCGCACCCGCCCAGGGGGAATCGCCCCGCAACGAGCGCGATCTGCGGCGCGAGCTCTCCAATCTCGAGCGCTCGATCGCCAAGCTCGACGCCGAGAAGAAGCAGGCCAACGCCGCGCTCCTGGCCGCCACCGATCCCGCCGAGGCTGTCCGCCTCCATGGCGAGATGACCGCCCTGGCCGGGAAGCTCTCCGCGGCAGAGGAGCGCTGGCTCGCGATCCAGGAACAGCTCGGCTGAAGCCGGGGACGCCTGCCGCACCACCACCGCCGCTCCCCGGGCGAGTCAGCGCCGTCAGGCGAAGATCCGCCGCAGATCGGCCGGCCGGCGGAACGTCCCGTCGGGCTGGAAGCGGTTGACCGGGTGGGGAGCGATGCCCGAGCGCGGATGGAAATCTTCGCGCCGCGTGAGCAACGCGATCGGCCGATTCAAAATCCCCTTCGCGGCCAGGAAGGCCGACCGATCGACGAGCTCCAGGGGAGAATTGTAAAAGGCGGGGAGATCGTCGAGCTCATCGTGCGGATCGATCGCCGCGGCGTCGAGCATTCCCGGCAGCTGATACATCAGTGCCCAGCCGTAGATCTCGACCACCCCGGGAGCGCGTTCGACGTGCACCCGATCCTCCCAGGGTCGGGACGGGGCCGGCGCCGCGGAGCCGGTGGGAGCGTCGCTCGCCGCGGCCAGCGGGGGGATCGACGTCACGTCGCAGCAGGAGACGAGCGCTGCGGCCACCCGGCAGGTCTCCCCGCGCTGTCGCCGCCAAGCCACGACCCGCTCGAGGTCGATCGGTCGCGAGGGGGCATCGGGGAGGAGCGACCGGCCCGGCAGAACGTCGACATGCCAGCTCCCGCGCGGGATTCCCCGCTCCGACCGCACCCAGCCTCCCAGCGAACGGGAGAGGATCGCCGGCCCGACGATGAGCGGACGGTAGAGGCGCCGCAGGGGCCGGCCCGATCGGTCGGCTGCCGAGGATTCCCAACCGACCAGCCGGACACGGGCTGATCGGATCCTGCCGAGGTTGTCGCTCATGGTGCGTCTCCTGGGAGGACCCCTGCGTCTGCTGCAGGACCGATCCTCCAAAGATCAAGGCGTACAGACGAGCCAAAACCGGACGCTCCCCGGGGAAAATCCGCATCTGCCCGGTTCCGCCCGGTGTTTTCGCTCCTTCCCCCGCTCCGCCGCAAGCTCGATCGACGGGGCCGGCTGGCGTCGGAGCGCCGCGCCGCCCCAGGCACCGGTGGCGGAAAGCTGAAAAAAAGCTCTCTGTCGGAGGGCCGGAGGAAAAACGGCGCCGCTTTCGGGGTACCGGCCGCGCGCTTGCCGATGCGACACTGCATGCTCCACCCAGCCACGGCGGACCCCCCTCGGCTCCCCCTCCGATCCCCTGCCGATCCTCTTCATGTCCATGTCCATGCCCCCTGCCCTGTTTCCCCCGTGTCCGCCGTCCGGCGATCTCCCCCCGATCCCGAGCCCTGGGCTCGCTTGGCTGCGCGACATGGTCGCCCGGCGCTCCGCGGCATCCGCGATCCTCGGCCGGGGGGCCCTTGCCACCGGGGAGACGTGGCAGGCCCACCGGCTGACGAGCCAAGCCTGGCGCGGAGGGGATTGGGTCCACGAGCTCGACATCGTCCTCCCCGCGCGGCCCACGGTCGGCCACGGCCCGATGCTGCTGTGGGTCGGCGGCGGCACCAGCGCCGAGCTGCCCGCCGCCGGCACGAGTCTCGGGGAGGCCCCCCGGGGGGTCGGCTGGCTGGCCCCCCTCGTCGCGGCCACCGGCCTCCCAGCGGCGCTGGTCCGGCAGGTCCCGAACCAGCCGTTGTGTGGCGGGATGGTCGAGGATGACCTCGTGGCCCATTCGTTCGTCGAGTTCGTCCGCAGCGGCGAGCGCGACTGGCCGCTCCTCCTGCCGATGACCGCCGCGGTCGCCGCCGCGATGGACACCGCTGGCGCGGCGGCCGGCGCGGATCGATTCCGGGTCGAAGGCTTCGTGCTCGGCGGCACGAGCAAGCGCGGCTGGGCGAGTTGGCTCGCCGCGGCGGCCGACGACCGGGTGCTCGGCCTCGTGCCGGCGGTCATCGACATGCTCCGCCTCGATCGCCATGTGCCGCTGCAGCTGGCAACCTTCGGCGGGCGGATGTCGGAGAGGCTCGACGACTACACCTCGCGTGGCATCGAGCAGATCCTCGTCACCCCGCGCGGCCGGGAGCTGATCGACGTCGTCGACCCCTGGTCGCACCGCGCCCACCTCGGCCAGCCGAAGATCGTGGCGCTGGGAACGAACGACCCGTACTGGCCGCTCGGGGCGCTCGATCTCTATCTCGACGGGCTCCCCGGAACGACCGCCGTCTCCTACGCCCCCAATGCCGGCCACGGGATCCCCGGCGACCGACTTCCCGGTCTCCTCACGGCCCTCCTCCTCCATGTCGCCGGAAGCCGTCCTCTTCCCCGGCTCCGCTGGTCGTTCGAGCCCCGCCCCGCCGGCTCCCTGGCCTGCCTCGAGTGCGACGAAACGCCGACGGAGATCATCGCCTGGCAGGCCAGCGCCGACGGGCCCGACTTCCGCGCTGCCCGCTGGACGCCGAGCCCCCACCGCGGCGCGCGCGATCCGGCCGGCGGCGGATGGATCGTGCCGCTGTGCCCCGGTGGCGAGCGGTGGAGCGCGGCGCTCGTCGAATGCCGCTTCGACCGTCTTTCTCACCCGCTGTGGCTGACGACGAGCGTCCACCGGCTGCCCCCTGTGTCGCTCGCCTCCGACAGCCGCTAGGCTTCGCTCTGCCTTCCGGCGCCTACTGCTGCTCTCGCCTGCCCCACCCCTGCCCTTCGTGGTGCCCCGCCGATGCGCTGGTTCTGGATCGACCGCTTCACCGAGTTCGTCCGCCACACGCGGGCCACGGCCATCAAGGCGGTCACGCTCGCCGAGGGGCATCTCCACGATCATTTCCCCGGAGCGCCGATCGTACCGGCAACGCTGATCCTCGAGGGGATGGCGCAAACCGGCGGGCTGCTCGTCGCCGACCACCTCGATTACAAGCTCCAGGTTGTCCTCGCCAAGGTGGCGGCGGCCGACTTCCGCTTCGAGGCGGTTCCCGGCGATGTCCTTCGCTTCGAGGCGGTGCTTGTCGAGACGATGCCGAGCGGGTCGCTTGTCAGGGTCACCACCCGGGTCGGCGACCGGATCCAGGGGGAGGCCGAGCTGTTCTTCGGGCACCTCGTGGCGGGGACGGCGATCCCCAAGCTCTTCAAGGACGGGGAGATGCTCACCTGGATCGACCAGTTGCGGATCTGCGAGGTGGCCACGAACCCCGACGGCTCGAAGGCGCCGCGGATGGTGTGACGCTGCGCCCGCCGGTCATGGTCGAGCGGTGAGCTTCTCCAGCGCCCCCAGCGGCACTTCGACCCAGTCGGGGCGGTTGGCCAGTTCGTAGGCCAACTCATAGACCGCCTTGTCGAGCGTGAAGGCGGCGAGCAGGCGCCGCTCCTCGTCGGCATCGGCCGGCCACCAGGGCTCCCCTGCGGTGCCGCGGCGGTAGGCCGCGAGGAACGCGTGGACGAGCGGGGCCGGATCACCATGGCCAAGCCCGTGGATCCGATCGACATGCGCTGCGCAGTAGTCGAACGAGCGCAGCATCCCCGCCACATCCTTGGCGGCACTGGTCTTGCTGCGGCGCTCGGCGATCGACCGTGTCGGCTCCCCCTCGAAGTCGATCGGCATCACCCGCTCGGCGCTTGCATCGACGAGCACCTGGCCGAGGTGATAATCGCCATGAACGCGGATGTCGGCGGCCGTCGTACCGGCGGCGGCGAGCGTTTCGAGCGCGGCGCTGATGCCGGGGGCCAGCTCGGCCAGGCGGGCGAGCCGGGGGGCGAGCGTCGGCAAGAAGGGCGCGGCGAGCGCGGAAGCGGCGAGGACGTTGCGGGCGTGGGTGGCGAGCCGGTGGCCGAGCGCGCGCCGCCCCGCGGCCGTGGCCGGCTCGGGGGCGAAGTCGGGAAAATCGCCGCGCGAGGCGAGGGCCCGGTGCATCTGCGCGGTCGCTGTGCCGAGCCGGCGGGCCAACTCGAGAATCGGCTCCCTGTTGGCTCCGTCGAGCCCGCCGTCGGCCAGCCAGCCGACGAGCACGTCCCAGGCGCTCGTGCAGCCGGGCTCGAAGGTGTGGAGCGTGGCCACGGCCGAGGGCTCGCCATCCAGCGCTGTCGGGAGATACTCGACCCAGCCCCGCAGCCCGGGCGTTCCCCGCCAGTCGGTCGAGGTGGCGAAAAACCGGCCGAACTCGACCTCGGGATGGAGCCCCGGCCGCGCCTGCCGCAGAAGCTTGAGCACGAGAGCGCCGTCCGGCGCGGCTCCCCCCTCGATGACCAGCGAGGTGTTTGACGCGTCCGCGCCGAGGGGCCGGACCCGGAGCCCGGCGGTGGGAAATGCCGAGCGGGGGAGCGGGGCGTCTTCCGACCCGCGCGCCCCGACGGGCCGGCCGACGAGGCTTCCCTGGAGGCCCGTCACTTGCCCTCCGCCGAGCGCGAGCATGGCGAGCGCTGCGGCGAGTGCCGGATCGGCTGCTGCGTCGCGGCCGGTGAGCGGATCGACCGGGATGACGAGCTCCGCTCCGGCGCTGTCGACGAGCGCGACGGCCAGCCCCCCCGTCCCCGGGATCTCCATCCGATCGATGACGCGGACGCTGCCGGCAGCGCGGTCCTTGCCCGGAAACCAGCGGGCTTTCGGGAGCCACGGAGCGATTCGGGCCGCGAGGTCGGCAAGCGCCCCGGCAGAATCGGCAGGAGTGGCAGGATCGGCAGGATGGTCGTGGGCTTCAGCGGACACGGGCGAGGGGCTCCGGGGTGAGGCGGAGAACGTGGAGCGGCTTCGAGGGCGTGCAGACGATGCGCGGAGTGAAGCCCACCGGCCAGCGCTCGTCTGCCGCGGTGAGGAGATCGTGGACCTGGATCGCCTCCGCCCGATCGAGCCCGAGAGGGGCCCGGTCGAGGTGGAGGAGGCCGGCGCGGGAACGATTCGGCTCGAGGTTCACGATCACGAGGATCATGGTGCCACTGGCGGGGTCGTGGCGGACCCAGGCGAGGAGATGGTCGTCGTCGATCGTCTGCACCAGCGGCGGTCGATTGAGCACGAAGCTCGGCTCGGCGCGGCGGATCTGATTGAGCCGGGCGATGAACGGCGCGAGGCTCCCGGGGGCGTCGAGATCGCGGTGCCGCAGTTGGTATTTCTCCGAGTCGAGGTATTCCTCGCTTCCCGGTCGGTGGGGCTCGGCTTCGAGGAGCTCCATCGCCGGTCCGTAGATCCCCCAGGTGCCGACCGAGAGCGCGGCGAGAGCCAGCCGGACCTCGAACATCGGCCGGCCCCCCTCCTGGAGCGTGGCGTGGAGGATGTCGGGGGTGTTCGGCCAGAAGGCGGGGCGGAAGAAATCGGCGAGCGGCGGCGTCGTCACCTCCGTGAGGTAGTCGGCCGTCTCCTCCTTGCCGGTCCGCCAGGTGAAGTAGGTGTACGACTGCGTGAAGCCGAGCTTCGCAAGGCGGAACATCGTTTTTGGCCGGGTGAAGGCCTCGGAAAGGAAGAGGACGTCGGGGTGATCGCGATGGACCTCCGTGATCAGCCATTCCCAGAAGGCGAACGGTTTGGTGTGGGGATTGTCGACCCGGAAGATCTTCACCCCCTCTCCCACCCAGAAGAGGACGACCTCCAGAAGCGCCTGCCAGAGCGCCTCCCACGCCGGGCAGGCGAAATCGAAGGGGACGATGTCCTGATACTTCTTCGGCGGATTCTCGGCGTAGCGGATCGTGCCGTCGGGGCGATGGCGGAACCACTCCGGATGCGCGCTGACCCAGGGATGATCGGGAGCGCACTGGATGGCGAGATCGAGGGCCAGCTCGAGCCCCAAGCCCGCCGCCCGGTGGCGGAGCCGGGCGAAGTCGGTGTGGTCCCCCAGCGCGGGATGAATGGCCGTGTGCCCCCCCTCGGCGGCCCCGATCGCCCACGGGCTGCCGACGTCGTCTGGGGCTGCGGTGACGGTATTGTTGCGCCCCTTGCGATGGGCGCGGCCGATGGGGTGGATCGGTGTCAGGTAGAGGACGTCAAATCCCATCTGTTGCACATATTCGAGTCGCTCGGCGAGGTCGGCCAACGTGCCGTGCCTCCCCGGCTCCCCCGACCAGGAGCGGGGAAAGACCTCGTACCAGCTCCCCACCGCCGCCCGATGGCGATCGACCCACACCGGCCGGGGCGCTGCGAGGTGGACGGCGGTGCCGGTGGTGTCGGCCACGAGGCGGGCCGCCCGGGCCATCGATTCGACGAGCCCCGCAGCGGCAGCCAGCGTCGGCCAGTGGTCGTCGTCGAACCGCGCACAGGCCGCCTCGAGGACGGCGCGGAGGGGGGCCGGAGCCTGCGCGGCGACGGTGCCGACCAGCGCCCGCCCCACCGCCCGTTCCGCCGTCACCGGCTCCCCCGCTTCCAGCCGCCGGGCGAGGTCCCGGAGCCAGGAGGCGTAGTCGTCGACTCGGGCGACGACGTCGTATTCCCAAGCGCCGATCCGCTCCAAGGGCACCGTGCCGCGCCAGGCATCGTTGCCGATACAGACCATCGGCACGTCGATCCAGGGGCCGGACGTGCCGGGGCGAACGCGGAGCCGGCAGTCGAGCTCGTCGTGGCCGTCGCAGACGATGTCGGCGCCGACGACGAGCGCCTCCCCGACGACCCGCTTGACGGCGAACCTCCCGCCGTCGACCTCCGGGCTGACCCGGTCGATCGCGACCCGCGACGGGGCCATGGGGAGCGTGGCGGCCGGGCCGATCTGCCGGGAGGAAGGCATGAGAAACTCCGGGCGGAGCCGACGCGGCCGGGGGGGCCGGCGCTGGCGGGGAGGGAGCGGGTGGGGAGGGAGACGCGGAGGGCGGAAGGGAGTGTAGAAAAAGATCCGGCGGAGCGGCGACCGATCGTCTGCCCCCCTCCGCCCCCAGCCCCTCACCCCGAGGCTCCGCGATGTCGCCCGCTGCCGATGAAGCTGCCCCCCCGACGGTCGATGTCGAGCTCACCGTCGATGTCGCCGGTCGGCGGCGCACGGCCGTGTGCTGTGTGCCGGACGTTCCCGCGCCGGCCGCCGGCTGGCCGGTCGTGCTCGCCTTCCATGGTGGGCAGAGCCACCCCCGGCAGATGCGCGGGTTCTCCGGGCTTGACGACCTCGCCGCGGCGGGGGAAGCGGTCGTCGTCTATCCGGCGGGGACCGGCAGCCGGGAGGGAGTTTTGACGTGGAACGGCGGCAATTGCTGCGGAGAGGCTCTCGCGTCGGCCAGCGACGATGTCGGCTTCGTCGCCGAGCTCCTCGATCGGTTGATCGGGCGGCTGCCGGTCGACCCGCGGCGGATCCATGCCACGGGGATGTCGAACGGGGCGATGATGGCCTATCGGGTGGGGGCTGAATTGGCGGGGAGGATCGCCTCGATCGCGCCGGTAGCCGGCCCGCTTGCGCTCGCCCGGATCGCCCCCTCCCGCCCTGTGCCGGTTCTCCATTTTCACGGCTCGCTCGACCAATTTACGCCGCTGGAGGGGGGCGTGGGGCGGCGGAGCGTAACCGGCACCCACCATCGCGGCATCGTCGCCGGGCTCCTCGACTGGGTGCGGGCCAACGAGCTCGATCCGGAAGCGGTGCGGACGTCGATCCCCACGACCGATGCCGGGATCACGATCGAACGGATCGCCTGGGGAAGCTCTGACGAGGCGGAGGTGGTGCTCTACCGGATCGACGGGGCGGGGCACACCTGGCCGGGGCGCGTGCCCGATTCGTTCTACCTCGGCACGTCAGCCGTCGGCTTCCCCGCCAACCCGCTGATCCTCGACTTCTTTCGGCGGCATCCCCTCCCCGGTTGATCCCGGCGGCTTCAGTCGTCGAGCCGGTAAAGCGCGGTGTCGGTGCGGAGGAAGAGCGCTCCGTCGGCCGCGGCGAGCGAGGCGAGGGTCCGGCCGGGGAGCTCGTTGGTCGCCAACTCCTGGAAGGTCTTCCCGGGGGCAATGACTTTCGTGACCCCGTTTTCATCGGTGATGTAAATCCGACCGGCGGCGAGGAGGGGGGAAGCGGTGCAGTCGCCGCCGAGACGCTCCTGCCAGTGGACGTCACCGCTGCGGGCATCGAGGCAGGAGATGACGCCGTTGTCGCTCACGAGGTAGAGCTCGTCGCCGACCAGCAGCGGCGAGGCGTTTCGCGGCACGGCCTTCGTCGACTTCCAGACGACCCGGTCGTCGCCGAGCTCCCCCTTGCCGTCGAGGGGGAGGGCATAGAACACCGGCGTGTCGTAGCCGGAGCTGACAAACGCCAGGCCGAAGCCGGTGACGGGGCGCGGCACGTTGGAGTAGCCGCCTGGATAGCGGAACCGCCAGCGTTCCTCGCCGCTCTCCGGGGCGTAGGCGATGACGAACTCACCCCCGCAACTGACGACGAGGGGCTTCCCCTCCACGTCGACGACCGTCGGCGTCGAGTAGGCCATCCGCCCCTCACCCCGCGGCTTTCGCCACACCTCCTGCCCCGTTGCCTTGTCGAGGGCGACGACGAACTGGACATCGGTGCCATCGCAGGCGATGACGAGGAGATCGCCGACCACGACGGGCGATCCGGCCGGGCCGTGACGGTGGTTGTAGTCGAGCTTGGTCTTCCAGAGGATCTCCCCTTCCCGCGACAGGCAGGCGGTGCCGTGGCTGCCGAAGTGGACAAACACCCGCTCCCCATCGATCACCGGAGTCGGTGAGGCGTGGCTGTTTTTGGCGTGGACGCTCCCCGGCTCGGCGGGGGCGAAGACCTCGATCGACTGTTCCGCAGCTCCGCTGCCGGCATCGAGCCGCAGCACCCGGAGCGAGCGGCCGTCGTCGACGCCGGTCGTCAGCCAGACCTTCCCGCCGGCGATGGCCGGTGAGGACCACCCCAACCCGGGGATGTCTGCCTTCCAGACGACATGCTCGGTGGGGCTCCACGTCAGAGGGAGGCCCTGTTCGTCGGAGTGACCCTGCTGCCCGGGGCCACGGAACTCGGTCCAATCCCCCGCCCCGGCGACGGCCGTGGGAAGGAACAGGGCCAGGGCGATCGGGAGGACGGATCGGGAGGACATCGGAGTGGCTCCGGGGGGAATGGGGCCGGCAGGATACCAGCAGGGGCTGCCGCCGCGTCGACAACGCTCCGGGCATGGCCTAGCCTAACGGACAGTGGACAGAGTCATCCGCGGCCCTGGCCCACTCGATCCGATTCCTCCCCGCGCCCCTGCCGGGCGCGGGCCCACTGTGGCGCCCCGATGTCCCCTGCCCCGAACCCCCGCCGCGCCTCCCCCCGGCCTCCTGCCGACAGGCGCCGGCACGGCCCGCATGCCCCGGTCTCGGCCGGGGGGCGGTGGACGCCGGCCCGGCTGGCGATCGTGGGGATTCTCACCCTCGCCGCCGCAGCCGTGATCGTTCGGGGGATCGTCACCTGGAACGAAGCCCGGGCGAAACGGCTCGGGATCGCCTGCCGGGAGGCCCATCAGGCCGGGGACTATGCCGCGGAGGAACGGCTCGCCACCGCCTGGAACGGCCTCGAACCGGCGGCCGCCGAGCCGCTCTTCTTCCTCGCCCAGGCCCAGCTCGGCCTCGGGAAGCAGCGCGCGGCGGCCGACACCCTCGGCCGGCTTCCCGACGGCGACCGGCTGACGCTCACGGCGCTCGGGGATCGGGCCGATCTTCTCTTCGGCGATCTCCAGGACCCGCGCGAGGCCGCCCGGACGTGCGAGCGGATCCTCGCCCTCGATCCGGCCAATGGTGAAGCGCACCGCCGGCTCTGTTTCTTCTACGCCGCCACGCTCCAGCGGGAGAAGCTTGCCGCCCAGGCCCGGAAGGCGGTCGAGCTCGGCTGCGAGACGCCGGAGACGTATGTCTACGTCGTCGGCTCCGACTGGCTGACCCTCTCCAACACCGCGGCGGTCAACGGCCATTGGCTCAAGGCCGCGCCCGACGACGAACTGTTTCTCGTCGCTGCCGCCCGCGGGTTTGTCAGCAACAGCGGTCTGGAGGAGGACGTCGCAGGGAGCGAGGAGGGGGAGGAAAAGGGGGAGGGAGAGGGGGAGCAACGGCAGGTTCCCGAGCACGATCGGCGGCTCAAGGAGCTCCTCGATCGCTTCCCCGGCAACCTCGAGATCCTCGCCTATTTCCTCCAGAAGGCGACCACCCGCGGCGACATCGACGACGTCACGGCGCTCCTCGGCCAGGCCCCGACCGACGCCGAGGCCGACAACCGCTTCTGGCGCTTCAAGGGGTGGGTTCATGCCCAGAGCGACCAGCCGGCCGAGGCGGAGGCGGCCTACCGTCGGGCCCTCGAGATCGATCCCTATGACTTCGCCACGCAGCACCAGCTCGGGGGGGCCTTGAGGAAGGGGGGAAAGCTCGAGGAAGCGGCCAATTTTGCCCGTCTGGCGGCACAGGGGCGGGGACTGCGGAAGTCGATTCTGGAGCAGCCGGATGTCCGCGCCATCCCTCCGCCCCTTCTCCGCGAGATGGGGAGCTACGCCGGGGGCTGCGGCGACCGCGACGTCGCCGACCGGATCGCCGCCCGCCTCGCGCAGATCGGCACGCCCACTTCCGGCAGCGGGCCCGCTCGTTCCAAGGTGCAAATCCCTTGACGGCGGCAGCGTGATGGAATTAGATTTCATATGGGTGGGTCGTTCGGGGATCCCGGAAAAGATTTGTCTTCCGGGATGACAAGACTCGATGGATCCAGGATCCGGGTTTGCAGCCACTTGAGGCGGCGTCCGGTTCCTGGGGCACCGGGCTCGGGGGCGTCGGCCGGGGAGTTCCCCGTCACGTTCCTGCCGATCAAGCCGAGCGGCCGGCTCGTTTGTTCCTCATCATTCGCACCTTCATCAATTTCCTCCGTAGACGTTCCCGACCGGCGTCATTCCGCCACGGCGCGTCTGTTCGGAAGCAAGGCACTCCAAGCACCATGTATCTTCCCGCGTTTCCCATCGTGCGTCCGCTCCACGCCCTTTTTCTCGCGAGCGTCGCCCTGACGGTCGCCGGCTGCGGTGCCGGCGGCCCGGCCTTTCACCCCGTCAGCGGAAAGCTGACCATCGACGGGCAGATCCCCGCCAATGTCCAGGTCTCCTTCTATCCGGTCGACGGCAAAGGGCCGATCGCCTCCGGCACCGTTGATGCCGGTACGGGGCGGTACGAGCTCACCAGCAGCGGCGGGGTCGGAAAGCCCGCCGGCAAGGGGGCGGTCGCCGGGAAGTATAAGGTCGTCCTGAACGTCGGCAGCGGCGGTGGCACCTCGAACGAGGCGATGATGGCGCAGTACAGCGGCGGCAATAATCAGGGGAAGGCTCCAGCCGTGCCGAAGGCATCTTTTAGCAAGGAGTTCGGTTCGGCCACCACCAGCCCCAAGGAGGTCGAGGTCAAGTCGGGTGCCAACGCGATCGATCTCGCCCTGTAATCGCTGCGGGGGTCGCTGCGGTGGCCTGTGGTTCAATGGTTGATGTCGGATTTGTCGGACCCGGTTCCCGCGTTTTGCTTCAATTTTTCATTCCTTCGCCTGCGGATCCCGGTTGATGCGGTTTTCAGGTTCCCGTTCAAAGTCTTCTCAAGAACGATTTTCAGGGCCGTTCAAGACGGCGGACTTCTCTCAGATTTCTCTCAGATTTCTCTCATCGGCTTCATTCACGGAGATTCACTGATGTCCATGCAAACCCTCTTCAGGGGGCGTGCCCGCGGGGCGTTCACGCTCGTTGAGTTGCTCGTTGTGATCGCGATCATCGGCACGCTCGTCGGCCTGCTCCTCCCGGCGGTTCAGGCCGCCCGCGAGGCCGCCCGTCGCAGCAATTGTTCAAACAAACTCAAGCAGATGGGTTTGGCCATTCAAAACCACGCTTCTGCCAAGCAGGACGTCCTTCCTTACAACAAGGATCAGGCGATCTGCGGCAACGGCAATTCGACGACCGGCAAGAAGGAGTTCAATCTCTCCAACGACGGGGCTTGGTCGTGGGTGTTCATGGCGCTCCCCTACATGGAAGAGAATGCCATCTACAATCAGTTCAATCAGAGTCTGAATACCTACGACACGAGCACCACCCCGAGCAATCTCTCGCTCGCTGCCAAGCCGCTGAAGGGCTTTCTCTGCCCGTCGAACACGTCGATGGATCCGGTGCGCGGTGGCCAGGCCGCCAGCTACTTCAACTGGAATGGCTACACATTCGGCGCTTCCGACTACACCGGCAGCCTCGGGCATGTGTGGGCCGGCTGGCACGACTGTGGAGCGATCCCGACGTTTACCGATCCGGAAAACAAGGGGCGGTTCAACAAGGGGCAAAACCCCGGCACGCCATGGGTCAACGGCGAGTGCTGGGATGAGCAGGCCAACTACAACGGTGTCTTCAAGCAGGTCGGCCCGCGGAAGCTTTCCGACATCGTGGACGGTACGTCGCGGACGATCTCCGTCTTCGAAAACATGCACTGGCGGGGCGGTAACGGCGCCAACTTCGACTACAACAACCAAGCGGATTGTGCCTGGATCAATCCCAACGGTGTTGTCGACAGCCTGCTGAAGCCCCTCAACAACACCAACCCCGCTTGGCAACAGGGGGCTGGTGATCAGCGGTGCCACGGCTGGAGCAGCAACCATCCCACCGGCGCGCATGCGGGCCGGGCTGACGGGAGCGTGGGCTACTTCAACGAGAACATGGATCACTGGGTGCGTTACTGCCTCGCCACGGCCAGGGGCCGTGAGTCGCAGAACGAATAATTCGATGGCGTTTTCCCCGGCTGTGGCCGGGGGGCGCTCTTGATCTACGAAACGAACACGGGGCCTGCCGGCGACGGCGGGCCCCGTGGCTTTTTCGGGTATCCTCTGGCGATATCCTCCGGCGATATCCTTTGGCAGGTGGCACGCCACCGCCGGATCCACTCTACAGCGTTCACCGCCATGCCTCGCCCGCCTTCTTCGTCCGTTCCGGGCCAGATCGCTGCGAGCGTGGCCTTGGTTGTGGCCTTGGCTATCGGCTGTGCCCGGCCGCAGCCGGCCCTCGGGCCGGGCACGGCGCCGCCGGCCCGGGCCCCGGCTCAGCCCGCCGGTGGGGCCGGGAAGGCTCCGGCGAGCGCCGCGAAAGCCTCGCCGTTCAAGTTTGAGCGACCGGTGCGCTCCGGCGGGGAGTCGGGAGACGACCCGGTCGCCTGCCCGCGCTTCGAGGATGTCGGCGCCGCCCGCGGGCTCGAGCATGTCTACCGCAACGGTGAGTCCGGTGGGTCGCTGATGGTCGAGGCGATCGGCGGCGGGGTCGGCTGGCTCGACTTCGACCGCGACGGTCGGTGGGATCTGTACTTCAATCAGGGGGGGGAGCCGGCGGCCGTCGATCGCACCGACCAACCGTTCGACCGCCTCTTCCGTCGCGTCGGCACGGCCGCGGGGGACGGGGTGGGCGGGTTTGTCGATGTCACCATCCCTGCCGGGATCCGCGAGACCGGCTATGGGCAAGGGGTGGCTGTCGGAGACTTCGACGACGACGGCTTCGATGATGTCTATGTGACGAACGTCGGCGCCAACACCCTCTACCACAACCTCGGCGACGGGACGTTCGTCGATGTGACGGCTTCGGCAGGGGTCGGCGACGAACGCTGGAGCTCGTCGGCCGCCTGGGCCGATCTCGACCTCGACGGCGATCTCGATCTCTATGTCTGCAACTATGTCCGCTACGACCCCTGCCACCCGATGGACTGCCGCAACGTCAAGGGGGAGCCGAGGATCTGCCATCCGCGCGACGTCGAGCACTGGCCCGACGAGTGCTATCTGAATCTCGGCGACGGGATCTTCCGGCCGGTGGCCGAGGCGTGGGGGCTCGTCGGCCCCGGCAACAAGGCACTGGGCGTGGCAGTGGCCGACTTCACCAACGACGGTCGCCCCGATATCTATGTCGCCAATGACACCACCCCGAACTTCCTCTTCGTCAACGAGGGGGTGGGAGCGGATGGGGGGATCGTGTTCCGCGAGTCGGCGACGCTCCTCGGATGCGCCGTCGACCGCAACGGGATGGCGCAGGCGAGCATGGGGCTCGCCGTGGGCGACTACGACGACAACGGCTGGCTCGACGTCTATTCGACCCACTTCTACGACGAGTCAAACACGCTCTACCGAAACCTCGGGGCGAGCGGCTTCGAGGACGTGACCGGGCTCGTCGGGCTC
>Ga0114967_10002361_pt1 | contig 15798 bp, 16 predicted proteins | sample M_130628_MF_Meta_FD_92639 | JGI IMG/M metagenome (GOLD analysis project Ga0114967, IMG submission 92639) | Freshwater microbial communities from Lake Montjoie, Canada to study carbon cycling - M_130628_MF_MetaG | ecosystem: Environmental > Aquatic > Freshwater > Lake | place: Lake Montjoie... | reverse complement strand
TGTTTTTTCATTAATTCTTCTACCGCAAATAAAGCACAATCCACCATGACCACTTTGTCTTCACGCTCAGGGTTACGCTTCCCTACCTCTGCCTTAATTGGTGTCGGTGCAAAATCATGGGTAAACAAGTCAGCCGGACTAGGATCTTCTGCCTGCTGGGCTTTCTCAAAATCGACTTGTACTTTGGCAACCGCCTTATCTTCAATACTTTTTAGTGCTTCTGCGGTAACTCCAGCATCCAGCAACTGTTTTATCAAAACTGGGTAAGGATCTCTAGCTTGTGCTTCCTCTAAATCATCTCGATACCATTCCATACGGACGCCCGACGTATGATGATTCAACAGCGGCACTTTGGCATGAACTAAAAAGGGTCTGCGCTCTTCTCGTATCGTTTGCACTACCTTCTGCAGCGCAACATAACTTTCACTAAAATTAGCGCCGTCGATTGTGATGGCCTCTATACCGTGAAATCCTTTAGCATACTCTAACGCATTTTGTGCTCTTGTTTCGGCCGCATTAGCCGAAATATCCCAACCATTATCTTGGACCAAATACAAGATAGGCAATTGTTTTAAAGCGGCCATTTGCAATGCTTCCGCGATTTCCCCTTCGGTTACTGAAGCATCCCCTAGCGAACAAACAACTAGCGGCAAATCAGTTGTAGCCTCTTGAATTCCGATATTTTCTTTATACCAAAATCCCATAGCGGCTCCCGTAGCAGGAATGGCTTGCATGCCCGTAGCGGAAGATTGATGGGGTATTTTAGGTTTGTCGGCTTCTTTTAAACTAGGATGACAGTAATACGTGCGCCCGCCCGAAAACGGATCATCTTTTTTAGCCATTAGCTGCAACATCAAATCATAGGGCTGCATCCCAATACCCAAGAGCAGCGCCTCATCACGATAATACGGAAAGGCGTAGTCTTGCGGCAATAGCTGCATAGCCATCGCAATTTGAATCGCTTCATGTCCACGCGAGGTTGCATGCACATATTTAGAAACAATCTTAAAATTATCTTCATAAAGCGTCGCCATAGCTTTAGCTGTAGCCATCGTTGAAAACGCTTTCTCGAGTATCTTCTTATCTAACATGGGTATTTATATAAACCTTATCCTGGGATGGAATCAAAACAAGACAAGGTGTTGTCTATTATTTCGCCGCTACAATCCAGCCAAATTTATCTTCTTCATCTTGTACTTTTATGGCGTTTAAAGCGTTGTTAACCATCACTGAAATCGGGTTAGCTTCGGGCAATGGAATACAAAAGTCATTGTTTCCAATTTCTTCTATCATAGCAATACCGACCGCCGTTCCCGCACCGAAAGCTTCTTCCAATGTCCCATTCTCGGAGGCTTTTATGATTTCCGAAATCATAATGGGACGCTCGGTCACTTCAAAACCTTTATCGCGCAGTAGTGCAATCACACTCATACGGGTAATTCCCGCTAAAATAGAACCACTTAAATCGGGCGTAATGAACTTGCCTGCTATTTTAAAAAACACGTTCATGGTCCCTACTTCCTGTATGTATTCAAAATTTTGCGCATCTAACCATAATACTTGGTCGTAGCCTTTTGCTTTAGCATATTCCGTCGGACGAATCGCTGCTGCATAATTTCCTGCCGCTTTGGCTTCCCAGTCCCCCCATTTACGGCGCGCACGTATTTCTTCTCGGCATACAACTTTATCTTACGACTAAAGAAGGGACCCGCTGGCGAACCCATAACAATAAATTTAAAACTAGTTGCCGCACGCATTCCTATAAACGGTTCGTCAGCATACATGAACGGTCGCAAATACAAAGCACTACCTTCTTGCGTGGGAATCCATTCCTTCTCAAGAGCTGTAAATTGCTTCAATGCCTCAACAAACAAGTCTTCCGGGAAAGAAGGCATTCCCATGCGATCCGCACTATGATTAAGGCGTTTAGCGTTTTCATCGGGGCGAAATAATAATGGGGTTCCATCTTTGCCTAAAGTCGCTTTCATTCCTTCAAATATCGCCTGCCCATAGTGCAAGGCCATAGCGGCTGGATGGGTAGGTATTAAGGCTAAAGGCTCAATTCTTGGATTATGCCAAGTACCATTTTCGTAGTCGCAAACAAACATGTGGTCGGTAAAACACGTTCCCATGGTAATGTTGTGAAAATCTACTTCGCCGGCTTTCGATTGGGCCACTTTAGTTATTTTGATTGAATGTATCATTGTTTCTTGCATGCTTAAAAGGTTGTATTGATATCAAATTGTTCTAAATAATCGCCCACTTTCCTTAAGAACGACCCTCCTAAGAACCCGTCAACTACACGATGGTCAAACGAAAGTGATAGGAACATCATGCTGCGTATGGCAATCTCATCGCCATTAGCCGTCGATATAACTTCAGGACGCTTTTTAATAATTCCAAGTGCTAAAATAGCCACTTCGGGTTGGTTAATGATAGGGGTTCCCATCAAACTACCGAAGGTTCCCACATTAGAAATCGTAAAGGTGCTCCCTTGTATTTCTTCAGGTTTTAATTTGTTATTCCGTGACGCTTCTGCCAATGAATTGACATCGGACGCTAAAGCCACTAGATCTTTTTCATTAGCATTTTTTACCACCGGCACAATCAAGTTCCCACTAGGCAAGGCCGTAGCCATACCGATGTTGATGTCCTTGTGTACAATAATGTTTTTCCCCTCTACTGAAACATTAATCATTGGAAAATCCTGAATTGCTTTCGCAACTGTCTGAACAAAAACAGGTGTATAGGTTAACTTTTGGTTGTGCTTTGCTTGAAAAACATCTTTATGTGCCGTCCGCCAAGCGACCAAATTCGTCACATCAATTTCAATATAAGATGTAACGTGCGGCGATGTTTGTTTAGAATATACCATATGATCGGCAATCATTTTGCGCATACGGTCCATTTCTACTATATGGTCTTTCCCTTCAACGAAATTGATTTTAGGTGTAGGATAGGTCGATTTGGGTTGCTGTACCGTTGACATAGGTTTGCTTTGCAAAGGATAGGTGCGATGCTTCAAATAGTGAAACACATCACTCTTTTGCAAACGCCCGTCTGCCCCAGAACCTGGTATGGCTTGTAATTCCTCTATGGATAGATTCTCTTTTTTCGCGATGCTAATAATTAAAGGCGAAATAAAAGCATCAGGGTTGGCTTTATGTGTTAAACTTTCCGTGCTTGATTTGGACGAAGACATAACAGGGTCCGTAGACGCAACCGCTTGTGTTACTTCTTGCTGCTTGTTTCCTACTTCTTGTTTTCCTTCTGAATCAATTAATGCCAAAACCGTCCCAACTTCCACTATAGCATCCTTTTTAAAACGAATTTCAATAATCACTCCGGATACGGGTGCTGGCACATCGCTATCGACTTTATCGGTAGCCACTTCTAAAAGGGTTTCCTCGGCTGCTACATAATCACCCACGTTTTTCAACCAACTGATGATGGTAGCTTCGGATATACTTTCACCCATTTTGGGCATTTTGAATTCTGTTATTGCCATTTTTATTATTTGTTACACTGACACAACGCAGTAAGTAAACTCTACGTTTTTTTAAATTCTTCTAAGGTCTTATAAAATGCTTCTTGTGTCGGACGATCAGCGGGAATTTCTCTTAGAGGATCAACGGCTCTTAAGGTGTCGTAACATTCTTTTGGCAGTTGCTGATACAAAGCTGTTCCTTTGGTTTTCCAATCAATCATCTCATTGGAAACATCTTTTATAATCGTTGCTGGATTCCCCACAACCATTTTCCGACTCGGAATTTGCATTCCTGCTTTTACGAAACTTAGTGCCCCAATAATGCATTCATCGCCAACCGTCACATCATCCATGATCACGGCATTCATTCCTACTAAGCAATTCGCACCGATGTTCGCTCCATGGATAATCGCGCCGTGTCCGATATGCGCACCAGCTTTCAATACCATTGACTTACCGGGAAACATATGGATCGTACAATTTTCTTGTACGTTACAACCGTCTTCAATAATTATTTCGCCCCAATCGCCACGAATAGCAGCACCAGGACCTACATAAACGTTCATACCGATAATTACATTACCCGTAACCGCAGCTTGCGGATGGATGAAACTGGTTTCATGTATGACTGGGATAAACCCTTTGAATTCGTATACCATTTTCTATTTTTCGATAAAATACTTTAGGTCTATCATCTTTAATCCATTTTACTATGATCTATCAGTATATTATCTATTAGTCACTATCTAAACTTCTTCAACGTCTCCTTTGTAAAATCTGACAACACTAAACGTCCGCTTATAGCCGCTCTTTCGGCTAATAAATTATCCCAATCTTCTGTTCCTCTCCAAAAAACCTTCTTCATTTCGAGCATTGCTTCTGGATTGTACGTACATAAATGTTGGGCAAAAGCTTGTACGGCGGCATCCATCTCTTCAATGGTCTCGTAAACAGCCGCAAATAAATCTTTGTCTTTAGCCCATGAAGCCTCATAAAAAGTATTAGCGTCTATCGCAATCTGTGACATCGCCGAAACGCCCATTTTACGTTCGATAGCCGGAGACACTACAAAAGGTCCGATTCCTACATTTAATTCGCTTAATTTAATGGCTGCAAATTTGGTGGCCATACAATAATCGGTTGCGGCAGCGATGCCTACGCCTCCTCCTACTGTTTTTCCTTGAATGCGCCCGATGATGAATTTTGGGCAAGTACGCATCGCATTGATCACGTTTGCAAAACCTAAGAAAAACACTTTCCCTGTTTCGGCATTATCAATAGCAATTAGCTCTTTAAAGCTAGCGCCTGCGCAAAAAGTACGGTCGCCCCCACTTTGCAAGATGATTACTTTTACGGCGGTCATCGCACCAACCTCCGTAATGGTTTGTGCAAGTTGCGCTAAAATGGTCCCAGGCAAAGAATTTTGTTCGGGATGAAAAAACTCAATGGTGGCAATATTGTGCGCTATAGTATGTTTTACGTATGCTTCTGTCATGATTATTATAAAATTCCAAATTGTTCAAAATGGTGATTCAAGTGCTTGCGCTCCAACAAATAGGATTCGTAGCGGTTTAATTCCCCAAAAACCATATTCTTCAAGACGGCTTCCGGGTTTTCTTTGAAAAAGCTTAAATAAGTCTCTCTTGCTTCCCAAAACTTCGCTTTAGCAGCGGCAAAATCAGGATGAATTAAATCCTCTAAGGCTCCTTTTTTCATGGTTGGAAATGATGTTCCCATCGGAAACTTATCATAATTGTAAAGCGAATGATGGACTTTAACCAATATCTTTTCGGGTGTAGCGATTTCAAAATCTTGAATTTCGCCCGACATGATTCGGTACCCTTGCTCTAAATGTTCCAACAAATGTTGTGGTGTTAAGATACCCCAACTCGGTTTGGTATCTTCAGTTAATTTATTTATACTAGCAGCAATCTTTTCATCTGTCATTTCCACGAATACTTCTTGTTTCTTTTGCACCATGGTCAAAATAGTCGCTACAGCAACTAATTCATCATGGGTATCAAATACCTCTACAAACCATTTTACAATACCGCTAGGATGTTCCGCAGAAGCTACATCGCGATCCACTTTTTGTTTGCAGGTTAACCGAACATACACCGTATCATTGTGATAGATCGGACGCAAGAAACGACATTCTTCTAATCCGTAATTGGCAGCCACGGGTCCTTTATTAGGGTACACAAACAAACCAGCAGCAGCCGCTAAAATGAAATAGCCATGCGCCGTTCGTTTTTTAAAAATGCTTCCATCTAAAGAAGTGATATCGGTATGGGCATAAAAATGATCCCAAGTTAAATTGGCAAAATTGATAATATCTGTATCCGTCACCGTTCGATTGTGTGTGCGTAATGACATACCCGGCTGGATATCTTCCCAATGGTATTGGAACGGATGCTGGGTAATTTCTTTATAAGCCGAATTAGCTTGATATATGCCGGTGATTTCCGTTAAAGTTGTGGGCGAACCTTGAATAGCACATCGTTGCATATAATGTGTAATACCGCGAACACCACCCATTTCTTCACCCCCTCCTGCACGTCCGGGACCTCCATGGACTAATAAGGGTAGCGGCGAACCGTGGCCAGTGCTTTCTTTGGCATTTTCCCGATTCAATACTAAAATTCGTCCGTGATGTGAGGCCGCATTGACTACATACTCTTTCGCTATTGTATCGGAATTGGTCACTATGGAGGATACTAAAGACCCTTTCCCCATTTGGGCCAATTCAATTGCTTCGTCTAGGTTTTTATAAGGCATAATTGTAGAAACGGGTCCAAAGGCCTCCGTTTCATGTATGGCTAGATTATGAAAAGGCTGTTCTTCTCTTAGTAAAATCGGACTAACAAAAGCACCTTTGTCATCAGCGCCTATGAGGTTGGTTTTTTCTAAATCACCATATACTATTTTGGCGGATTGTGATAATAACGTAACGCGTTCTTTCAAAACTGCTACTTGGTCTTTACTGACCAAGGCTCCCATGCGCACTTCTTTTAATCGAGGATCTCCAATAGTAACTTTATCCAATGCTTTTCCTAAGGCAGATTGAACCTCATCCATCATTCCTTCGGGTACGATCATACGACGGATTGCGGTACATTTCTGTCCGGCCTTCACAGTGATTTCACTACGCGCTTGGTTGATGAATAAGTCGAATTCTAGTGTGCCAGGAACTGCATCTTCCCCTAAGATAGAAGCATTCAAACTGTCGGCTTCCATTGTAAAGGGAACGGCTTCTTGAATAATTCTAGGATGGGCTTTAAGCAATCTTCCCGTCGCTGCCGAACCCGTGAAAGTAATCACGTCCTGACTTTCTACCGTATCCAATATGTTTTTAGCCGTTCCACAAATCAATTGCAAGGCACCTTCTGGTAGTATGTTGGACGCGATGATTTCTCGCACAACTGCTTCCGTTAAATATGCGGTTACCGGCGCAGGTAATACCACAGCGGGCACCCCTGCCATCCAGTTGACGGCACATTTCTCTAGCATTCCCCAGATGGGAAAATTAAAGGCGTTGATATGGATCGCCACCCCTTTTTTTGGCACTAAAACATGGTGCGCCATAAAGCGTCCGCCTTTCGACAAATCGATGGGATCCCCTTCGACATGATAGGGTTGATTTGGAAATAACTTTCTCAACGAAGCATTAGCATAAAGATTCCCGAAACCGCCTTCGATATCAATCCAAGAGTCGACGCGTGTAGCCCCAGTTCTATAACTTATTTCGTAGAACGCTTCCTTGCGTTTGGTCAAATACATGGCCAAACTTTTAATCATATTCCCGCGTTCTTGGAAGGTCATTTTTCGAAGGGTTTCACCTCCTTTGGTTCTTCCGTACTGTAAAATGGCGGGGATATCTAATCCTTCCACCGAAGTTTCGGCGATGAATTCACCGGTAACTGCATCAAACGAAGGTTTCCCTTCTCCGGTAGCGGAAGTCCATTTTCCTAATACGTAGTGTAGTGTTTTATTCATTTGGCTGAATTTAGTTCAGTTGCTATTGTAAATTGTTGGGTCCTATACGCGTTCGATGATGGCTGCGTAGCCTTGCCCTACACCGATACACATGGTGATTAAGGCATATTGTTTCCCCGTTAACTGTAATTCTAAGGCCGCCGAGTAGGCAATTCGGGCACCCGTTACCCCTAGTGGATGACCCAAGGCAATAGACCCTCCATTTGGATTTACTCTAGGATCGTTGTCTGCAATTCCCAGGGCACGCAAACAAGCAATACTTTGTGCAGCAAACGCTTCGTTTAGTTCAATAATATCGATTTGATCTAAGGTTAAGCCCGCTTTTGCTAAGGCATAATTAGTAGCTTCCACTGGGCCAATCCCCATAATTCTTGGTTCTACGCCTACTACGGCCGAACTTACCATTCTGGCCAAAGGTTTCAAACCATATTTTGCAACGGCCTCTTCAGAAGCGATAATTAGGGCAGCTGCACCATCATTCAGTCCTGAAGAATTCCCAGCCGTTACGCTTCCGTCTTTTTTGAAAGAGGGACGTAATTTCGCTAGTCCTTCCATGGAAGAAGTTGGTTTAACAAATTCATCTTTTGAGAATTGAAGGGCATCTCCTTTGCGTTGTGGTACCGGTACAGTTACTATTTCTTTGGCTAATCGCCCTGACTCTTGCGCTGCCGCAGCTTTCATTTGGCTTTGCAAGGCAAAAGCATCTTGGTCTTCTCGAGATATATTGTATAGGTCCACTAAATTCTCAGCGGTTTGACCCATGGCATCTGTACCATACATTGCTTGCATATTGGGGTTAACAAAACGCCAACCGAAACTGGAATCATACATTTTGCTATCAGTTCCATACGCCGACGATGGTTTGGACACCACTAAAGGTCCGCGGGTCATGTTTTCTACTCCACCAGCAATAAAGACATGGCCATCACCTGCTTTTATAGCCCTACTTGCATTAATAATCGCCGATAATCCAGAGCTGCACAAACGGTTAACGGTTTCACCGGGAACTGTATAGGGCAACCCGGCTAATAAGAGAGACATACGCGCTACATTACGGTTGTCTTCTCCTGCCTGATTTGCACAACCTATGATTACATCCTCGTAAGCGTCTGCAGGGATATTAGGGTTGTTTTCTACTACGGTTTTAATCACCAAAGCTCCTAAATCATCGGGGCGAACCGATGCTAGTGTTCCTTGATAACTTCCTATGGGAGTACGAACTCCATCTATGATATATGCTTCCATATTGCTTTATTTGATTGCAGATTGTCGATTTCTTTTATTTGATTTTAGACCTAAAAAAAAACAAAACTACGATTCAATCTTTACTTTATTCTTCCCACTCTTTTTGAGTTCGATAGACTACCCCTTTAAAAAGGGCTACCATTTCGTCTCCTCGTTTGACTTCTATGATATTAAATCCGAGTTTATTATTCACTTTCTCAATGATCGACTCGGCCACTAAATAATCCCCTTCGTTCACGGCTTCGATATGATTGATAGAAGTTTCTACAGAGACGGCAAATCGACCATGCGTATTCGCTGCAAATCCGAATGCCGTATCAGCTAGCGAATAGGTTATACCCCCATGTGCTTTATTCATGCTGTTCAGCATTTCTTTTCTTACAGTCATGGCCACTCTGCATCTCCCAAGTTCGCACTCCAAAATTTCGATGCCCAGCCACTGACTGTACGAATCGAGAGAAAGCATTTTATAGGGTCTTTTAGTTCCGTCCATTAAAAAAAGTTTTGTTTATTGGATGCCATGCGTCTTAAAATGGCGCTGCAGCGGTACCGATCTTCGTGGTATTCTTGGTATAACGAATCTAGAGTCTCAACGCACCATTGAATCCCCAATTCATCGGCCCAAGCCAATAATCCTTTGGGATAATTCACTCCTTTGGTCATAGCGTTATCGATATCATTGGCGGAAGCTACATTTAAAAATAAGGCATCTGCTGCTTCGTTAATCAGCATGACAATAACGCGTTCAAATATCGATTTTGCTAGAAGATAATCTTCTTTAGGTCTTGGAAGTTCTTCCTTGTAATTGTAAAAACCTCTACCCGATTTTCGTCCATAAAAGCCGGCTTCCATCAATCTTTTTTGCGTAAACGACGGTTTAAATCTTGGATCAAAATAAAACGCGGTGAATACCGATTCGGTTACGGTATAATTGACATCATTTCCTATGAAATCCATTAATTCAAAGGGGCCCATTCGGAAACCGCCGATTGTTTTTAGACTCCAATCTATAGTAGCAAAATCGGCTACTCCTTCTTCGTACATTCTCAAGCTTTCGCTATAAAACGGTCGGGCCACACGGTTCACAATGAATCCAGGGGTATCTTTGGTTACCGCTACTACTTTATTCCAGTCGGCTATCGTTTGCGTGGTTACACTTAACACTTCTTCACTGGTTTGCACCGCCGGTATAACTTCTACCAAATGCATTAAAGGCGCCGGATTAAAAAAGTGAATTCCAATGACACGTTCAGGTTTTTGGCAAGATGCGGCAATGGAAGCGATAGAAAGGGAGGAGGTATTCGAGGCAATGATGGTTTCTGGGGAGACATAATTCTCCAAATCCGAGAATAACTTCCTCTTGACTTCAAGGTTTTCCACTATAGCTTCGATGACCAAATCAGAGTGGGACAAATCTGCCAAGGCATTAGCATAGGATATATTATCCATGATGTTACGTTTTTCCTTGGCACTAATTTTTTCTTTTTCGACTAATTTACTTAATGTATTTTCAAGGTTCACTTTACTTTTATGCAGCGCCTCCGCATTAGTGTCATATATTTTCACTTCACAACCTGCTGTAGCGGCGACTTGCGCAATGCCACTTCCCATCGTCCCAGATCCTATTATAGCTACATTCATAAATATCGATTCCTTAACATCTTCTACTTTAATAATAGAAGAAGGTTGATTTAATTTCCTTTAAATTCAGGTTTTCTTTTTTCTACAAAAGCAGTGACCCCTTCTTTATAATCATAAGTGGAACTTGCTTCAATTTGCAAATCACTCTCCAGTGCTAATTGTTGTTCTAACGTATTGCTTAACGACTGATTTAGGAGTCGTTTGGTCAATCCCAGTGCTTTGGTAGGCATAGCAGCCAAAGTGGCCGCCAAGGTGGCAACTTCTTCCTCAAACGTTGACGTTGGATATTCTTTATAGATTAAACCCATGGCCAGTGCTTCTGCTGCGGATACTTTATCCCCTAACATCATTAAAGCAGTCGCTTTTTGGAAACCAACTAGTCTTGGTAACATAAACGTTCCCGCGCTGTCTGGAATCAAACCAATCTTGCTGAAGGCTTGTATAAAACTGGCATGTTCTGTTGCTACCACGATATCGCAGGCGAGTGCAATATTAGCTCCAGCTCCTGCTGCTACACCGTTGACCGCAGCCACTATTGGTTTCTCAATGGTTCTTATTCTTTGAATAATAGGATTATAATGTTCCTCCAAAATTTTACGGAAACCGGGATTCAATTCGGGGTCCGTTACTTCTTTTAAATCTTGACCTGCACAAAATGCTTTTCCGTTTCCAGTCAGCACAATGGCTCTCACGGATGCATCATACTCGCACTTATCTAAAGTAGTTTGAAGCGCTAACGCCATTTCACGGTTGAAACTATTGAACACTTCGGGGCGATTGAAGTAAACCCACGCCACATTGTTTTCAATCTTAACTATAATTGATGTGCTAGTTCCCGGAAGCTCGTGTGCCTTGCTCATACCTATTTATTTTTTTTAAACCTGACGGTTTATTTTAAGCATTTAAAATAATCAAATGGCTCTAAACACGCTTCGCATTGAAAAAAAGCTTTGCAAGCGGTTGACCCAAACTGACTTATTAGTTTAGTATTTAATGAACCACATTGTGGACATTTAACTAGTTTCTTATTTCCCAATAAAGCCTCTTTGTCGGCAATGGCGTCTAAGGGAGAAGCAATCCCATATTTTTCTAGCGCTGTTCTTCCTTTTTCTGTGATCCAATCGGTGGTCCAAGCAGGCGATAGGATTAAATCAACTTTGGCATCAAAACCTTTGGCTTTAAAGGCACTTTTGATATCGTCTCCGATGACATCCATGGCGGGACAACCGCTGTAGGTAGGTGTAATTTCAACACAAACCACTCCTTCCTTCACGCTGGCAGAGCGCACTACTCCCATTTCCACTATAGAAAGCACTGGAATCTCAGGATCGGAGACCGATTCTAAAATCTCAAACAGTACTTTATCAATGTTTAATTGGGTTGCGTTCATTACCAGGTCATGTTTGGATAGGTACGTTGCATGTATTGCAATTCGGTTAATAAGTAACCCATATGTTCGCTGTGGATACCCAGTTTACCTCCTTTTTGGAAGTATTCAATTTGGGGCGTTTCCAAGGTGGCTTCCGCTAGAACGGCACTTACTTTTTGGTAATAAGCCGATTTCAAAAGTGACACATCCGCTCCGATTCCTTCGGCAACCATTGCTTTATCAGCGTCGGTTTGATGGAATAATTCATCGGTGTAAATCCACAAATCATTAATAGCGGTTTGAATGCGGAGGTGACTTTCTTCGGTACCATCCCCTAAACGTCTTATCCAATCCGAGGAAAAACGCGTATGGTATAACACTTCTTTGATGCTTTTTTGGGCAATAGCTGCTATTTTCTCATCCTTGCTATTTTTTAATTCTTCTAGCAGGGCTAAGTGGAACACGTCAAATAAAAACTGTCGTGCTATAGCATAGCCAAAATCAGTATTGGGTTGTTCTACCAACAATACATTTCTATATTCTCTCTCAAGACGTAAAAACGCAATCGTATCTTCGGTAGCATCCCCTCCTTGTAATTGGGCCACATATTGGTAATAGCTTCTTACTTGACCTAATAAATCTAGTGAAATATTGGTCAGTGCGATATCTGTTTCTAGACTCGGACCATGACCGCAAAGTTCTCCTAAGCGCTGTCCTAAGATTAATGAATTATCGGCTACACCTAATAGGTATTGAATTAAATTGGTATTCATGTTACATGTGTTTTAATTCGTCGGGCAATTCATAAAAAGTCGGATGACGGTAGGCTTTGTCCATAGCTGGCTCAAACGTTTCCCCATTGTTTTCTGGATTGGACGCCGTAATTTGACTTGACGGCACCACCCATATGCTAACACCTTCCATACGGCGCGTGTAAACGTCGCGCGCATTTTCTAGGGCCATCGTAGCATCACTTGCATGAAGCGAACCACAATGACGGTGTTCTAATCCGTTTTTACTTCTTATAAATACTTCCCAAAGTGGCCAGTTTTTCATTGTTATATAGTCTTTAAGTCCTAGATCGAAAGTCGGTTAGATTTTTGAGCATTGACCGTTGTTATATTGCTTTTTTAATTTCTTTGATTGCTTGTTTTTCGGCATACGCCATGGCGGCATCGCGCACCCATTTCCCTTCTTCATGGGCTTTCACGCGGGCTTCGATGCGTTGTTTGTTGCACGGTCCGTGTCCTTTTACTACTTGCCAAAACTCGTTCCAATCAATTTGCCCCCAATCGTAACGCTTTGTTTCTTCGTTCCATTTTAAATCGGGATCCGGAATTGTTAGTCCGAGGATATTCGCTTGAGGAACTGTTTGGTCAACAAATTGTTGGCGTAGCTCATCATTGGTTTTGCGTTTTAATTTCCATTTTACCGATTGTTCGGTATTGGGTGACTCTGCGTCTAGCGGGCCAAACATCATTAACGACGGCCACCACCAACGGTTTAGCGCATCCTGTGCCATTGCTTTTTGTTCTGGAGTACCGTTACAAAGTGTTAGTAGTATTTCGTAGCCTTGTCTTTGGTGGAAACTTTCTTCTTTACAGATGCGTACCATGGCCCTAGCATACGGACCATACGAAGTTCCCATTAAAGCCACTTGATTCATAATAGCGGCTCCATCTACCAGCCAGCCTACGGCTCCCATATCCGCCCAAGTCACAGCAGGGTAATTAAAAATACTAGAGTATTTCGCTTCCCCAGAATGCAATTGATCAATCAATTCCTCACGGGAAATACCTAGGGTTTCTGCTGCGCTATATAAGTACAAGCCGTGCCCTCCTTCGTCTTGAATTTTAGCCAATAAAGCTACTTTTCTTCTCAGTGAAGGGGCGCGTGTTACCCAATTTCCTTCGGGCAACATTCCAACAATTTCGGAATGCGCGTGTTGTGAAATTTGGCGAATGTGTGTTTTCCGATACTTCTCAGGCATCCATTCTTTGGGCTCTATCTTTTCATCTCTTGCAATGCGCGCTTCGAACATTGCTTCTAAGTTTTTTACTTCTAGTTCTGACATAACTTTTTTGTTATTAGATTCAGTTTATTTTTTTACAATCCGAAATCAACCACCACTTTTTTAGAGGTAGGCACAGCTTGACAGCTCAATACATAATTCTTTGCTAATTCATCCGCTTCTAGCGAATAATTTAATTTCATTTCTACGGAACCATCTACCACTACACATCGACAGGTACTACAAACGCCTCCTTTACAAGCGTAGGGCAAATCGGCACCGGCTGCTATGGCTCCGTCGAGGAGGTTATCAAAATCTTCTCCCATGACGAAGTGGAATTCTTTACCCCCATCGATAATGGTTACCTCAGTTCCTTCTACTTTTTTCTCTACAATCTTGCTGATGCGTTGCTTGTCTTCTTCTGAAAGACCCGTATTAAATAATTCGTAATGGATTTTATCTTTTGCTAATCCCTTGGCTTGTAAAGCATCGCGCAATAAGAAAATCATTTCTTCGGGTCCGCAGATAAAACATTCATCAGTGGTCGCTACTTCAATGATTTTCTCGGTAAGCACTTCCATTTTTTCATGGGTAAATCTACCGTTGAACAGTTCAGAAGTACGGTGTTCTTTGGTTAAGAAATAAAAGATTTCGAAACGATTAAAATACTTATTTTTAAGTTGTTCTATTTCTTCTTTAAAGATAATTGATTTTACGGTACTGTTTAAATAAAATAATTTAAAAGTACTATTGGGCTCTGCTGCAAGGTGTGTCTTGACGATCGAAAGGATCGGTGTGATACCGCTCCCGGCTGCAAAAGCGATATAGTTTTTGGCTTGTGATGGGTTCACTTCGGTGAAGAAGGCTCCATTGGGTGGCATTACATCTAGGACATCGCCTTTTTTTAGGTTGTCATTTACAAAAGTGGAGAAAACTCCATCTGTAATTTTCTTTACAGCCACTTGCCATGTATGGTCTAATGGACAAGAGCACAAGGAATAGGAACGACGAACTTCGTTACCATTAATTTTGGCACGTAAGGTTAAGTGTTGGCCTTGCTTGTATTGGAATTCCGCTTGAAGCTCTTTTGGAATATCAAAAGTTAGTACCGAGCAATCTTTGGTTTCTTTATAAATATCCGCAATCGTTACGCTATGAAATTTTGCCATATCTTACTTTTAAAATAAACTAACAACCGTTAGCCTATTATGCAAAAATAAGTAATATTTCTTAAAAAGACACTACAACGTTTGAAATTTTAAAATCTGTTGAACGACAACAATTTAACTAGCTACTATTCCGTTTAAGAGGACTTGAATCATATTGGTTTTAAGTACCGAAGGTGCCGGACTTTTCTTTTTACCATACCAAAGGTATAAGGTGCGAAGGGTTGACAGTATAGAAAAGATAATTACTTCAAGATTATTATTTTTAATACTTCCCTCTTCTATTCCTTTTTTAATGATGGTTCTAAAATTATTTTCATAATCTTCCCGCATCTTAATAAAATAGGCCAACTCTTCATCGGCTAGGTGCATCCAATCATTGTTAAGACAGGCGAGCGCATTGGCATCCCGCAGCGTTATATCGATATGGAGCTGAATGACTTTCTCTATTTTCGTGATTGTAGCATCTGAAGACTTCACCACCTCGTTCATAGTGTTAGTGAATTCTTCCGCGATTTCAACCACTATTAAAACCAAAATCTCTTGCTTTGATTTTATGTGATTGTATAAACTTGCTGCTTTGATGTCCATGGCTTGAGCGATATCGCGCATTGTAACGGCACTATACCCCTTCTCTTTGAAGAGTTGGGCCGCCACGGTAATAATCTCGGTTTTTCTATCAGCAATTTTCATAGGGTGCCAAATATACCTATTTTTTTGAATTGGATAACTTTTGTCACACAGACTAATCATAACCCTTTGCATCGTAACTCCAAGTAAACTATGAACCTAGAGGACTTAAAGATTTATTAGGATTGGGAGGAAAATTAGCGCGAGCACAAGAGTGGATGGCTAATAGAGCCCTATTCATAGATTTAATAAC